>Ga0180438_10011057_pt1 | contig 10970 bp, 7 predicted proteins | sample SS_ome_12_FD_132455 | JGI IMG/M metagenome (GOLD analysis project Ga0180438, IMG submission 132455) | Hypersaline lake sediment archaeal communities from the Salton Sea, California, USA - SS_3_D_2 metaG | ecosystem: Environmental > Aquatic > Non-marine Saline and Alkaline > Hypersaline >... | reverse complement strand
GACGAAAGCGCCGATGAGAACCGGATCTACGTGGATGGCGTGGAGACGCATTCGGCGACGCATGACTACACAGCCGGTTTTGGGGGCAGTGTTCCTCTGGACATCGGTCATCTGAACCTGGGTGGGCGCTATCGATATGATGGTCTGCTGGACGAGGTGGCATTCCATGATAGGGCGCTGGACACTGCTGAGATCGAGCAACATCACATCAACGGGATGGCCGGACATGGGTACTGTGAACCCTCGGCTGAGACGGGTTCGATAGAGGTTATCAAAGACACAGACCCCGCTGGCGGGACCGGCTTCGGTTTCTCGGGCGACTTGGGCAGCTTCAGTCTGGATGACGGTGGCTCACAGCTCTTCGCTGACCACTTGGTGGGGGACTATGATGTGATCGAGGATGCCCCCGCCGGTTGGGTCTTGGCCAACGTGGACTGCATAGGCGGGGACAGCGACCTCATCGAAGACGGGGTGACCATTCACCTAGAGCCTGATGAGGACATCGTTTGCACCTTCCGCAACGAGGAACTCACGGTGCCCGCCTGCCCGGCCGAGACGATCTCCTACTACCCGCTGGACGAGAGCGCACCACCCTACGCGGACCTGTTCGGCGGACCTGACGCGACCTGCGCGAACTGCCCTGTCGCCGTGGCGGGGATTGTGAGTGGTGCGCAACAGTTCAGCAATGATCAAGTACTCGTCCCGGATGACGACACCTTCGACTGGGCCTCCGGTGACAGCTTCTCGATCGAGTTCTGGATGAGAAGAGATGGTGCTTTTCATCAGGTAGTCATCGGCAGGGACGATCCCAGCACCGATCTGCACTGGTGGTCTGGGACTTGGGGTGATGGCACGGGTGCCTTCGTCCTGCGAGATACTAGTGGAGATGGCGGAGCATTCCTGTACGGAACTACGAACTTGGGTGACAACCAGTGGCACCACGTTGTGGCTGTGAGAGACGCCGGAGCAGGAGAGAATCGCCTTTACGTGGACGGTTCCCTTGAGGATGCAGAGCCCGCGAGTCACTCCGCGGGTTTCGGTTCGGGTGTTCCGATAGAGTTGGGAACCCTGCTGGCTGGCTACTTCTACACAGGTCTTGTTGACGAAGTGGCCCTGTACGACAGAGCTCTGTCCCATTCTGAGGTGGAACTGCATCACGATCTCGGGCGTGCGGGGTTGCCCTACTGTTCGAGGCAACCGGAGCCGCCGACCATAGTCTCTACGCCGGGCGCTCAGGCCTTCCTCGGAGTGCCCTACCAATACGACGTGGAAGCGACAGGATACCCTGTTCCTAGCTATGCCTTGACTGAGAAGCCCAGCGGAATGATCATTGACGAGATCACTGGCCTGATCTCCTGGACACCGGGGGCTGCTGGCGACTTCGACGTGACAGTCACGGCCACCAACTCTGAAGGTACAGACACCCAGGACTTTGTTATCAGCGTGGTCGAGCCAGGTCCATGCCCTCCCGATATCAGTGCCTACTGGAGGCTCGACGAGACAACGGGCGGAAGTTACGATGACTATGTCAATCCGGACGACGAAGGTGAGTGCGCCACCAGTATGCCAGAGAGGACCTGCCCCGTCCCGGTTGCCGGGACGATCAACGGCGCACAGCGGTTCACGAGAGAAGACCAGACGGGCGTAGACGTGCCGGTTCCGACGGCGCCTGCAGAGGATGCTCCCTTCGATTGGTCGCAGAACGCGAGCTTCACCATCGAGTTCTGGGCCAAGGGCGTACCCGGTGTGACCTGCGCGGGCTCCGGGGTTAGCAACAATGAAGTCATTGTAGGACGTGATGATGACCATGTACTGCACTGGTGGTTCGGTTGCGCCAACACTACCGGCAATGCTCACTTCCAGTTGGGCTCCAGAAACGCCGGGAGTGGGGATTGGCTTGTATTGGAGGGTCCGCCTATTAATGACGGTTCCTGGCATCATCTCGTCGGTGTGCGGGACGGCATCAACGGCATCAACCGCCTCTACGTGGACGGCGTGGAAGTTGCCTCCGAAAGCCATGCCTACACGGCGGGCTTCGAGTCGGATTCTGCCCCGCTCAACCTGGGGTGGCTGAACCTAACGGATGGATACCATTTCACAGGCGAACTTGACGAGGTGGCGCTGTATGACAGGGTCCTGTCCGAGTATGAGATCCAGATGCACAACTATCTGGGGCGCGGGTACTGCGATGCCTGCGTCAGTCCGGTGCTGATCATGCCGCTCGGCGATTCGATCACCGTGGGGAATGCCTCAGGAGTTGTTCCCGATGACGCCGCTCACTGGGTATCCTATCGGAAGGATTTGTGGGAAAGCCTGGGCGCCGCAGGGTACGCCGTGGACTTTGTGGGGGGCCAGACACATGGCGATGCGTTCGATCCACCATTCGATTCCGACCATGAAGGCCATGGTGGGTGGACGGACAGTCAGATACGTGACAACGTGATCAGCTTCTTGACGACCAATCCTGCCGATGTGGTGCTGCTGCACATCGGGACCAATGGTCTCAATCCGGATCCCGATCAGGTGGGCGAGATCTTGGATAACATAGACACGGTGAGCGAGGACATCACCGTCATCCTGGCGCGCATCATCAACCGGGAGTGTTGCACCGACAGCAGTCCGTGCGGAGAGTGCGAGACGACGACGATCTTCAACGGCAATGTGGGAACGATGGCCAAGGAGCGCATCGATAGCGGCGACAAGATCATCATCGTGGACATGGAGGATGGAGCGGGGATCGATTATCGCCTGTACCCCACCGGGGACATGAACGATAATCTGCATCCATACGCTACCGGGTACGCGAAGATGAGCGGGGTTTGGCACGCAGCTCTTGCTAGTTTCCTGCCGGTGTGTGGGCCTTCGGTGCCGTGCTATGGGCTTACGTTGGGTCACACGGGCCAGGGGAGCGATCCGGTGGCTTCACCCACTCATTCGGCCGGGTGTCCAACGGGTCAGTATACGGCAGATGAGTACGTTGAGCTAGGTGGCGCGGTGCCAGACGCTGGCTGGCAGATCGCCGGGTGGACAGGTACTGATGATGACGCCAGCACCGCGGGGACCAATTCACTCACGATGCCCGCCGATGCCCACTCGGCAGGTGTGACCTACACGGAGCTTGCACCGACCTGCTACGCACTGACTTTGGGCCACACGGGCCAGGGCGGCGACCCGGTGGCTTCACCCATCCAGTCGATCGGCTGTCCAGAGGGCGAGTACCTGGGCGGGGAATACGTCGAGTTGAGTGGCGCGGTGCCTGACACCGGGTGGCAGATCGGCAGCTGGTCGGGCACAGGTGACGACAGCAGCACATCAGATACTAACTGGCTGCTGATGCCAGCGGCAGCCCACTCTGCGAGCGTCAACTACACACTGATTCCGCTGGCAGCGATCGAGGTAGTCAAGACCGCTGATCCTACTACGATCTTCTCCGGTGAGTTGGTTACGTACAACTACCTGGTCACCAACATCGGGGATGCGATTCTCTCCAATGTCACGCTGACCGACGACAAACTAGGTGACATCCCCCTGGCGTCCAGCCGCGTGACGGATGACCTGGTGGCGCTCTACACCTTCGGGGAGGGGAGCGGCGCTTCAGTGCTTGACGTCTCGGGTGTTGGATCGCCAATGGACCTCACCGTGGCAGACCCCGACAACGTGAGCTGGATACTGGGCGGCGGTCTGTCGGTTGACTCGGCCACCATAGTGGAATCTGCTGAGTCTGCAACCAAGGTCATCGATGCCTGTCAGAGTAGCAACGAGATCGCTATAGAGGCCTGGGTCAAGCCTGCCAACACGACCCAAGATGGGCCAGCCCGCATAGTGTCACTTTCGGACGGTACACTGCTGCGCAACTTCACGCTGGCGCAAGCAGGAGGCAGCTATGACGTGCGTCTGCGCACCACCGCGACGAGTGACAACGGGATTCCCTCACTAGCGGCTGGAACGGTAAGCACTGACTTGACCCATGTGGTCTACACAAGGGGCACGGCCGGGGTGGGCCGGCTCTACGTGAACGGAGTGGAGGCTGACACACTCACTGTCCTGACCGGTACCTTCTCCAACTGGGATGCTGACTTCCGGTTTGGTCTGGCCAACGAGTTCGGAGCTGGCCGAGAGTGGCTGGGACAATACCATCTGGTTGCGATCTATAATCGAGCACTGACCTCGGAGGAAGTGACCCAGAACTATGAGGCTAGAGTGGGTGCCGTCACGCTGCTGCCCGATGAGAGTGTGGAAGTGAGTGTGTCTGCAACGCTATACGAGGACACAACGAACACGGCTACCGCTACGGGGACACCGCCCGTGGGCGATTCGGTGAGCGATAGCGACGCGGCGTCGGTGGTTGTGGAAACGGTCAACTCCATCACCATCGTGAAGGAGGCCGAGCCTGGTGGGGCCACCGGCTTTGAGTTCCTGGGTGACCTGGGCAGCTTCAGCTTGGATGCTGGCCGGAGCGAGGTGTTCCGCAATCTTGAGATCGGTGACTATGAGGTGACCGAGGTGGTGCCAGATGGCTGGGTGCTGGCGGGTGTGTTGTGCACTGGAGGCGACAGTGATCTGACCGATGACGGCGTGATCATCCATCTCGACCCGGGGGAAAGCATCACGTGCACCTTCACGAATGAGGCGGCGGGACTCATGAGGCATCTTTACTACTTGCCACTGGGTTGTTGCGAGTAGCGTGGCGGGCAGTGGTCCATAGCTCCCTACGTGCACTCGTGGAGCACGTGCCCGGCAGAGAGGTTCAGTGCCCTCTGATCGGCAAGGAGGTGGAAGTCCGCTGTGAAGCGAATACTGTTGATCGACGACGACCCAGAGCTGCCCGCAGTGGTCGGTGTGGCACTCGAACAGGAGGGGTTCGAGGTCCTGATGGCTCCAGACGGCCCCCAGGGACTGAGGGCTGCATATCGCTACCACCCGGACCTCGTTATCCTGGACATCATGATGCCTCATCTCGATGGGTGGAAGACCTGCCAGCGCCTGCGCGAACTATCGGACGTGCCCATCATCATGCTGACCGCAAAGACCAGAGAGGCCGATGTGGTAAAGGGACTGATCCTTGGCGCAGATGACTACGTCACGAAGCCCTTCAGTGTGACCGAATTGGTGGCCAGGGTTCAGGCTTGTCTGCGACGTAGGGAGGTGGGCAACTCGCGCCCAGAGTCAACTGTGTTTGTGAGAGGGGATCTGAGCATTGATCTCGTGAGGCGAAAGGTGACTCTGCGCGGGGAGCCGGTGGACTTCACCCCCACGGAGTTCCGACTGCTCTCGCTCCTGGCGCGCAATCGCGGGGAGGTGGTGCCGCATCGCAAACTGCTGGCGGAGGTATGGGGGCCGGAATACACGGATGAGTTCGACTACCTGCATCTTTATGTCTCCTATCTGCGACGCAAGATCGAAAACGAGCCCGCCAACCCGGAGTTCATCAAGACGGCGTGGGGTGAGGGCTACTACCTGGAATAGGCCAGCCGGTGGAGCCTAGGGGCCTGATCAGCACGTTCGAGACGTTCTCGAGGGCAGTCCGCGGAGGCTGATGGCATGGCCCCGAAGCTCCACCGGGTCGGCTAATGACGGCCCCGTCTCACGGTTCCCGTGATTTGACTGCTGGCATGACAGCACCGACTCTGCCCGGGCAGACGCGTGTGCTCCGCCGCTCAGCTTCGGGTGCCGCGCAACGGATCCGTGAGTTCTATCGGATCCTGCTGTCTACCTGGGGGATGGCGGGCGCTCCCATCGGTCATATTATCAAGGACCGCCCCCGCCGCCGGGCCGAAGAATGTGCTGGCAGCCGGAGCCACGAAGGAAACCGTGACAATCGGCAGAGTTGCGTGCTGTGGTTCGCGTCCTCAGGACGGATTCGCCCGGCTCGTCCCTGCAGACGGGGCGGAGACATGGGTGGGGCAAGCATCCGGTGCCATCTTCAGCATACTACTGAGGTAGTGTGCGTCACACAATGGCCCTTTGGTACTGATGTTCGCGGTCAGGGGGCAAGTCTGTGCACAGCTACCAGTGCCCCTTCCTCGGGATGCCCCGCGTCGTGGCAGCCAGCAGGCGTTCTCTCCACTGCGTGTTGCATGGCATCAAGCGCACGGCGAGTGTTCAAGCCTCAGAGTCTGGCCTGCTTGCAGGGGGCCGTCGAGGCGTCACGGCTCCCTGTGAACAAGCTTCGGAGAAGGCGATGGTAGATCTGGCCACCCCCTCACTGCGTGACCGGGGCTGCAGTCGACTGAGCCTGCTTTTCTGAGCGACTGATAGTATTTTCTAAGGTCTTTCTAATGCATTTCTAGCATGTCCCCCAGTATACTGGAGCTAGTTTACGTGAGCCCAAGTATGCAGGATGCGCCGCGTATGCATGCGGAGATCCTGTGCCGGTGGTGAGAGACGATGCAGAATGGCCAAGGTTGGTACGCTTGGCCGGTCTGGAATGCCGCTGTTGGCAGCCGTGGGGACCGGGTGCGCGAGCGCCGGCGCTGGGCAAACCGATTCATTGTGAGGATGACGTGATCAAGGTTCGAACACAGTACCCAACACTCTTGGTCCTTGTCGCTGTGCTTGGGTTAGGGACTGTTATCCCGGTTGGCCTCGCTGCATACGTGGGCCTTCAACAACCGGAGACCAGCCGGCTCACTCTCAAGGGCGATGGAGAAAACCAACTGCTGACGACCCTGCTATATGCCCCGCCCGGCTTGGAGCCCACGCTCACTCTAGACGAGGCGGAAATCGCTCACGGCGCCCCGTGGCTTGTTGCGCCCGCACCAGGAGCCGTGTACTCGGGAGCTGACGCCTCGGAGGTGACCTTCGTCTGGACTACAGGTGCCGGTCTGGATGATGACGAAGAGTTCCGCGTACAGATCTGGTGCTCGGGAAAGGACGGAGTTGTCTCGGCCGAACACTGGACCAGAGAAAAGCGGCTGACGCTGGGATGGTCGGATCAGATGGATTGCATCGATGATAGTTACTTCTGGCGTGTGACGATCTATCGTTTGGATGACGCAACTTCGACAGATCGGGGCAACGCGACTCCATCTAGCACTCCCAGCGACATCAGAAGCCTCACATGGCATGCTGTAACTTCGCTCGAGGGGTGGAGATGATGCAATCGAGCATGACACGGGCGAGGTCTCATCTGCTGCAGCTGCCGGTGAATGGCCGAATCCGGAGCATGGTGATTCAGCCAGCGACAGTCACGCCAATCCTCTCGGTACTGGCCCTCGCGGCACCCCTGGTGGTCTATAGCTGCACCCTGGCCCCTACAGTCCACATCCTCGATAGCGCGGAGCTCACGACGGGCTCCTACTTGCTTGGTCTTGTGCATGCTCCTGGCTATCCCTTGTACCTCATCCTCGGCAAGCTCTTCTCATTCCTGCCTTTTGGCAATGTGGCCTATCGAGTGAACCTAATGTCTGGAGTCTTCGCCGCTGCCACGAGCCTAATAACCTTCTGGGTGTTGCTGCGACTGACTCAGCGCCGTTTCATTTCGTTGGGGGCGACCTTTGCGTTGGCCTTCTCCTACTACTTTTGGCAGGAAGCAGTGGTTGCTGAGGCTTACACCCTTGAAACGTTCATGATCGCCTTGTTTCTTCTCGTGCTGCTCAAGTGGCGAGCAGTGGGATCTGGGAACAGGTGGCTCTCGTTGCTCGCGTTGTTGTTCGGACTGAGTCTGGGGAATCGGACCACCACGGCGCTATTCTTCCCATCCGTCGTACTCTTCATTCTCGCGGAGACGCGTGGAAGCATCCTCAATGATCACAAGACACTGTTTCTTACGTTCATTGCCTTCCTCCTTGGCCTCTGCATATACTTGTATCTGCCATTTCGCTACCTGGCCGATCCACCTCTCAACTATGCTAGCGAAGGTCTCTACGGAGTCAACCTCACCACGCCTGGAGGCATGTGGTGGATGATCTCGGGGCGAATGTATCACTTCTACGCCTTTGGCTATGGCCTCGCAGAAGCGATACCAGAGTTGACGTCCTACCTTGGTAGGCTGTGGCGGAACTTCCTCGGAGTGGGAGTTCTCGTCGGTGTGTTGGGCTGGCTAGGGATGTGGCGAAAGGACCGGCGCACGTTCGCGTTGATCTTCCTGCCGTTTGCTCTCTACGTTGGGTTCTTTGTCAATTATCGAGTGGTTGACAAAGACACGATGTTTCTCCCCTCCTACTTGCTGTGGACGGTGGCTCTGGCACACGGATATGCTTGGATCGCCGATGCCTGTGAAGCGTGGTCGCATCGACTTCGTCCGACGAGATCGGATGTCAGTGCAGCAGCGGTTGTCGTGGTTACGGTGATCGCTATTGGAGCACTGGGAGGGATTTTGAACTGGCGTTGGGCTGATCGCAGTGATGACATCTACACCGAAAAGTTTGCCCGTCAGATTCTCGCCGAGGTGCCACCGGACGCTCTCATAGTCGCCGACTGGTCCCCCGCTGTAGTGCTGGAGTATTTCCAACTGGTGGAAGGCTATCGCCCTGACGTGAGGATCATGAACCGCTCCCGGTTCACCGTTGCACAATACTATCACTACTGGAGGTCTGGGTTGAGTCACGAGGAGATAGTGGACTTGGTGGCGCTAGAGGAGCTCCATGCCGTCAGACAGGATCCGGTCCGACATGTGGTCTGCGTGGACGATTTGGCCATCCCCGAACTAGCTTTGTCCCCTTGCCTATCGTACTGAAAGCAGTAGTCTTCGTCGCAAGCACCGGAACGAACTTCGCGGCGGGGATCAATGACGTCGAGTTCACCTTGCGCAGGATGTGCAGGTGGAGACGACGGGTAGTACCCCGCGACCTGGCGTTCGAAAACACAACCGATCTCTTGTCCTGGGTCAGCGCGGTGACGGGAGCGTGGCACGTGGAGTCCGTCAGGCAACGTCGGCGCCTCCCCAATCGATCAGGTTGTGGCTGCCAAGGTTACAGCCGGCAGCCAGGCGGTGGCCTGCAGCGGGAACAACGATCCATCCAGACTGGACAGTGGCTCTTGGGCCGCAGCCAGGGAGTTGATCGTTCCTTGGCCAGGCTTTGACGCGTGCCCTGATGTCCAAGCGGGTGCGTCCGCCCCGGCGATAGTGTGCCACTCCCCCCAAGCCCGCGCCTGCGTCCTCGATGAACTCATAGGTTTTTCTAAGGTCTCTCTAATGCGATTCCTGTGTGTCTTTCTGTATATTGGACACAGACTGGCTGGTTGCCATTGTGCCCACCGGGGGCACCCCCAGGCAGGAACGACGAGAACGCCTGGCGATCACGGAGCGGCAGCTGGGACACGCGGCGGAGCGATGTCGGGATAGTCACATCCGCATGACAAGGGTCCGAAAGTCTGCCTCGTTTGTGCCGCAGAGTGCTTGAGGGTAGGGGCCAGGGGCCGCGACAGGCGCCGATCGTTGTCTCAGGGGAATGGGAGAATGGGCGGCGCTTTCGTGTTCATGGATCGGGCGCAGCCTCGCCAGCGACAAGCCCCGACCGGAGAACCGGGGGTCGCCTCATGGCGGCTGAGAGCCGGCTACACCCTACATACCATTCGCATACGACCGGAAGGCTTCTTTGCTTCGACGGATGCTGGGAGGGAGGATGGGCCCAGTCAATGATGAATGTTTACCCGACACGTCCTGCGTGAGCCAGTTCGTGTCACCTCAGCAGAGCAAGAGGGACGGGTGTGGGAGCATATCTTGAGGTCCTCGTCAAGTATCGGTGGTTGATTGTCACGACCACTTTGTCTACGTGCGTGGTGGCTACCGTTCTGACTCTTCTGATGCCATCCTCGTACGTGGCTTCGGCAACGTTACGCGTCGTTGCCAGCGCGCAGGGCGGGTCGATCGATAATGTGGACTATAGGTACGCCGACCGATTGATGAATACGTACGTAGCCATTCTCAAGAGCCGTCCGATAGTCAAAGAAGCATCCCGGAGAGTGGGATTGGACTCAGGGGCAGGGCAGGAGCAGATGAATGTCACGGTTGAAGCCGTGCGTGATACGGAGTTGATGAGGGTTAGCGTGGAGCACACCAACCCCACGCTCGCACAGGATATGGCGAATGCCCTCGCCGGCCTGATGATAGAAGAGGGCGAAGCTCTGTACTCGGGAGGTGGGATGAGCGCCCGGGAGATCCTGGAAGAACAGCTGGAGATCATCAATGGCGACTTAGAGGAGGATCGAACGACTCTCTACAGCTTGATGAATAGCTCCTCTGCTGACTACAGTGAGATCGATGCCCTCAACAGCAGAATCATCCTCAGAGAAGAAACCTACGCGACGCTCCTGAGGCAGTATGAGCAGGCGCGCGTGGCGGAAGCAATGCGCGCCGGCAGCATCAGTGTCGTGGAGCCAGCGATTGAACCCTCAGGGCCCAGCAAGCCCAACAAGAAGCTGAACATCGCCCTTGGCGCATTGGTGGGCCTGGGAGGGGGGGTGGGTCTCGCCTTCCTTCTTGAGAACCTACAGGCTCAGCCTGCCCTGCGAACACTGTTCTCCCTGCGTAGGAAGGTGATGGAGTAGCGTCCGCAACTCTGGGGTTACGACGGGCAGGACATAGCTTCCGAACGAAGGAATGAATGTAGGACCAGTTGCAGGAGAGCAGAGACTGTGTCGCACCTTCTGGAGTCTGCCTGCCACGCAAGCGTGGTGAAAGGACTGCCGAGGGGCGACGTATGAGCTACCCTCCATGAGACGAGGATCGGAGAGCATGAGATCGCTTGCGCACATCGTCGAGCACCCAAGCGCGCCCACGGGTAGAAGTAGCGTTCGCTCAGCCAAGGTACTAGTGGTTGATGCAGAGACGTCCGCGAACGACCTGCTGGACAGCCTGCTCACCAGGATGGGATTCGAGGCCACGACCTGTCGAAATGGCCAGGAGGCCCTGGAGAGACTGCGGGAGCACAGTTTCGATGTGGTGATCACAGAGCTCGCACAGCCAGGTGTTGACGGCTTGAACCTCTTGGCGAAGGTAAAGCAACTGAACCCGAGCTGCGAAGTAG
>Ga0180438_10011054_pt1 | contig 10973 bp, 7 predicted proteins | sample SS_ome_12_FD_132455 | JGI IMG/M metagenome (GOLD analysis project Ga0180438, IMG submission 132455) | Hypersaline lake sediment archaeal communities from the Salton Sea, California, USA - SS_3_D_2 metaG | ecosystem: Environmental > Aquatic > Non-marine Saline and Alkaline > Hypersaline >... | reverse complement strand
CTACCTCGGTGACGGCTTTCATGTCGGTGGGTGCCAAAGCGGCTGGCTTTGCCGCTCTGGGACGCCTTCTGCTCTACGCCTTCCCCACTTTGATCTGGGATTGGGCCTGGGCTCTGAGCGCCCTATCTATCCTGACTATGACTCTGGGCAACCTGGCAGCTATCGCCCAGACTAACGTCAAACGGATGCTGGCCTACTCCAGCATCGCCCACGCTGGCTACATCCTTATCGGCATCATAGCCGCCAACGAGGCAGGAATAGCAGGTGTCCTTTTCTACCTGCTGGCTTATGCTTTCATGAACGTGGGAGCTTTTGCTGTAGTGATTGCCGTGGGCCGCGAGGGCGAGCCCCGCCTTGAGCTCCCCGACTATGCGGGCCTGGGGTCTCGCCAGCCCCTGCTGGCAGCAGCCATGGCCGTCTTTATGTTCTCTCTGGCTGGCGTCCCCCCTCTAGCCGGGTTCTTTGGCAAGTTCTACATCTTTAGCGCGGCTGTGCAGGCGGGCTTTGTGGGGCTGGCCATCATTGGCGTGCTCAACAGTGTCGTCTCTACCTTCTTCTACCTGCGGGTGATCGTCTACATGTACATGCGGGAACCCGTTGTAGAAGTCAGGCCCGTCCTCGCCCCCCCCCTGGCCTTAGCCATTGCCCTGGCAACCCTGGGCACCATTGCGCTCGGCCTCTTGCCTACGCCCCTGTTGACCCTAGCCCAGCAGTCCATCGCGATGCTGTTTGGGACTTTCTGAATCCAAAAGAAGAAAATGACCATGCAGCCGGATGGCAAGCTTGTTGACCATCCGGCTTTTTTCCTCTGGGGTATCATGGCAAGTGGTGTCAAGACAGGAAAGTTGGATACCGCTGGGGCCAATCCTCTGGCGGGGTCCAGGGGTCCAGGGTGTGTTCAGTAAAAGTTGTCTGGCACGGACGCCCACGTCCAATCCAGGCGCGCAGTTCGTTCAGATTGATGATGATACTGAACACTGTCACCGTCGTACCGGCGTGCTTGCAGATGGAAGCCGGATAGTTGGCGTGATCGGTCAGCAGCTTTTGGAACAGCTCCGGCGACAAGCGCCCATAGTTCTCCCGCAATAGCCGTATAGCGCGATTGTACCGGATGATCGAACCCCCAATATAGTTGCGGTGTGCCTCAAACCGACGCATGGGCAAGCTGAGATAGTGGTTGGTGTGAGCCATGATGTTTTCGTCAATGTAAATCGGCTCACAGTCAGTGGCCGACCCTTCCATGTTATAGATCTCACCATTCGGGTTGGCGATGACGTTGTTGTAATTCGATGCGCGAAGGGGAAGCAGACAGGCGTCCATCGCCTCGCCCAAGCGCCGCGCGGCCAGGATAGCGCGAGCGATCAGCAGGCGCGGCACGCCAGGGCGGATATCGCTGCACGAGACGGCGTTGCCGGTCATGCTGATGCCGGCCGCGTTGAACCCGGCGCTAAAGCCCAGTCCAGCGACGGATACCCCCAGGAACTCGGGCTCGTCTCCGGCCTGCATTCTCAAGATGACCAGATCTTCCTCAGCTTCAGGAGGGAGATCGTTGGTATGAGCCACCAGGGTAGCGCCATCGGCAGTGGCTTGGCCTCGGGCAGCGAAATCGGTACAGCCCCTGGCCAGGGTCGGGAAATCGCTGTGCCATGCCGCCGGCTCCCACAGCTCCTCACAGATGGCCAAAAAGACCTCCTCAAAGGGCAACTCGGCCGCTTCGGCAATGCCCGCCAGTTCCTCGACGAACTGTGGGTAGACGGCGCGGCTGTGGGCGAGACAGAGCCGGCCCTTGAGCAACATGTCTGTCCAGGACACAGCAGGGGGCAGGCTGGCGCGCAAACGCGACAGGATGCGCTGTAACTGGGGCTTTATCTTTTCGCCAATTTGCTGGCCTACCTCGCGGTGCGTGCCGCTAACTCGGATCACGGGAATGGGTTCTGCTTTCATCGGATGGCCTCCTTGCCTGTTCTATCTGAACTTGCCCCGCGCCGCGATGGGCCAGATCGCTTCTAGAGAGTCGCCGCGCAGGGCGTAAAAGGTGTCATGCAGGTTGACGGTGGTACAGACGTGGCTGGGAATCAGTTCGATTTTGTCACCCACCTTTGGTACGCGCCCTGGTCTGGCCAACTTCAGAACGCCATGTTCCTCTGAGAGATGTACCACCTCCAGGCCAGGCGAGTTGGCTGGCTGGGGCAGACCAAAGTCCTGGCTGATGCTCTTGCGCCCGGCGTCTATGACCACTCGGTCGGGCGCGGGGCGGCTGATGACAGTCGCCAGCAGGGTCAACGCCTGGCGGAAGGATAGTCCACCGACCTGGCTATAGCTTTGGTCCATCAGTACGTAAGAGCCAGTCTGGATCTCGGTAATGCCTGCGATGCGACCGGTAATGGCATAGGTGCCGGTCCCACCTCCACTGGCAATGTCCACAGCCAGTCCGGCTGCTTCCAGCCGTCGCTTGGTATCTATGAGCGGGATGAAGGCAGCACGCACCTTGGCCGCCCGCTCGGCCTCGTCAGGAAGAGTTACCAGATGGCCCTCGTAGCCCATCAGCCCGGCGAAAAGTAACCCCTCGGTTTCTGCAACGCAGCGGGCCAGGGCCAGGGCTGGCTCGCCGGGTGGCAGACCGCAACGTCCCATGCCGACGTCCACCTCGACCAAGGCGCGGATGGTAACTCCCTCTGCCCGTGCGGCCGTACCCAACTCGGCTACATTGGCAGCGTCGTCCACGGCCACCATAACGTTGGCTCGCCGGGCCAGCCGGGTCAGTCGGGCGATTTTGGTGCGGCCGACGATCTGGTTGGCAATGAGCACGTCGCGTGCATCGGCCTCTTCTGCCATCACCTCAGCCTCGCCCAGCTTGGCACAGGTCAGGCCGATGGCCCCGGCGTCGAGTTGCAGCCGGGCGATAGCTGGCGTTTTGTGGGTCTTGACGTGGGGGCGCACAGACACGCCAGCCTGGCGACAAAAGTCAGCCATGGTAGCGATGTTCGCTTCCATCGCGTCCAGGTCAACCAGCAGGGCAGGCGTGTCAATCTCCCCCTTGAGCGTGTTCAAGCTCGGTTCAATCATCTCTTCAAGGTTCTCCTCTCAACTCGGACGCTTTAGGACCTGGCCCGGCAAGGCGCCGGTATGCCGTTCCCCGTCAACGACCAAAACCCCATTCACAAAGACATAGTCAATCCCTTCTGGATAGCAATGTGGATAATTTTCGAAGGGATAGGTGTGGGGGTAGAGATTCCCTTCGACTTTCGGGACCGGCGTGGCCCGGTCACGGAGGCGCTCCAAGTCAAAGACGACGATGTCAGCCCATGCGCCGGGCCGTAGCACCCCCCGATCCACCAGCCCGAACCGTTGAGCAGGAAAGGAGGTCATCTTGCGGATGGCCTCCTCCAGGGTCAGGACCGGGTCATCCCGCACGTAACGCTCCAGCACTCCCGGGAACTCGCCGTAGCTACAAGGAGAATAGGGAGGCGGATCGTTGAGAAAGCCGTAAGGGGCCAATACCTGGCCGTCGGAACAGATCATCACCGCCGGGTGCCGGAGCAGGATGCGGATGTTGGTCTCGTCAATGTAGTCAAAGATGGCCTCTGCGTCATGGCCGTTTTCAACAATCAGGTCGAAATAGACATCGAAAGGATCTCGGCCTCGCTCGCGGGCGACGGTCTCGATGGTCTTGCCGACGACGTCCTGGCTCTTCGGGGCGTGCAAGATAGTGATCCGGTGCCACTGGCCGTGCTTCAGAAGCCCGGCCGGGCCGAAGGCGGGCCTTCGGTCGAGGACGATTTCCTCTCGAACCTGGCAGCGGGTGTCGGGATCTTGGAGCAAGGCAGCGATCTCGGCGACCGGTCGCTCTTGGATGTGCTGGGGTAAGGCCTCATTCAGCGGGGGGGCTAGGTCAGTATGCACATCGTTATCCACCGTCACGTCCTGGCCCCGCGCCCGCGCCTCTTCCACCAATCGCAGGTTGGCGCTGGCATCACAAGGGGCACCAAATTTGGGCGCGTTGTGGGAGATCTGCACGGGCACGCCAGACTCGCGCCCGATGCGGATGGCCTCGGCGACCGCTTCCAGAATGGTCTCCCGCTCCCCCCGGATGTGAGAGGCGTACAAACCTTGGTAGCGAGAGACAACCTGACACAGGGCGATGATTTCATCAGTGCGAGCAAAACAACCAGGCGGATAAACCAGGCCGGTGGACAGTCCAAAGGCCCCGGCCTCCATTGCCTTGCTCAATAACCCTTTCATCCTGTCGAGTTCGGACAGTGTGGGATCGCGATCGTCGAGGCCCATGACGGCGATGCGCAACGCCGCATGTCCCGCAAGGGAGGCAACGTTGATGGCCAGGCCGCCGCTCTGCAGGGTTTGCAGATACTGCTCAAAGGTTTGCCATTCCCAGGTGACCTCTGGCTGATCGGAGATGCGTCCCCAGGAGTGACGCATCTCGGCGAGGTGGTCCTCTTCCACCGGAGCCGGGGACATGCCGCAGTTGCCAATGATGTGGGTCGTAGCGCCCTGGCGGACAGCGCTCTCTGCGCGGCGATTCACGAGGATGGAGAGGTCGGAGTGGGTGTGGACATCAATGAACCCCGGGGTGACAAAGCGGTTACCGAGGTCAATGGTCTCCTGTCCCCGGAGCGTGCCAGCCGGGGCAACCCTGGCGATCCGGCCGCCCTGGATGGCCAAGTCGCCCCAGAACCAGGGATTCCCACATCCATCTATCATTCTGCCATGAGCAAGTACGAGGTCGAATCTCAAATCTCAAACCTCAATCGCGAGTACCTGAGGTAGATTGGGTCCTTCTGTTCGGCAGAGATAGTAACACAAACTGAATCAAGTGTCAATTTTTCCCTCGAAAAACAACTCTGGGCACTGGTCAAAAATTGAATATTGTGCTAAAATGGACTGTATAAATTGACATACAAACTCAATTGAATATCTTTCAGAGGAAGGCCGGATGAGTTCACACCCTATACCGATCATCGAGGTCAAAGGCAAGCCGCGCGAACGGGGACGACGACAGGGGGAAGGGGCACGGCCCCAGATCCTTAGAGCCCTAAATCTCTACCGCGAGATTCTTCCTCAAGAAATGAAAATGACCTGGGAGGAGGGACTGCGTGAGGCGCGCAAGTTCCTGCCCTACAGCGAGGAGGCCTTTACCCATTTCGTCGAGGAACTCCGCGGCATTGCCGAGGGGGCCGGTGTCTCTTTTGAAGACGTCTGGACACTCAACTGCTATGAGGGTTTGGCCTACAGCCGACAGGAGGTATGGGGCTGTACCTCTGTGGCCGCCTGCAACGATCACACCGCCGACGGCCATGTTTTGTTGGCTCACAACGAGGATTGGAACAGTGTGGATCGGGACAATGTCTACCTGGTGCGCGCCACACCCGAAGACAAGCCAGCTTTTATCGGCGTGACCTACGGGCCGCTGCTGGTCAACATCGGCCTCAATGCCGAGGGGATCGGTATAGGCATTGACTCGGTCTATCCCACCGACGCGCGGGTCGGGGTGCCACGCGTCCTCTGCTCGCGGGCGGTGCTGGACGCCCGCACTATTGGTCAGGCTATCCGGGCCTGCGTGCCCAAACTGCGGGCAGGGGGCTACAATTACCTGCTGGCCGACGCCAATGGCGAAATGTACAGTGTCGAGACTTCAGCCACGACCCACGACATCCTGTATGGTGAGGAGGGCTGGCTGGCCCACACTAACCACTATCTCTCCCCAAAGATGCAGGCTCTGGAAGAGCCGGGAACCTACGCTGGAACCCATGTGAGGCTCAACCGCGCCCGGCGGCTGCTACAGGCGCAGTTGGGAAAAGTGACCGTGGAGAGCCTTCAGGCGTTGCTCCGGGATCACGTCAACTGGCCGAATTCTATCTGCACGCATGAAGACCCTGCAGATCCGCCCCATGAGCGAGGGCTGACCCTGGTCTCGCTGGTGATGGATCTCACCGAGCGTGTGATGTGGGCCGCACCGGGTCCACCATGCGAGGGGGAGTACGTTGCATACCGACTGTAGGACGCCGCACAGAGCGTCACTTCCAGCCCAACCCCGCCAGTACGTCCGCGCGGCGACATGTACGCAGGAGAAAGGACGAGATGATCCGACTCATCGTCTTGACGGATGAAGAGGTAGAGGCAATCCACCAGGCCACGCTGCGCATCCTGAGTGAGGTCGGCATTGTGCTGACCCAGCCAGAGGCGCGCCAGGTCCTGACCGGGGCAGGAGCCATGGTGCGGGACGACCAGGTCCTTCTACCACCTGACCTTGTCGAACGCGCAGTGGCTCAATGCCAGCGCCAGGTGACCATCCGCGGCCGAAGCGGGCAAACGGTGGTTCTGGGGGACGGCTGCCTGCACTGGCACAACCTGGGAGGTGCGCGTGACGTCTACGACCCTCACACAGACCAGTGCCGCCCGGCTACGATACAGGACGTGCGTGACAGCGCCCGCCTTCTCGACGCATTAGACAGCGCCACCACTATCACTCCTTTCTTCACTCCCCAGGACGTGCCCGGGCCATTGATGTCCCTGGCGATGTACCGATACACCCTGCCCCACACCACCAAACCGGTCCAGGGACCGGGGGTGCAGACTGCTGCTGAGGTACGCCGCGTCGCCCGGATGGCCGCCGTGGTCGGCCCGCCTGCCGAAGTGCTCACCCTGGGCGTCTCTCCTGTCAGCCCGCTGACCTTTCCTGACGATGTAGCAGAGGCGATGATGGAAACCGCCCGGCTGGGGGTGCCGCTGGGACCACTACCCTGCCCTACCGCCGGGGCCACCGCGCCGATGTCCCTGGCAGGGGCGCTGGCACAGCAGAATGCCGAGGTGCTGGCCTCGGTGGTGTTGGCACAACTGATACGGCCGGGCCTGCCCATCGTCTACTGCGGGCGGCTGGCTATGATGGAGCCACGGACCGGTGTTTCGGTGTGGGGCGGCGTCGAGTTGGGATTGGCCGCCGCTGCGACAGTGCAGATCGGCCACCGCTATGGTCTGCCCGTCAACGTCTACGGGCTGTCCACCAACGCCCACGTGCTGGACCTGCAAAACGGCTACGAGCGAGCCCTCAACGCCGCCGTCCCTGCGTTAGCCGGGGCGGACGAACTCTCGGGCATCGGCGAGATGGAAGCGGGTGTGATGGGTTCCTTTGCCCAAATGGGCTGCGACAACGAGATCGCCGCCGGCGTCCGCCGGTTGCTGCAGGGCTTGGCTGTGGACGAGGAGGCGCTGGCCGTGGAAGTCATCACGGCAGTGATGGACGGGCCGCGCAACTTTTTGGGAGAGCTGCACACCGTGCACTACCTGCGGGCGGGGGAGGTGCTGTATCCGCGCTTGGCGGACCGACGTACCCGAGAAGAGTGGGACCAGGCAGGGCGGGGCGGGTTTGCTGAGCAGGCACAAGCTGAGGCAGAACGGCTGCTAGCCGAGCACGAGGTCCCTCCCCTGACGGAGGAGCAGGAGCGAGAACTGGAGGAGATCATGAGGGAAGCTGAGAGAGAGCTAGTGCAGAGTTGACAAATCACGCCCTGGCAGTCCACACTGTAAATAAGTGCCTGGTTTCTCAAACGGCGCGGGTGTTTGACAAATGGCCATTTATGGTTATACTTAATTTCAGTCCCCTTCTCCTGTTTCTCTCCTTTCAGGGGCTGGAGGTGTACCATCTCGACCGAAAAGGGGTGGGGAAAGGAGGTGGTGCGTAGCGTGATTTTGGATTTGCTATTCGCTATTCGCTATCCGCTATTTGCTACTTAACTGGAGGAGAAACACTATGAAACGCACATGGCTTTACACCGGTTGGACTGTGGCGATCATCGCCGCAGCCCTGCTGACCGCCTGTGGGCCCAGCCCCACACCTGCCGCCCCTCCGCCGGAGGCGACCGAGGCGCCTACTGTGGCTCCCCCCGAAGCTCCCACGGAGGCCCCAACTGCAGCGCCCACAGCCCCCAAGACTGCCACCATCACCTTCTTCGAAGAGCCCGACAGCCTGAACCCCTACTACACCGACATGTGGTTCGCGGGCAATGCCATAGACCTGTTCCTGGTTGGCTTGTGGAGATTTGACGACCAGGTGCAACCCGACCTCGAAATGGCAGCCGAGTTTCCAACAGTGGGGAATGGGGGCCTCTCCGAGGACGGTCTCACCCTCACGTACAAACTCCGCCCCGAGGCCAAGTGGTCTGACGGCGAGCCCGTCACCGCTCACGACTTTGTCTTCACCTATGAGATGATCACGGACGAGGCGAACGCTGTCATCACCAGCTATCCCTATGACACCTACATTGAGAGCATCACAGCTTTGGACGACCACACGCTCCAGATTGTCATGACCGAGCCGTTCGTCGCCTGGCCCACCGGGTTCTATAGTCTGCTCCAAATCCTGCCCAAACACATCCTGGAACCCGTCTACGAGGCGGAAGGGACCATTGACAATGCTGAATGGAACCGAAATCCAACCGTCAGCAACGGACCGTTCATCCTGAAGGAGTGGAAGGCGGCCAGCCACTTGATCTTTGAGGCCAACCCCAACTATTGGCGGGGCCGGCCCAAACTGGACCAGATCTTTATCCGCATCGTGCCCGACACCGAGGCTCAGATGGCGGCCATAAAGGCTGGCGACACCGACGTCGGCGTCTTTCTGAGCGCTGCCGACAAGCCTGACATTGACGCCTTGGAGGATGTCGAAATGGTGTCGGTGCCTTCGGGTTACATGGAATCCTGGTTTTTCAACCTCGACCCGAACACCAACCATCCAGCGATACGGGACGTCCAGGTGCGCAAGGCAATCGTGATGGCTGTAGACCGCCAGAAGATCATTGACGAACTGTTCTACGGCCTGTACGAGATCCCCAAGACCTACTGGTATGACAACGCCACTTACGACGATCCCACCCTCGAGCCAATGCCCTACGATCCAGAAGGGGCAAAGGCCCTGTTGGACGAAGCAGGATGGGTGGATACCAATAGTGACGGTGTCCGGGACAAGGACGGGGAGGAACTGGTGCTGCGCTACTCCACCACCGCTGGCAACGAGCTGCGGGAGGCCACCCAGGTCGTCGTGCAGCAGATGTTGGCCGAGGTGGGCGTCAAGGCCGATATCACGAACTACTCGTATGACACCATCTGGAACTCCTATGGCGATGCTGGCCCGATTGCCACCGGCCAGTACGACATCGCCCAATGGTCTGATGGTGCCTACGATTACCCCGACCCCAACACGCCCTACTTCCTCTGCGACCAGTTCCCATCAGATGAGAGCCCCGATGGGCTCAACTGGTACGGCTGTATCCCGGAACTGGATGAACTGTTCCAGAAACAGGCAGTGACGGCGGATGTAAAGGAGCGCGCCGCGATCTTTCACGAAATTGCGCGCATAATGCGCGACGAAGTCATCTGGATCGGCTTGCGCACTGACCCTGACCTCTGGTCGCTGAACACACGCTTGAAGGATGTCCGCCTGTCTGGGGCAGACCCCTTCTGGAATGCCTTCGAATGGGATGTCAGCCAATAGATTGACCTGAGTTAAGGGAGGAGGGAGGAAAGGCAATTTTCTCCCTCCTCCCTTCTCTTCTTTTCACCTTGCGGAGGATAGGATGACCCGATACGTGATCCGGCGCACCCTGCAAGCGATTCCCTTGCTGCTTATTATCAGCGTCATTCTCTTTGCCCTTATCAACCTGATGGGGGACCCACTCGCCTCCTTTGGTGGCCGCCAGCGTCTCCGCGCAAAGGATCGGGAGCGGCTGACCCGGCAGTTGGGCCTGGACAAGCCGATCCTGGTCCAGTATGTCATCTGGCTGGTCGGTAACGATTGGATGGAGGTGGATCTAGATGGCGATGGCCTCCCCGATCAGCACGGCACGCGGCAGGGGGTATTGAGAGGGGATTTCGGCAAGTCCTTTGTGGAGAAGCGGCCCGTCCTGGATATCATTGGGGAGCGTGTCCCCAACACGCTGCTGTTGATGCTGACCAGCGAAGTCGCCATCCTGGTTTTCTCGCTCCTCATCGGCATCTATTCGGCCCTGCGGCAGTATTCGGTGCTGGACTATGTCCTCACCGCCTTTTCGTTCATCGGCTATTCCATGCCAGTCTTTTGGCTGGCGCTGATTCTGATGTACGTTTTCGCCGTGAACTTTAAGCGGTGGGGGCTGCCCTACTTCCCCACAGTTGGCATGTACGACCTGGCAGTAGGGCCGACGGTGGGACAGATCTTGTGGCACCTCATACTCCCATTGGTCACTGTCTCGGTCATCAGCATCGCCGGCTACAGCCGCTACGTGCGTGCCCAGATGCTGGAGGTGATCAACCAGGATTACATCCGCACCGCCCGTGCCAAGGGATTGCCCCGGCGGATGGTGATCATGGATCACGCCCTGAAGAACGCTGCCCTGCCTCTGGTGACCATCGTGGGGATGGACGTACCGCTGCTGTTAAGCGGAGCGGTGGTCACCGAGTCCATCTTTGCCTGGCCGGGGATGGGACGGTTGTTCTGGGATGCAGCCATAGATACGGACATCCCAGTCTTGATGGGCATCCTGGTCATCATCTCCATCCTCGTCATCCTCTTCCAGATCATCACCGACATCACCTATACCTTCCTCGACCCCCGTATCCGCTACGATTGAGGTGCGAAGCATGGCTACAACCGAGGTAACCTGGGAACTCTTTGAAGAAGAGATTGAACGGCCCCCGCTGACGCCTGCGCAGTTAGCGTGGCGTCGCTTCCGCCGGCACAAGATGGCCATGTTTGGCGCTGGCCTCCTCATAGCCATCATCCTATACGTCACGGCCGGAGCCTTCTTCTACTCGGAGGCGGACGCCAACTATACCGACCTGTCCATTAAACTCTCCCCCCCTTCGTGGGAACATCCTTTTGGCACCGACCTGACGGGGCGGGATATCCTGGCCCGCACCATCTACGGGGGCCAGATTTCCATCGTCATCGGCCTCCTGGCCGTTGTTGTTTCCCTCGTCCTCGG
>Ga0180438_10011052_pt1 | contig 10975 bp, 10 predicted proteins | sample SS_ome_12_FD_132455 | JGI IMG/M metagenome (GOLD analysis project Ga0180438, IMG submission 132455) | Hypersaline lake sediment archaeal communities from the Salton Sea, California, USA - SS_3_D_2 metaG | ecosystem: Environmental > Aquatic > Non-marine Saline and Alkaline > Hypersaline >... | reverse complement strand
TGGCAGCTCTTGCTCCAGTTCATCCCACCAGCCGGACCCGCCAGCGAACACCAATCAGTGCAGCGGGTCACCGAGGCAGTGCAAGAACTGGGCTTGCCACCCCCGCAGATGGAGCGAATCCGCAGGGCTGTCATGGAAGCCCTGCGCAAGGCAACCAGACGTGGGCACCAGGGTCAGCCTGACTTGCCGGTAACTGTCCGGATATGGATATCGGGCGCGCACACAGACGACCCGTCGGCGCCTAACCCGGAGGCTCAACAGAGCGGCCGCCGGGAGTGCCGTGGCTGGGGGTTCTTTTTGATTCAAAAGCAGGAAGATGGCCCGCAAGCCTCGGCTGGGGGGGCGCATCAGGTGATAGAGTTGTACCTATACCAGGAGCAATGGAGAATGATGGAGATTCAGTGCCAGCAAGCGCCTGCCGAGAATGAGAAGATGACCCATGCCGATGGTTATCCACTCGGCGGACAGACCGAAAGGGGTTAAGAATGAAAGAACAGGTTTTCGTTGGCCGTGAGCGCGAGCTCAAAGAACTAAGAGGATGCCTCGATCAGGCCCTAGCCGGACAAGGTCGGGTCTGTTTCGTCGCCGGCCAGGCCGGCAGCGGCAAGACGGCCCTGGTCCGTCACTTCGTGCAGCAGGCCCTGGCCGCTGACTCCAACCTTGTCGTATCCATGGGGAGCTGCAACGCCCAGACCGGCATCGGCGACCCCTACCTGCCCTTCCGGGAAGCCCTGGCTATGCTCACTGGCGACGCCGCCGCGCAGCAGTCGGCGAGCAAGGTCGCACCGGAGAACGCCAGCCGCCTGCGCGCCGTCCTGGTGCGTTCGGTGCAGGTGATGGTGGAAGCTGCACCTGAACTGATCGGCGTCCTTGTGCCTGGCGGCACGCTGATGGGCGCACTCGGAAAGGCAGTGGTCAAGAAGGTGGGCTGGATGGATCAACTGGACGAGTTGGCCAAGCGAAAGATGGGCACCGGGGAGGCGGTGGCTGAGCAGAGCCGCATCTTTGAGCAATACACCGCCTACCTGCAGCGCTTGAGTACCAGGATGCCCTTGCTCCTCTTCCTCGACGACCTGCAGTGGGCCGACAATGCATCGCTCAGCCTGCTTTTCCACCTCGGGCGCCGCATCGAGTCCAGCCGGGTTCTGATCCTGGGCGCCTACCGTCCCAACGACGTGGCCCTGGGCCGCGGTGGCGAGCGCCACCCACTGGAGCCGGTGATCAACGAGTTGACCCGCTACAATGGCGACGTGACAGTGGACCTGGACGCCATCCCGGAGGTGACCAACCGCCGGTTCGTGGACGCCCTGCTTGATTCGGAGCCCAACCGCCTGGGGCAAACGTTCCGCAAAGCCCTCTTCTACCAGACCGGAGGCCACGCCCTGTTCACGGTGGAACTGATCCGGGACATGCAGGAACGGAGTGACCTAGTCCGCGACACCGACGGGTTCTGGGTGGGGCGTCCGTCCCTGGATTGGGGTGCCCTTCCGGCCAAGGTGGAAGGGGTGATTGCCGAGCGCATCGCCCGCCTCGAGGAGGAACTGAAAGAGATGCTGACAGTGGCCAGCGTGGAAGGGGAACAGTTCACCGCCGAAGTCATCGCCCGGATGCAGGCCATGCCCGAGCGGCAGGCCATCCAGGAACTCAGCGGCGAATTACAGAGGCAACATCGCTTGGTCAGCGACCTAGGTTTGATCCAGCTCGGCCACCTGCGACTATCCCTCTACCGCTTTGTGCACAACCTGTTCCAGCAGTACCTGTACGGCAGCCTGGACGAAGTCGAGCGGGCTTACCTGCACCGGGACATGGGCGAGGTACTCGAAACGCTGTTTGCCGGCGAGACGGAAGAGGTGGCCGCACAATTGGCCCGCCACTTTGAGGAGGGCGGCATCCCCGCCAAAGCGGCCGCCTACCGGCTGCAGGCAGGGAACAGGGCGCACCGCATGTCGGCCCACCAGGAGGCGGCCACCCATCTGCGCGCGGGTCTGGAACTGCTCGCGGGTCTCCCCGCAGGACCTGAGCAGATGCAATTAGAACTGGCCTTGCAGACCTCCCTGGGGACGACGTTGATCGCCACTCATGGGTATGCCTCCCCTCAAGTAGAGCACGCGTTTGCCCGTGCCCGCGAGTTGTGCCGGACCCTAGGAGATCCCCCACAGGTGATCCCGGTGCTGTACGGCCTGTGCCTGTTTCGTCTTGTGCGCGCGGAAGTCGCAAAGGCGCACGAAGAAGCGGAGCAGCTTCTGTTCCTGGCACAGCAGGCCGGTGATACCAGCTACATCCTGGGATGTCACGCGCTGGCAGGGGCAAGCGCTATTTATCTGGGCAGGTTCGACGTGGCCCGCGCACACCTGGAGCAAGTTATCGCCGACTATGACCGAAACCAACACTCCGGTCTGGCTCACCAGCAGGGACAGGATCCGTGTGTGGCGGCGCTCGCCTATCTATGCTGGATGCTCTGGGTTCAGGGCTACCCGGAGCAGGCCTTGCAGAAGGCACATGCCGCGCTGGACCTGGCCAAGGAACTCGCCCACCCGTACAGCCTTGCGATGGCAATGGCCTATTCCGCAAAACTGCTCGAGCTGATGCGCGACTGGCCGGCTTGCCAGGCGCAGGCGCAAGCGACGCTACAGGCGGCCAACCAAGGGCACTTTTCCTTGTGGCAGTCTATGGCCTCGCTGGTGCACGGGACGGCACTGGTTCACCAGGACGGTCCCGACGCAGGGATTGGCGAACTGTCGCATGGGCTTGCCAGCTTGAAGGCGACCGGGGCCCTGCTCTCCGCACCCTACGTTCGTGCCCGGCTGGCGGAGGCTTATCTACTTGTCGGGAGACGAGAAGAGGGACTCCAGGCCATAGATGAGTCGCTGTCTGACCCTGAGCAGGCCTGGTGGCTGCCGGAGCAGCACCGTCTGCGCACCGAGCTGCTGCTCCTGGGACCTGGCTGCGAAACCGAGGCCGAGGCCACACTGCGAAAAGCCCTGGAGGTGGCCCGCAGTCAGAAGTCCAAGTCCCTCGAACTGCGGGTGGCGGTGAGCCTGGCCCGTCTGCTGCGGCAGCAGGGGCGGGCCGCCGAGGGGCAACGCTTGCTGGCGGAGTGCTATGCCTGGTTCACCGAAGGATTCGACACCGCCGATCTTCAGGAGGTAAGAGAGTTGCTGAACGTGTTGGAGAGAAAAGCTGAAAAAGCATCCGCCACAAGGAATGACCAGAGCGGAGGGGCCGGTGAGGCCTCTCTCGTTCGCCCGGCTCGGGCTTCCTACGATCCCAACCCGCCGCTGCCAGAAGCTGAGAAGTTGACCACTGCAGAGATAGGCTCGACCCGATAAAGGGCTGCCGACAGGAGGTCAGCTCGGTTTCTCATCTGGCGCGTCGGCGTTCAATGGTATCTAATGGAGGATACAATGAAATCGTTGACTCTAAATGGGTTCAAAGAATGGATGGATACGTATGGTAAGGCTTGTGAAGACAGTGATCCGAAAGCCGCTGCCGAGCTGTTCACACAAAATGCTGAATATTACGAAACACCTTTTGCTGAGCCTATGATTGGCCAGGATGCCATTTACCGATATTGGAACGGAGCCTCGCAAGCTCTGAAGGATGTTCAATTTTCCTATGAGATTCTGGCAGTGAAAGAGAATCTTGGTATCGCTCTATGGCAGGGGAAATTCGTCAGTGTCAAATCTGGTAACCATGTTGCATTGGATGGCGTGTTTCTGGTTGAATTTGATGAACGGGAAAAATGCAGCGTATTTCGTGAGTGGTGGCATCGTCAAGAAATCGATGCCAGTCCAAATGCCCCCTAAGGCTTTGTTCATCAATAACTTGGCACTTTGTGCTCAGTTTTCTAAGCGTAGTCTAGGAAATCCGCCCCGCCGCTGACGCTAGCTGTCAGACGGCGTGATTGACTTCTCAAGAGCGATGGCATGCAAACAACTGTTTCAGACAAAAAAAGGAGGCTTCAATGAGACTAGCTACGAGGGGTGATGTCTATACGTGCCTGCAAGCATATACCGATTCGGCTGCCTTGGGCGCTGCCATTGAACTAGGACTTTTCTGGTTGCTTGCAGAGCAGCCACTAGATGCGCCAGGTGTGGCACGAGTGTTAGAAATTCCCATAAACCGCTGCCGATACTGGCTGCAGCTATTGGACAGCATGGGCCTCATCGAGCAAGTTCCCCAGGGTTATGCACCGTCCTCTGTGGCACGCACTGCCATTCTGGACACCTGCAGTCAGGAGTCCTGGGCGTTACTGGCGCAGGAAGAGCGGGAAAAGTCTCCTTCTGTTTGCGACCTGGCCCTGCACATCCGGGAACCCGGTCCAATCAGGACAGCTCAAGGGCTGACGACGCTAAGCTATGTTGAGAAGATGATTGACAGCCTTGAGAGAGCTCGTCGTTTCACTCGCATGCTCTACGAACTTCACCAACCCCTGGCGAACCAACTGACCGAGCTTCTCGACATGACGGGAGTTCACCGATTGATGGATCTGGGCGGCAGTTCGGGAGTCGTGTCATTGGCTTTACTGAGACAGTATCCTCACCTCACTTCGGTGGTCGTTGATATCGAGAATGTCTGTATGGCCGGACGCGAGGTTGCAATGGAGCATGCGGCGGCAACCCGGATCACCTATCATGCCGCCGATTTTGTGCATGAGGAACTGCCAGGCGAATATGATATGGTGTTACAGTGTGACGTCGGCGTCTATAGCGAAGCACTGTTCCGCAAGTTGTGGGCGGCCCTGAATCAGGGCGGTCGTCTGGTGATCGTGGACCACTTTGCACCGGCAGAAAACGTCGCATCTCCGGCACGTCTGTATTGGACATTTCTTGATTCGTTGGTAGACCCCGGTTTCAGCGTCACAACCGCCGCCGAAATCCAAACCCAACTGACGCAAGCTGGGTTTCATCTTCTATCTGAGGACACCTTGCCTGATGGTCGGCTTGTGATCCAGGCCCGCAAGTGATCATGCTTGCTAGGCTCACGCCTGCTGACGAATCACAGCAAGACTCTCGCAATCCGGAGAATGCGCCCAGGATCGTGTGCAGCCGACCCGCCTTCCGCGGTGGGTTAAGGGGCGCGAGTTGAGCAGTAGTGGGCCGGTTCATGCAGCAAATGGCCGGACAAAGTCGGCTTTTTCCCTGCTCATGTGCCTGTCTGCTGCGCCGAGCACGTCTTCCCAGCTACTGCTGTATCGGCCGGTTTCAGGCCATTTGCGGGGTAGTGGATAAGCACATTTCCACGCTAGACTGGAGAGCTGCGATATGCAAGAAGATGTCTTTGTCGGTCGCAAACATGAATTGCAGGAGCTAAACGGATACCTCGATAAGACCCTGTCCGGACAGGGCCAGGTCTGTTTCGTCACCGGCCAAGCCGGCAGCGGCAAGACTGCCCTGGTGCACCAATTCATGCAGCAAGCCCTGACCACTGACCCCGACCTGATCGTGGTCATGGGGAGTTGCAACGCCCAGACCGGCATCGGCGACCCCTACCTGCCCTTCCGCGAAGCTCTGGCTATGCTCACCGGCGACGCTGCCGCGCAGCAAGCGGCGAGCAAGGTCGCACCGGAGAACGCCAACCGCCTGCGCGCCGTCCTGGCGCGTTCGGTGCAGGTCCTGGTGGAGGTTGCCCCCGAACTGATCGGCCTCTTTGTGCCGGGTGTCGCGCTGCTGGGCCACTTGGGCAAAGCAGTGGTCGAGAAGGTAGGCTGGATGGACCAACTGGACGAGTTGGCCAAGCGAAAGGTGGGAGCCGGCGAGTCGGTGGCCGAACAGAGCCGCATCTTTGAGCAGTACACTGCCTACGTACAGCGTCTGAGCACCAAGACACCCCTCATCCTCTTTCTCGACGACCTGCAGTGGGCTGACAACTCGTCGCTGGGCCTGCTGTTCCACCTGGGACGCCGTGTCGATTCGAGCCGGATCCTGATCCTGGGTGCCTACCGCCCGAACGACGTGGCTCTGGGTCGAGGAGGGGAGCGCCACCCGCTGGAGCCGGTGGTTCACGAGTTGACGCGCTACCGTGGCAAAGTCTCGATTGACCTGGACGCCATCCCGGAGACGGTCAACCGCCAGTTCGTGGACGGCCTTCTCGACGCGGAGCCCAATGACCTGGGGCAGGCTTTCCGGGAGGCGCTCTTGTGCCAGACCGGTGGCCACGCCCTCTTTACCGTGGAGCTGATCCGGACCTTGCAGGAGCGGGGCGACCTGGAGCGGGATGGCAAGGGGCGCTGGGTGGAAGGCTGTGCCCTGGACTGGAGTGCGCTACCGGCCAGGGTGGAAGGGGTAGTCGCTGAGCGCATCGCCCGCCTGAGCGAAGAGCTAAAGCAGACACTGACAGTGGGCAGTGTGGAAGGGGAGCAATTCGCCACCGAAGTCGTCGCCCGAGTGCAGGCGGTAAGCGAGCGGGAAGCGATCCGGCAGCTCAGCAACGGCCTGCAGAGACGCCACCGCCTGGTGAACGCCCTGGGGTTGGTCCGGCTTGGTTACGTGCGGCTGTCCCTCTACGCCTTTGTGCATCATCTGTTCCAGCAGTACGTGTACGCCAGTCTGGGCGAAGCGGAGCGGGCCTACCTGCACCGGGATGTGGGTGAGGTTCTCGAGACCCTATTCGAAGGCCGGACCGAAGAGGTGGCCGCGCAACTGGCCCGCCACTTTGAGGAGGCCGGCATCCCTGCCAAGGCGGCGAGTTATCGGCTGCAGGCAGGGAACCGGGCGCGCCGCATGTCGGCCCATGAGGAGGCGGCCGCTCACCTGATCAGGGGACTGGAACTAATCGCCAGCCTGCCGCAGGGAGCGGAGCGGATGCAGTTGGAGCTAGGTTTGCAGACCTCCTTGGGGACGACACTGATCGCCATGCGCGGCTACGCCTGCCCTGAGGTGGAGCATGCCTATGCCCGTGCCCGTGAGTTGTGCCGTGCCCTGGGGGACCCGCCGCAGGTGATCCCTGTACTGTTCGGTCTGTGTTTATTCTACATGATGCACGGGGAGTTGAGAAAAGCTGGCGATGAAGGGAAACGGCTTCTTCAACTGGCCCAGCAAGTGAGGGATATCGGCTATGTGGTGGGAGTTCACTTTCCGCTGGGACAGACCTTCCTGATGCAGGCTGACCTCGAGCGTTCGCGCTGGCATCTCGAGCAGGTTGTCGCCCTCTACGACCCGAACCGAGATCGCGACCTGGCTCGTCACCAGGTCCACGACCCGGCTGTGGCCTCACTTCTCTTCCTGTCCTGGACGTTGTGGTTGCAGGGCTATCCGGAGCAAGCCACGACAAAGATGGAGATGGCGATGAAGCTGGCGGAGGAGATCAAACACCCCTATACCAGCGCGCAGGCGGCGCTCCTTGCTTCCTGCTTCCACCAATTCTTGCGCCAGTGGCCCCAGTGCCAGGTGCAGGCCGAAAGAGCCCTAGGGTTGTCCGAACAGGGTCATTTTCGGTTCTTGCAGTCTGGATGCACCATGCACCGCGGTTCAGCGCTCGCCCATCAGGGCCGGGTGGAGGAAGGCATCTCCATTCTGCGGCAGGGGCTTGTCGCGTGGGAGGTGACTGGTACCCAGTTGGCTTTGCCCTATTCTCACGCCCGTCTGGCGGAGACTTATCTGCTTGCCGGGAGACGAGAAGAAGGCCTTCATGCGTTAGACGAATCGTTTTGCAGCATGGAGGAAGTTTGGTGGCTCGCCGAGCAGTATCGAGTTCGTGCTGAACTCCTCCTCCTCGCACCCGGCTTTGAGACCGAGGCCGAAGCTTCTCTGCAGCAGGCCCTCGACGTAGCGAGGGGGCAGAAGTCCAGGTCGCTCGAATTGCGAGCAGCGATGAGCCTGGCTCGCCTTCTGCATAAGCGTGGGCTGGCCGCCGAGGGGCGAGACGTGCTGGCCGAGATCTATGACTGGTTCACCGAGGGGTTCGATACGCCCGATCTACAGGACGCCCAGGCGCTGCTCGCACAGCTATCCCGCCAGATTGTTGCATAGGGATGGGGGTGATCCAGGAACAAACCCGCCGCGCTTAGGATCGGTCAAAGACTGATCCAGTCAGCACCCGTTCTGCCACTTCCGGCAGCTCGATAGACACAAACATTGACGCCGGGTAGAGATAACCGTCAGGCTCTGACTTGTCCTCGTCAATGACACGCAGCATGTTGTGCGACTCCGCCTCTGCATCCGGCAGCGTGCGGTAGACTTTGCCCAGGATCAGGCTTGCCGGATTGCTGTCATTGTTGATGCAAATCACAAAATCACTCATCGAATCACTCTCTTGACCTTGAAATCCTTACGGCCTATGCCGTGCGCCTCGAACCAATGTATCTCGGCTTCGCAAACCGCACCGTCTTCTAGCTGTACAGTTGCTAAGCCCTTCATCTTACGCCAGCGCCCCCTTCCGTAAGCGCGCTCCAGATAGCGCCCCCTTCCGTAAGCGCGCTCCAGATAGCGCCGGACGTATACGCTTCGGCCCGCTGCGATTGTCTCAATGTCCCTGATTTCGCCGAGGATCTCAAACGTGGTCATCATCAATCACCCTTCATACCCAGGGGCACATGTTGATGTGGTCGGTTCTTTGTCTCTTCAAAGCGAGCCGATCCGTGCAATCATTATATGGGAAAAACTCCGAGCGGTCAACTCAAAAGTGCACCCCTGAACGGCAGCCGGTTGACTTGACCGGGAAACAAGGTTATACTGAGAAAGATTGGGACATGAAAATGTTACCAGGTCAGACTCGGTGGTTGTGAGCATTATTCTCAAGGAGTAGACGACATGAAGATCGCAAAACTGGTAGCTTTGGTGGGCCTTCTGGCCATGACAAGCGTGCTCATCTATGGCTTTACGGTCGGCGACTTTGCCAGCGAGGGCAAGCAGCTCCTCTCGATGCCCTGGGGGATCGTCTCGTTCGTTGACCTGTACACTGGCTTTATCCTTTTTTCTGGCTGGATCGTCTACCGCGAAAAGTCCCTCATCCGCTCGGCCGTCTGGGTCGTTCTGATGATGGTATTGGGCTTTTGGACGGCCAGCCTGTACACGCTGATCGCGCTGCAGGCCAGCAGCGGCGATTGGCGGCGCTTCTGGATGGGTCGCCGATACGACAATAGCTGATCCACCCCATCGGTTTTTCGGGGCACTGGTCATCTCCAGGCAGCACAACAGCCAGCAGTTGGAATCTGCTGGCTGTTGTCAACGTTCGCCGGAATTCAGGCAGGCCGGGTTGTCGCAAGCGTGCGTCTCCGCCAAAATGCCACCCCCACCACGCCATAGAAGGCCAGGTAGCTGGCCACCTCGATCAGAGAGGGGTTGCCGTTGTAGCCAAACAGCGATTTAAGCAGCGCCCCCACCACCGAACCTTCGTCCAGCACAGGGTTGATGTCCCACACGTGCTCGATGACCACCGGCAGAAGGCCGGCCTCCTGAAATTCGTGCATGCCGTGGGCTACCAGACCTGCCGCCACGACCACGAGCATCAAACTGGTCGCCTGAAAGAACCGGCGAACCTCCAGACGCGCGCTGGCGGCAAAAAGCAGCCAACCCAGACCTATCGCCGCGGCCAGGCCGATGGCCCCACCGATCAAAGCCGTCGTCCCCGACTCGGCAAAGGCAATTGCACTCATAAAGAGCACTGTTTCGAATCCTTCTCGCCCCACCGCCACGAGTGCTAGGCTGAACAGTCCCCGGCGCTGACCGCCGGTCAGGGCACGCTGAGTTTCGGCCTCTAACTGCTCTTTTATCCGCCGTCCTTGACCCTGCATCCAAAAGATCATCCAGGTCAGGAAACCGGCCGCCAGAAGCATGGCCGAGCCCTCGAATATTTCCTCGGCGCGGCCCTCCATCTCGGCACCCACGGCGTAAAGCGCCAAGCCCGCGACCAGGCTCAGGGCAGCAGCCGCGGCCACGCCCCACCAGACGGCAGCGCGCCATTCTGCACGACCCGTCCGACGTAGGACAGCCAAGACAATGCCAACGATCAGGGCTGCCTCCAGCCCCTCGCGAAAAGTGATCAGCAATGCAGCTAACATAGGAAAACTCCCTCGTCTACCATGGTTTAGTTCCATTATAAAGGCTTCCGGAGGCATCGTACAGCGCCATTTGGCGCGCTAGCGACCCCGCCAAATGGCCTACCGGCATCGCGCCAAACAGCGCTGGCAGAACGAGCGACAGATCGGTTATACTAGGGCGTATCATGGCCTCAGTCGCGAGGGAGACGCCATGGAATACACCATCAGCACAACGCAGACGTTCCCGCAAGTTACCGAGATCCTGGCCTCATACCTGGAAGGTGAAGGCTTTGCTATCCGGTGCAGCTTTGATTTGCAGAGCGCACAAGGTCGGCAGACAGACCGGGAAGCAAACTATTGCATCCTCATGGTCAAGCCCCGTCACACGTTCGATCCGGAGCAGGCAACTGCCGTCCTGTCCATCTACCGGCGGGAGCAGCAGGTCATCCTGAACCTGCCGCAGTCAAAGGCTGTTTTGACCAACCGACAGACCACAGGAACTGGGCCAACACACCTGCAATCAGTGCTCGTCGAGTTGCTGATAGAACAGGGCTGGTGGTCTATGGAAGACAAAGAGCTATCCAAAGGAGGCGAAACGTGACCAAGCAAAAGAGCAAGAAGCGGCAAACACGCCCCCGACGCGTCTGGCCGACCCTGGCTATGGTGGCAGTCCTGCTGCTCGGAGGGCTGGGCCTGCGACTGATCTGGCGGCCCAACTCCACGGCAGAGACATCCTTGCAGGCGACCGATATAGCCAGTACCTTCCCAGCGTGGCTGGCCAACGCGCCGTCCAAAGCACAGCGATCTTATGCCCAGGCCGTCAAGCACCGGGACGAACTGGGCTACGTACCCTGCTACTGCGGCTGTGAGAAGATAGGGCACATTTCGGTGGCCGACTGTTACGTGGCCCAAGTGGCTGCCGATGGCCGCATCACCTACGATCGACACGGCGTCGGTTGACGCATCTGCCAGGATGTGGCGCTGGATGCGTCCACG
>Ga0180438_10011051_pt1 | contig 10975 bp, 7 predicted proteins | sample SS_ome_12_FD_132455 | JGI IMG/M metagenome (GOLD analysis project Ga0180438, IMG submission 132455) | Hypersaline lake sediment archaeal communities from the Salton Sea, California, USA - SS_3_D_2 metaG | ecosystem: Environmental > Aquatic > Non-marine Saline and Alkaline > Hypersaline >... | reverse complement strand
GGCCTGATCGGGCTTTTGTTCGCATGGCAGGTCAGCAACCTTGGGGCTTATAACTGGCTCTACGATGAGGCCGGTTACATCGCGGTGCCCTGGACGGTAAAGGCTGGCCACAGTCTTTACACTGAGGTTTACTCGCCCTCGCCACCCTTTTTCACTCTTTCCGTCGTAGCGGCTTTCAAAATCTGGGGGAGCTCGGTGGAGGTAGCCCGGGCTGTCATCGTTGCCTATTCTGCCCTGGGTCTCCTGGCCGCCGCCCTGCTGGCGCGCGAGCTCGGTGGCCGGGTGGCTGGCTTGACGGCGGTAGTGCTTTTGTTTCTCGACCCCACCTACTTTCGCCTGTCGCGGGTGACCATGTCCGAGGTGCCTGCCGTCAGCCTGGCCCTCGTCTCGCTGTTCGCTTCACTGATCTACTGGCGTCGTGGCCGAAAAGGATGGCTGATTCTATCCGGTCTGACGATGGCAGCCAGCCTGTTGGTCAAGCTGGTGACCCTCTTTGCTCTCCCCCTGCCTATCCTTGCGGTCGCGTTGCGTCATTTTTGCCCTCTGACTCCGGGCGCGGAGCGATCTAAGGTAGGGCAGGTTTCCATACCTGCCGTGGTGAAAGGGATGGCTCAAGACCTGGCAGTATGGGTCGCATCTTTCTGCCTGCCCATTCTGCTCTGCCTGCTGGTCTACGACCCCCAGGCCATGTATGAACAGGCGGTGGCCCTGCATTGGCGAGGCCGGGAGTTCCATCCGGTGGACTATGGCCGTCGCGGGCCGCGTATCCTGGGATATCTGTGGCAGGATCGGGGACTGTTGGTGCTGGCCTTGGGGGGCGGTCTCTCCTGTTGGCTGCGGCGCTCCCGCCAGGCCCTGTTGGTGGCGGCTTGGCTCCTTCTGGTCACCGTCATGATGGTCAACCAGTCGCCCCTGACAGCCCACCACACACTCCCTATGTTTCCCCCATTGGCCATTCTGGCTGGCGTGATGATTCAGGAGGGCTGGGATTCCTGGCGGGCACTGATCAGGCGAAGGCATTGGCGAGGGGCACTCCTGCCAGCAATCTGTGTCGTCCTCGTAGCCTTTTACCTGGTCAACTGGCCTGCGGTGGCTGAATCGAACCGAGGGGAAATGGCCCGTACCAACACACCTGAAGGGTTGGTTGGGGATGCCATCAGCTTGCTGGGGCAGGTAACCGCGCCAGGTGATTTCGTGATCTCTGATGACCCTCTGGTCGTCCTCCTGGCGGGCAGGAATATCCCGCCGACCCTGACTGGTGCGGACTGGAGGAGGTTAAACGTCGGTTATTTGACGGCTGAGCAGCTCGTTGCTCTCAGTGAACAGTACGACGCTTCGGCTGTCGTCTTCTGGAGGGGGCGCTTTGACAGCCTGCCGACCTATGTGCAATGGGTGGAAGACCAGTTCGAAGCGGTCCAGATTGGGACTCCCTCACATCGCATCTACCTGCCGCCTGATCTCTCCAAGTCTTCCGGTGCCACTTTTGGCCGCAAGGTTCAACTCCTGGCCAGCCGCATAGATGAGACTCAGCTTGCCTCCACAGGCCAATTGAAAGTCACCCTTTTCTGGCGGGCTTTGCAGCCAGTCGGAGGGGATTACACCATCTATCTCAAGCTGATCAATCCTGCCTACCATATCTGGGGGCAGCAGGACAGCCGGCCCTATCACGACGGTTCGCCGACCTGGACCTGGCAAGAGGGTCAACTCGTCTATGACCCCCGCCAGTTGGACCTGTTGCCAGGCACGCCGCCGGGGGAGTATCAAATTGAGATCATCCCGGTTGAGATGTACAGCACGGAGGCGCTGGAGCCGAATGGAGGTGGACCTGTGCTTTTGGGTCCCATAGAAGTGCCACGGCGGGCTCCCCCTCCGGTAAAAGCTCTGGATATTGAGCATCCCCTGGTGGCCGAGTTGGGAGGAAAGGTGCGCCTTTTGGGACACAACATGGAGAGTGGCTTCCGGCCCGGCGACAGCATCCATCTGACGCTTTTCTGGCAGTGTCTGGAGGAGATGGACCAGGATTACACCGTCTTCGCTCATCTGGTTGATGGGAAAGGTCGCATCTGGGGGCAGAAAGACAATCCCCCGGCAGATGGGTTCTATCCCACAACCAAGTGGCAGGCGGGAGAGATCGTGCGGGATCAATATGACCTACTGATTTCACCTGATGCGCCTGTGGGCGACTACAAGATCGAAGTGGGGATGTACCTGGCTGAGACGGGTGAGCGACTGCTGTCGGATGGAGATGATGCCGTCCAGTTGACCGAGGTGGTCATAGCATGGTGATTGGGGACAGACCTCGAGACCGCAATATAATAGGCTGGGGTGCCCTGTTGGGAGTGGTGATGGCCTTCTGCCTGTGGCAGATGGCTCACCTGGGGGGCTTTCGGTGGGACTATGATGAGGGGGCGCACATGATGCAAGCTCGTCTGATGCTGATGGGCTATCCCCTCTACGTCGAGACTTTTTCCGGCCAGCCGCCGCTGCTCATCTCGTCGCTGGCCGGGGCCTTTGCCCTCCTGGGTCCCTTAGTATGGGTAGGTCGGGCACTGATGGTGGCTTATGCCACCCTGGGGATCCTGGCTCTGGCCCTCATTGCTCGAGAGTTACATGGCTGGGCAGCCGCCGTAGGCACGGTCGTGCTGCTGGGCATCGCCCCCGATTTCTTTCTCTATTCGCGAGTCAGCATGGGCGATGTCCCCTCCACCAGCCTGGTAGCTCTGGCTGTCCTGTGGGCCCTGCGCTACCGGGGCTCGGGGCGGCGGGGGTGGGTGGTGGCCGCCGGGCTTGCTCTGGGGGCTGGATGCCTTTTGAAATTCACTGCTGTCTTTGCCGTGCCCTTGCTCGCGGCGCTGGTGGCATTGCGGAGTGTAGATGGGCTGTCTCTGAGAGAACTCGTAACCAGAGGAGAACGTAAGAGGTGGTTCAGGATCGGTTTGGACCTGGTCTGGTTGGGAGGAGCCTTTGCTCTGCCCCTGCTCTTTTGCTTGCTGGCTTTTGATGTGTCGGCCATGTATGATCAGCTTTTCGTCTTCCACTGGCGGGCGAGGGCAGCTTTTGACCTCGACCGGGTGGCTAATCTCGGCCAGCTCAAGGAGTATTTGCTGAAGAACGGCGGACTTGCAGCCCTGGCTGCCTATGGCTGTATCAGCCTGTTCTTGAGGCGGCGGGGGGGACGTGGCTTCCTCCTCATCGCCTGGTTCTTCCTCATAGCTGCGGTGCTTGTCAACCACGCCCCGCTCTGGCCGCATCTGCTGGTGATGTTGCTCTTCCCCCTGGCTCTGGGGGGCGGGGTGGCCGTCGGCGAGCTTGTGTAATACGTCATGGCCTGGGATGAGCAGACCAGGAGCTGGCAACGGATAGCGCTCTTGCTGATAGGACTGAGCGCCCTGGTCTTCTATCTGGTGGGGCTCCCATCCATCTTGGACACCAACGGACAACGCCTGATGGCCTACAAGACCGAGGTCGGCCTGGCGGCGACCGATTTCGTGGCCTCGGTCACGGACCCTGAGGGCTGGGTCATCACCGATGAGCCCCTGGTGCCCTTCTGTGCTGGCAGAAAGGTGCCGCCGTATCTGAGTGACATCTCCTACGTCAGGACCCAAACCGGCTACTTGACCGCCGATGACCTGATCGCTCTGACGGAGGAGTATCGTCCCCAAGCCATTGTGGTCTGGAGCGAGGGAAGGTTCACCCAGCGTTTGCCAGCCTATGTTGAGTGGGTGGAGCAGAATTACCATCTGGCGACCAGCTTTGGGCCCAAGCGGCGCATCTACGTTCCGCTGACTCCCTGAGTACTTGGACGGTGTCACACTAACATAAAGCCGCTTTCTTGTAAGCTCCAAGCGGACGACAGTCCGCGTTCTTGGCGCTGGACTATCGTCCACCGCGAGCTTGGCTAAGAGATTGAAACCATCAGAGACCGAATGTGATTGTCGAGGTACTTGCGGCCGGTCTGCGTGCAATCAAGTGGGAGGCCAGCGACGACTTTATCTTTCATTCAGGTGGTGCCAACGACACAAACGGAGGGCTATTTTTATGTCGCAGATTGAAGAGGCCCAAGAGCTCGAGTTGGGCGAGGAACAAGAGGAATTCGGCGAGCTGGTCAGGTACACCCTCGCCGGGTACGTAGGTGGGCTCGTCCTGGGTGGTCTTTTAGATTATCTCGGTTTCCAGCAAAGTGCAATAGGGCAATGGCTTGTTCGAACGCTGTCTGGGGAAGGGGAGAGCCTCCTTGAAGGTTTGTACGCCCTGCGAAAACGGATAAGCCGGAGCGAAGCGGGAATGGCGGAGGCGTATGGTTGGGGGAAATTCATCGGTATGACGGTCCCTTGGTGGATAGACTGGGGAAGCCGCCTTCTCGGTGTAGACGTCTACGGCGTACAAGGTTTCTATATCCCATACTTCTACGCCATGTCTGACCAGATTGGGGCCAACATCTCCGGCTTGCTTTTTCTGCGAAGACAGTCCGATTCCTGGGGAAAAGCTCTTGCTGCCTACATGCGCCACCCTGTGATGCTCACCAGTTTGCTCGTGATCCTGGCTGTACCAGCAGGCTTGTTCCTGGCACGGAGTCTAGGCTTCAGCCCCTCCACGCAGGTCCTCACTGCTCTTGAAACGATTGTTGCGAACCTTTGTTGGATGCCGCCTGCGGTTGGGTGGCTCTGGGAGAGGCGGGGGAAAGGAGGATCAGACTAATGACACCTCAAGTCATCCATGCTGCAGAGCCTGGAGCGAGGTCGCCGCACTGAGATCGGTTTCATGAACGGCTACGTGGTGGAGCGCGGCCAGGAGAAGGGAGTGCCCACGCCGGTCAACGCGGCGCTGACGGCGATGGTGCGGGAGATCGAAGTGGGGGCGCGGCCTATCAGCCCCGACAACCTGAAGGGCCTGCTGCGGCAGGGGGAATGGAGCGCATGATGTCCGAGTATCAAAACTGGCTTTTGACTGAAGAAACCCATACCGCAACGCTGACCCTCAATCGTCCAGAGGCCATGAACAACCTGACCGCAGAGACGCTGTACGAGTTGCGCGACATCAGCGCCTATTTGCGCCCAAGAAAAAACGTTTGGGTGGTCATTGTTCAAGGCCGGGGTGACCACTTTTCAACTGGTATGGACGTCAGCGTGATCAGAGGAAGGGCTGACCAACCAGAGCCAGCCAATCGTGAATACTTGTTGGGTCTTCAACAATGTCTCGATGACTTTGAAGCGTTGGAGAAACCAACCATTGCCAAACTGCACGGTTTTTGCATCGGCGGCGGTTTGATCTTGGCCTTGTGCTGTGACTTTCGCATCGCCAGTCAGCGCACGATTTTCAGCCTGCCCGAAGTCAAACTCGGTCTCCCGGTTTTATGGGGGACACAGCGCCTGACCCGCGTGGCTGGTGTAGCGGCGGCGAAGGAAATGGTTTTACTGGGCAAGCGTTTCAAGGCCAGTGCTGCCCAGGCTTGTGGACTGCTTCATCAAGTTGTGCCGCCGGACGAACTTGACAAAACCGTTGCCGCGCTCGCGGCCAAGTTCCAAAGGTTGCCACCGCGCACTGTGGGGATTGCCAAACGTATCATCCATTCAGGCTACAATCTATCCACGCGCGATAGTCAGAACCTGGAGCTTGACGCTCTGGCCGAGTTGTTGGACAGCCCTGACTTGCAGGAAGCCATCGAGAGCTACTCTGAGAAGCGCCGCCCTCAGTTTACCGGGGATTAAGGCAGCGGCTTGTCATAATCAATGAAAGGACCCTATGGAAGTCAAGATTTTGACTTGCGTGATGGTGGCTTTACTGGTTGGTTGTGGGGGCGCCAGTCCCAGAACTGAGGCCCCTATTTCCTTTGTCTGGTCTTACCGTGCGGGTGACTATATCAGAGGGATACCAACAGTGAGCGACAAAGTCGTGTATGTGGGGGCTGACGACAACACTCTGCACGCTGTAAACGTCGAAACAGGGGAGTCCCTCTGGCGTTATGAGACGGCCGACAATGTCACCTCATCGCCAGGTGTGCTTGGGGACAAGATTTACTTCGGTTCTTGGGATGGCGTTGTCTATGCGCTGGATGCCAGGCAGGGTGAGCTAAGCTGGCGATACGAGACAGACGGATGGGTGACTGCCTCCCCTGTGATCAGTGATGATCTCCTCTACATTGGTTCACACGATGGCTTCTTCTATGCCTTGGCGGTCGAGGACGGCGATCTGATGTGGCGATACGAGACAGACGGCCGGATCGAGGCAAGCGCATCCCTGGCTGGAGACCTTGCCTTTGTTGGTTCGACTGACAACTATCTCTACGCCCTCGACATCACGAGCGGAGAACTTGCTTGGCGCTACCGAACAGAAGGGGATATTGTGTCTACCCCGGCCATCGCCGCCGGGACCGTCTATGTGGGCTCCGTTGATCGCAAGTTCTATGCGCTCGATGCTGCCACGGGCCAGTTGCGCTGGACCTTTGAGGCTGAGTACGCCATCGAGTCGTCGCCGGTCGTCACCAATGATGTGGTATACTTCGGCGCAAACGATGGCCGGCTGTACGCGCTGCGTGCCCGAGACGGTCGCCTGGTCTGGCAATACCAGGCAAAGGACATCATCCGGTCCTCACCGGCAGTGTGGGGGGACCTGGTCTTCGTCGGCTCTGACGATGGCTGTCTCTACGGCCTGGATCGCGAGACAGGAGTGCGGATGTGGAGTTACCGCACCGGAGATGCTATCGCGGCAGGGCCTATCGTGGCAGGTGGGAGGCTTTTCGTCGGCTCCACCGATCGGCGGCTGCACGCCTTCAGCCTGAAAGTAGAGTAGGAGACTTGCGGTGGAGCGGGGGAAAGTAAGCATGAGTCGGAGATTCGGGTCCAGGCGTTTGGTGTTGGCTGCTATTCTCGTAGGATTGCTCGCGGGAGCGGTGCTTTTGTGGACCTTCAGGGATTATATGAGCTCACCTGAGGCTCTCTACCTCAAGGCCCAGAGGGCACGGCCGGAGCGGGCGGCTAAGCTATATGCGCGGCTGGCCGAGAAGCTGCCACAGGTTGAGGAGTATGCCTGGCTATGGGCTGCCGAGGTCGCCATGCCAGACAGGGAAGCGTTGCGCACGTTGCAGTCTGTCGAGGCTTTTCGACCCCAAAGTCCGGCTGCCTACCAGGCACACATTGCAATGGCCCGCTATTACGCGAGCATCGAAGTGCCAGAAGCGGAAGCCGAGTATCGAGTAGCGTTGGCCCTGCACGACACAGTTGCTTTGCGCCTGGAATTGGCGCGCTATTTGGAAGAGCAAGGAAACTATGACGGGGCCTATGACGAGTACCTCCATATTCTGGACGAGCAGCCGGACGCTTTCGCCGGGATGCGTCGCACTGGGCAGGATTCACTGGCCGTAGCCGGGGGTTTGAACGCCGCCGCTTACTACAGTGACGCCCTGGAGACACTGCGAGGGATCGAGGCCCCCGAGACATTGCCTTTGCGTGCACGGGCACTGAGTGGACTGGGTCGCTACGAAGAGGCAGAGGCAGCCTACAGGGCCAGGCTGGAGGAGATGCCCGATGACATAGCAGCTCAGTTGGGTCTCGCCCAGGTCTTGGTGAGCCTCGGCCGTCCTGATGAGGCGCTGTCTCTCTACCGACCGATCAACACGCCGGACAGCCGACTGGCCCAAGCTGAGTTGCTGGAAGAGGAAGACCCTGACCAGGCCTTGGCGCTTTATCTGGACTCCCCCTACCCGGTGGCCTGGTGGTCTGCGACCACGACGTTGGAGGCGCAAGGACGATTGACCGAGACATTGCCCATCTATGCTCGTCTGGGTAAGACGGACACCTATCTCGCTGACGACGCTGCATATCGCCTCTATGTCCTTGCCCGGAGAGTGGGGGATGAAGAAGCCCAGGCTCAGGGGAAGGCACTGTTGAATGGGTTGGGTCTGAATTGGCTGGCGCTGCGGGCCACTGAGGGAGAGCTTGGACTGGCCACGGCACCACCGTTGGCTATGGCAGGTGGCGACATTATGGACAAGGCGAGGGCGCTGGAGTTGATCGGGCGCGAGGACCTGGCGTACATGGAACTCGCTTTCGCCGCCCGTTTCCGGCGTGTCCCGGAAGTAGACCTGGCGATGGCGGAAGCCCTGGCCTCGAGAGGCTATGTGGTTGATGCTCAATCCATCGCCGAGACATATATAGAAGACCACCCACGAGCCCCCCTGGCCTTCTGGCAGTTGAGTTATCCGAGGCCCTATTCGGCCACGGTGGAGGCAGCGGCGGCCGAGTTTGACGTAGACCCGCTGCTCATTTGGGCTGTGATGCGCGAGGAGAGCCGATACGATCCGGAAGCTCTCTCCTACGTCGGAGCACGGGGCCTGATGCAGGTCATGCCATCAAGCCAAGCCTGGATCGCGGAGCAATTGGGGGAAGACATCTCACCAGGCGACGCCTTCACCCCGGAAGCCAGCATTCGCATGGGGGCATGGTTCTTGCACTTTTTGCTCGACTACTTCGACGAGGATTTGGATCTGGCTATTGCAGCCTATAATGGTGGCGCGGGAAGCGTGGATAGCTGGCAAGCGGATCCACTGGTTTCAAACCGGGATGATCTGCTACGTTGGATCGGGTTCGGGGAGACACGGGAGTATCTGGAGCGAGTATCTTTAGCTTACCGAGTTTACCAAGAACTGTACACCAGTAGCAGCAATACGGAATAAGCGGAGTAGCCTGTCAGGCTGGAATACCCCATCGTCATGGCAGAGGAGACTCTAGCCGCTTTGCGATCAGAGCGACTTTGCTTTTGGCCCTTCCTCAATTGTCGTCGGGCGTGTGAACGCTGGTTGCCTGGGCAAAGTCTGCAATGCACGACAACTCAGGCATCGGATCCTTGAACGTGGCCAGAATCCCACAGTTCAGACAACGCACCCGGCAGTCCAGCGTGGCCTCGCCTCTCAGGTTGTGCTCACATTCGGAGACCAGGAACTCGATTCTGACACCCGTGTCAATGTGCGCCCAAGGCTGCACTTCATCACTCCTGCGCCTGGTATTTTGTCATGAATAACGTGCTAAGGCAAACCTAATTTCTCCAGTTGGTCTCACCTTCGCCAATTTTCACATATCGTGAAAAGCGCGGTTGACTTCTGTCCCGATTGCTGCTACAATGGAATAGCAGCCTTTGCTAGCCACGAATTGTGAGTCTCTGAGATCTGACGCGGAGAGCATATTGGAATCCCGAACTTGTTCGGGTTCTTCACCGTCCCCCAACAAGTTGAGGACTCCCATGCTCTGGCCACATTCGTGAAATTCGTCCATTCGTGCTGTTCGTGGTTCGAAACCTTGGCGATGAAACCAATTCCCGAATCCCCCCTCAACAAAATAGCCCTGGTATTCACCCTGTCTCTGTCCCTGCTCCTGGCGGCCGGCCTGTGGGCCTGGCTGGCCCTGCCCACTGCCCAGGCCCAGGGCGGCGACGAGGACTTGTGGCGTACCCTGGACACTCCTTTTGAGAATGTAGGCCGGGTGTTGGAAGACAAAGAGGGGAATATTTGGGCGGTGTCGTGGACGGGGATTGCTAGCAGGAGCACGATAGCGGATACGCAGTCTGTTCAAGAGGAGGGGGAATTTGTCCCCGGTCAGGGGGTGGCCAAATTCGGGCAGGGGCATTGGACTGTCTACACTGTGGAAAGCACCAATGGCGAGTTGCCCGGCGACAGCATCCATGCCGCCCGCTTTGACCAGGCGGGCAATTTGTGGCTGGCCGTAGCCGCCAATCAAAAAAATGGCGATACAGTGGAACTAGGGCCAGATATGGGCGTGGTCCGCTTTGATGGGCAGGATTGGCAGACCTTTACCATCACCAACACCAACGGCGGTTTGGCCGACGATAGCGTCCGTGACATTTTTGAGAATGAGGCTGGCAATTTATGGTTTGCCACGTTAGACGGCCTGAGCCGCTACGATGGCAAGATGTGGGAGGTCGTAGCAGACAAGGATGATGTGGGCGCGGAAGGTGTTCTCCGTGTCTTTCAAGACAGCCAAAACAGGCTGTGGGTGGGTCTCTTGGATTTTGAGAATGGTATGGGTGTGGGACGCGGTGTCGCTCACTCGGCTCCGATTGGAGCGGACGGTGTGGTGGAGGGTTGGCAAACCTTTACCGAAGCGGATGGCCTGGCGCATGATTTTGTGCTGACGATTGCCGAAGATGGCGGGGGGAATATCTGGCTGGGGACGGTGAATGGGGTGAGCCTGTTTGATGGGGAGAATTGGAAGACGTTTGACACTGAGAGAGGTGTGTTGCCAGGGATCATTGTGCACCAAGTAGTAGCCGGGTATGAGGGGCAAATGTGGGCAGCAACAAACGGAGGTGCGGCAGAATATGGCAGGGAGCGATGGCAACCCTTTGATGGTGATGAACCCACTCTGAACATCTTCAAAGACAGTGAGAGGTTGGTGTGGTTCTCTATGGGCAGCGGCTTGAGTTATTACACTGGCTATTACCATCCTCGCCAAGTCTTCAACGTGAAAAGCGGCGACCTGGGCAGCAATAATGTGCGAGATTTATTTGAGGCCAGCGATGGGGCCATTTGGGCTGGGACGTATAGTGGTGGAGTGAGCCGCTACCAGGACGGCGAATGGCAAACCTTCAGCAGGAAAAGCGGTAACCTGGGCGGCAACTATGTGCAAGATTTGTTTGAGGCCAGCGATGGGGCGATATGGGCCAGGACAGATCGTGGAGTGAGTCGCTACCGGGATGATGAATGGCAAACCTTCAGTGTGGAAAGCGGTGACCTGGGCAGCGACAATGTGCAGGATTTGTTTGAGGCTAGAGATGGGGCGATATGGGCCGGGACAAGTGGTGGAGTGAGCCGCTACCAGGACGGCGAATGGCAAACCCTCAGTGTGCGAAGCGGTGACCTGGGCAGCGACAATGTGCGGGATTTGTTTGAGGCCAGCGATGGGGCTATTTGGGCTGGGACAAGTGGTGGGGTGAGCCGCTACCAGGACGGCGAATGGCAAACCTT
>Ga0180438_10011049_pt1 | contig 10976 bp, 5 predicted proteins | sample SS_ome_12_FD_132455 | JGI IMG/M metagenome (GOLD analysis project Ga0180438, IMG submission 132455) | Hypersaline lake sediment archaeal communities from the Salton Sea, California, USA - SS_3_D_2 metaG | ecosystem: Environmental > Aquatic > Non-marine Saline and Alkaline > Hypersaline >... | reverse complement strand
GTGGATGATACAAAGAAATACAATTACTATCCTGCAGATTATCTGCTGGACAGGGCAAGCAATACTGTGTGCCTTCCATCTGCGATTCCGTACGAGACCTTCATGCTTCCAGAGCATTACAGCTGGACAGACGTGGGAAAGATACATTACCAGATGATGGGCAAATACCTGTATCCTACTAAGTTGACAGTCACAAAACAGGAATGGAAGTGAATAGTGCATAATGTGCTTCGCAAGAAGTATATTTGACTGTGTATTCGAGTCTTTGTTATAAGTTTGTTTATGAATATAGCTACGCTAGACATTATGCACAAAGATTTATATATCTTTAATTTCTTCTTTTTCTTATAGGGGGTGATTTAATGAAAAAGATATTGATTGCGATTCTATTGATAAGCATGCTTCTTGTTATTGCAGGTTGCGGTGAGAAAGCAGCCACAAGACAGGAAGTTCCAGAAGAACCTGAGGTTGTGGAAGAGTCTGAAGAAATTATAGAAGAAACGCCAGAGGAATCTGTTGAAGAAGTAGAAGAAGAGATGCCTGAAGAAATAGAAGAAGAGGAACTGGAAGAAGAGGAAGAAGAGATTCTTGACATAAGCATGGCAGATGATGAGCTTGTGTTTGATGTTGAATGTATAGGAGATGAAAGAACTGTTAAGTTCAAGCTTGCTAATCCTACTGACAGGACAATGTTCTATGCGACAGTAAGCCCGAAAGACAGAGCCAAATATTATCCTGCAAAAGTCACAGTAAACGGGAGGGCATTATCTGGTGTGGATGATTTGTGCGGCACCTTGAAGCTTGAGCCGGGCGATGTCGTGAGCTGTGAAAAAACATATCCAGTGCCTATCTCTATCAATGACAGGGTTCTGAGAACAACAGAAGAAGAGAATGAGAATCACATAAGGGCTTTTATCGCAGGAAAGGCATCAGAAGTGTTGTTCACCTGCTATTAATTTTTATTTTCTTCTTATGCATAGTGTGCTTCGCTTTTTAGTAAAAATGACTGCATATCCGAGTCTTTATTATTGATTTGTATAAGTATATGGCTCGCTAGACACTATGCATACTCTTTTTTTCTGCATAATCTTTTTATATTAAGCTTGTTGAGGATTAGTTATGATAAAAATTACTGCTGAAACAAAGGAATTGATGGAGAAAGCAAACAAGATCCACTTGCAGAATTTTGATAACAAGGTATGGTTCGGCAGATGCATCTTCTTGAGCTGGTATTGTGATGTAGGTGACTGCAAGTTCTGCTACAGGTCAACGCAGAAGAGCAGGATCAAGCACGCAGAGAAAGCAAGAAGAGGCGTGCCCAGCATCTTGGTGGAAGCAATATTGGCAAAAAACCTGGGCTGGAGAATAGAATTTCTCACAGGCGGTTACAGGATATTTGAGTTTGACCAGTTGGTTGATATTGCAAAAAAAGTCACCCAGGTCTATGGCGAGAAGATATGGTTAAATTTAGGGGCATTGGAAAAAGAAGATCTGGAAGCTTTCAGGCCTTATGTCAAGGGAATTGTCAGCAGTATCGAGGCGATTGATGAAGAATTGCACAACAAGATATGTCCGAGCAAGCCGATAAAACCATACGAAGAGATGTTTGATTATGCAGAAGATTTCAAAAAGAGCATGACAATAGTCATTGGTTTGGGAGAGAAGAGAGAGCATCTGCAGAAGCTTTTCGATTTCATTCAAAAATATAAATTAGAGAGAATAACTTTCTATGCACTAAGACCGATAAAAGGCACGCCTTATACAGAAGGTCCGAGCACAGAAGACTATGTTTGGTGGATAGCTAACACAAGAATCAGGTTCCCAAAACTGCAGATTATCGCAGGAACTTCTCCGAAAAGAGTAGAAGAAATAAGTTTAGTGCTGAAAGCTGGCGCTAATGCGATCACTAAGTTTCCAGCGACAAAATTGTTCAATTCAAAAGAAGCAAATATAATAGAAGAACAAGTCAAGCTTGCAGGCAGAGAGTTCACAAGCACATTAACCAAAGTTCCTGACATTGATTGGGATGGAGAAGTTGAAAAATTACCATTTGAAGAAGAAATAAAGCAAAAGATTAAAATAACACTTAGTCAATATATCAATACAATGCGAAAAAGAGGTTGAGATGGCAGTAAGAATAAGAAAGTACAGAAAAAGCGACAGGAAAGCAGTAAGAAAGATTTGCTGCGACACAGGTTTTCTTGGCAATCCAATTGATAGTATCTTTCAGGACAGGGAATTGTGGGCAGATGCATTGACTTCCTTCTATACTGACAAGGAGCCGGAATCAATCTTTGTTGCAGAAGAGAAAGGAAAAATTATCGGCTATATCTTTGGCTGCAGGATAAGCTGGAGAGAAGGAAGTTATGTAAAAAGGAATGCGCTTGGATGGATCATCAAATTATTCTGGAGATATTTCACAAACAAATACAATAAAAAAACAAAAGAGTTTGTCAAATACTTATTATTCCACAGCAAAGGCGAGATACCAAAGACGCCGAGGAATTATGCGCATCTTCACATAAATATTGTCGAGCAGAGAAGATATAAAGGTGTTGGAAAAAAACTTATGGAAGCTTATTTCAATTATCTCAGATCCTATGGAGTAAAGAATGTTTATCTTGAAACTTTCAATTATGCAGGTTCTCCTTCTTATAGATTCTTCAAGTCATTCGGTTTCAAAGTCTATGATAAAGTAGAGAATCATCTTTGGGACAAGCATTTTGACAAAAAAGTTTTCTTGACCACTATGGTCAAAGGATTGTAAAAAAGAAAAGGGCCCATCTCAAAAGAAAAAGTTGATCAATAATGAGGTGATAACTTTTTGAAGGTTTAAGATGAGTAAGACTTTTGAGACAGCCCCCCAATTAAGCTCAAATGATGGTGACAAAAGGCTGTGTAGAATAGTATGAAATCATCCTATCACCCCCTTTTTCAACTAAAATTTAGTGTGCGGAAATATATAAAAGTAGTGATTCTGATTAAATCTGAGATTTAATGTATTAATTGCTGGTTTAATATTATTTTTAAGTCGCCTAAATACTTATATAAGATAGCTTGATATAACAACAAAAGAGGTGATAATATGGCTGTCATTGAGATCCTTAGGATAAGGGACAAAGCACTAGACAAAAAAACAGGAAAATTAAGAACATACAAGTATGGAAAAGAAAGGAATCTGAAGTATTTCGGCATTGCAATGCTGCCTGACGGAACAAAAGCACCGTTCGAATCAGATAGATTCATAAGAGTCGGACAAAGAAGAAGAGCAAGAAAAGCACCTGGCCAGAAGAAGTATATTGTGCAATAGATTTTATTTCTTATTGAAATATTTTTTTTAATTTTAGCTATCGCTAATTCTAAAAATCAAAAATAAAAAAAGAAAAAAAACCGCACATAAACAAATGGTTGAATAAATAAGTAAATAGACGGTTAGTAACCGCATGCTGAACACGTCGTTACCTTCGTGCGTACACACCGGTCCTATCAAACCCATGTTCTATGGGAGTCCAGAATGTCTCTTTTCGGAGAGGGTTTCGTGCTTAGATGCTTTCAGCACTTATCCCAGAATGCGTAGCTGCCCAGCATACCTTGCCAGATAACTGGTCGACCAGCGGCATCGAACCATCGTTCCTCTCGTACTGAATGGTCCTTCTTCTCAGACATTCAACATTTCCAGCAGATATCAAACAAACTGTCTCACAACGTTCTGAACCCAGCTCACGATCCCTTTTGACGGGTGAACACCCCCACCCTTGGATGCTTGTGCACATCCAGGATAGGAAGAGCCGACATCGATGTAGCAAGCCGCGCCGTCGCTATGGACGCTTGGGCGCGACAACTCTGTTATCCCCGGAGTAACTTTTCGGTCATTTCAAACCCCCACTAAGGAGGTATTGAAGATCGCTAGACCTGACTTTCGTCTTTGGATTTCGTCTAGTTAAAAATCCAATCAGGCTGGCTTATGCTCTTACACTCAACGTCTGATTTCTGACCAGACTGAGCCAACCTTTGGGCCCTACTGATACCTTTTCAGCAGGGTGCCACCCCAGCCAAACTGTCCATCTACCGGTGTTCTTTCTCCGAAGAGAAGGTTAGTCATGTAAACTCAAAAGGCAAGTGTTTCATTGGAGCCTAAATTCACGACTGGCGTCGTAAATCTCAAACAGCTACTTGCTACGCTGAACAATCAAACTCACACAACAGCGATAAACTACAGTAAAGTTTCACGGGGTCTTCGCTTCCCGCTGGAAATCCCTGGCCTTTGCACCAGGATGGAATTTTCGGGGGACACTACTTGGGGACAGTGGAAACCTCGTTATGCCATTCATGCAAGCCGTCATTCAAACGGCAGGGTATTGCGCTACCTTAAGAAGGTCATGGTTACCTCCGCTGTTTACCAGCTCTTCGCCTTGTTGTACCAAGGTTTAAAGTACTGGCACTGAGCAGACATCGCCAACTGTACACATCCTTTCGGACTTGCAGTTAGCTAAGTTTTTGTTAAACAGTCGGGCCTCCCTAGTCATTGCACCCTGAATTTGCATCCATGCGGAAACAAATCCAGGGATCCCTTCTACCGAAGATACAGGACTAATTTGCCGAATTCCCTCAAGTAATTTAATCCCTCACACCTTAGGCTTCTCACCTAGGGGCACCTGTGCTGGTTCTGGGTACAGTTACTAAAGATCTATTTTGTTTCCTTTTTCAAGGACTCCAGGCATCAATCGAACAGACCTTAAGGCCTGCTGTTCTAAGGATTAATCTGATTCTCGCCATTACAGCACTCCTCAGATTTGCCCTTATTAACACAAAAGACATTTTGTGTCGGTCTAGCCCAAAGCGTTAGAAAACAAACTTGTGTCACCACGCATACTTTAGCAGTACAGGAATATTAACCTGTTTCCCTTTCCTGAAGTACGATTATGCACTACAGTTAGGACTGACTAACCCTTGACTGATTTGCATTGTCAAAGGAACCCTTGCCCTTTCGGTGGCAATGATTCTCACATTGCTCTGCTCCTACTACTACCAGGATTCTCGTTACAACAAGGTCCACATATTTTTACAAACATGCTTCTGCCCTCGCCGTACGCCTACCTACCACAAACTTTACAGTTGCCTTCAGTATCGGTAATCAGTTTAGCCCTGTCCATTTTCAGGGCCTCCGACCTCAACTGGTAAGCTGTTACGCACTTTTTAAAGGGTGGCTGCTTCTAAGCCAACCTCCCAGCTGTCTACGATCAGAGACGCCTTTCACCCGTTAACACTTAACTGACATTTAGGGACCTTAACTGAAGTCTGGGTTGTTCCCCTCTCGGGACACAAGCTTACCCCGTGCCCCCGACTTTTAGAGTCTACGATGATGAAAGATTCGGAGTTTGACAAAGGGCCGAAGGATTTCTCCCCCTAAACCCGAGATCAGTAACTCTACCCTCTCATCCATCTCGTCTAAAGCTTGACTACGGCCAAATTCGGTAGGAACCAGCTATTACCGGTTTCGATTGGCTTTTCACCCCTATTCCCAGGTCACAAGAACGCTTGCTCACAGCACCTCTTCGGACCTCCACGAGGTATTACCCTCGCTTCATCCTGCCCAGGAATAGATCAACCGGTTTCGGGTAGTATCCATGTGACTAAAGGCACTTTCACACCTCGCCCCTTGCAAGCTGCGGGCAATTGGTTTCCCTGCGGATACTCTCTGAAAGATTATCCTCGCCACATAGATACACTCCCTGGCTCGTTATTCAAAACGGACGATAGAACTCCGAAGAGCCCTATCTCCCTGTGACTGTTAGATTTCAGGCGCTTTTGACATCCTGCCAAGGGTCCTTTTCAACTTTCCTTCACAGTACTAGTGTGCTATCGGTCTCAAGACGTATTTAGAGTTAGAAGTTAATGCCTCCCAGATTCAGGCATCATATCCAAGATGCCCTACTCAAGAACTATCCTAGGCCATTCCAGAATTATCATACGGGGCTATCACCCTCTATGGCATCCCGTTCCAGGGAATTTTTGATCTCCTGATGACGGCTTAATGGACAGCCTTACAACACCACATCTCCATACTGTTTCCAGCACGGATTCAGTTTGCTCTGTTCCGCGTTCGATCGCCTTTACTAACGGAATCTCAATTGATTTCTCTTCCTGCGGGTACTAAGACGCTTCAATCCCCCGCGTTCCTTTGCACGAAGTGCATTAATGGGAAGTCCCATTAAGAAATCTCTGGTTCAAAGCCCGCTTGCGGCTCGCCAGAGCTTTTCGCAGCTAGCCACGTCCTTCGTCAGCGACTTGAGCCAAGTCATCCATCTAACAGCGTATAGGAACTAATTTATTCAACCAGGGTGTTTATGTACGGTCTCATCAATGTAAATGTAAAATTGCGAATCATCCGACAACAAAAAACAAAAAAAGTTGTCTCTTATTACATCTCTTCCTTAACATCATATCGTCATGTTGCAATACGATGTTTTTCTTTTGTGATACGAACCTTACAGCGCGGCAAGCCTTTGCCGATGCTCGCGGTGGTCCACTTAAAAAAGTGGACCCGGCGGGATTCGAACCCGCGGCCCCCGCCTTGCAAGGGCGATGCTCTACCAGGCTGAGCTACAGGCCCGCGTAAAAGCATGAAAAAAAAGTAGGATAGTGAAAATAAAAAAAGGAGGTGATCCAGCCGCAGGTTCCCCTACGGCTACCTTGTGACGACTTAGCCCATCTCACTGACCTCAAGTTCGATCTAATCAAAAAACTAAACCTCACTCAAAGCCTGCTCGAGTGGCTTGACGGGCGGTGTGTGCAAGAAGCAGGGACTTATTCACTGGACTCTGATTAAGTCCAATTACTATAGATTCCGGCGTCACGAGGCTGAGTTACAAACCTCGATTTGTACTAGGATAAGGTTTGAAGGTTTAACTCCTCCTTTCGGAGTTGTATCCCATTGTCCTTATCATTGCATCGCGCGTGTAGCCTAGGAGATTAGGGCTATACAGACCTACCGTTGCCCGCACCTTCCTCCTTGTTTCCAAGGCAGTCTCTGCAAAGTGCTCGATCATACCGGAGTATTCGTTTGCAATTGCAGATACGGGTCTCGCTCGTTGCCTCACTTAAGAGGACACCTTACAGCACGAGCTGACGGCGGCCATGCAGCACCACTCGGCTCGTCAGGTAAAGTCTTCAGCTTGACCGTCATCCTGCCGTTGCTCCTAGTGAGATGTTCTGTGTGGAATTAAATTAAACCGCACGAAGCACCTATTGTGTGCTTCCCCGCCAATTCCTTTAAGTTTCAGCCTTGCGACCGTACTTCCCAGGCGGCGTGCTTAACGTCTTCACTACGACACTGCCAAAACATGTAGTTCTGGCAACGCCTAGCACGCAGCGTTTACAGCTAGGACTACTCGGGTATCTAATCCGGATCGCTCCCCTAGCTTTCGTCCCTCACAGTCGAACCTGTTCCAGTAAAGTGCCTTCGCCATTGGCGGTCCTTCAGGGGTTATAGCATTCTACCGCTAACCCTGAAATACCCTTTACTCTTCCCAGTTCCAAGTCAAATAGTTTTCCTTGCACGCCGTATAGTTGAGCTATACGATTTCACAAGGAACTTGCTTGACCTGCTACGGACGCTTTAGGCCCAATAAATGCGGTTGCCACTTGTGACGCGGGGATTACCGCGGCGGCTGGCACCCGTCTTTCCCATCACTTATTCTGCAAGGTATTTACTCTTGCAAAAAGCCTATACCGAAGCATAGGCACTCTGGATTCCCTTATCGTACTTGCGTACATTGTAAAGGTTTCCCGCCTGCTGCACCCCGTAGGGCTAGGGCCCTTTTCTCAGTGCCCTTCTCGGAGCTACCTCTCTCAAGGCTCCTACTGATCATAGGCTTGGTGAGCCATTACCTCACCAACAACCTAATCAGCCGCTGACCCATCCTTAGGCACCGCAGCTTTAAGAGAAAGCACATTCCAGTATCAATCTCCTATGGGGTATTACCCTCAGTTTCCCGAGGCTGTCCCCCACCTAAGGTTAAGTTATCAACGTGTTACTGAGCATTCCGCCGGTCCTTCCGAAGAAGGCGCCAGACTTGCATGGCTGAGTGGAATCCAAATAGCAGCAACCTCCTGCAGGATCAACAGGTATTGATTTACAGGAAATGCTGTTCGCATTTATTTGGTCACAAAACTTTTCTAAAAGAATTACAAGTATCACCAACTTAATACTATCCTACTTCATACCTGATCACGATTAGCCGATAAGTGGATCAAGTACACACGTTTACGTGAGTAATTGTTCCTTAGAAACCGTGTTTACCAAGTAAACAATCCCCTCATGATTGGTAAGCGTTATAATCGTTGATTATAACAGCTACTCTTCGAGATTTTGAAGTCATATATAAAGGTTTCTAGAGCCTTTATAAATGAATTTAGAGGTTCTGATAAGAAAATCAAGAAATCTAAAACTATTTATTTCGTCTCTTCTTTTTCTCTTTCTTTAGACGTTTTCTCTGCCATTTCCATCTCATCTGGCCTTTCTTTTTCCAACGTCTTGAGCTTCTCTTCATTTTATTTGTAAATCGATTGAGTTATTTATAAGTTTTTGGTAAAAAATGCCCCCGCCGGGATTCGAACCCGAGTCGCTGGCTCGAAAAGCCAGCATGATTGGCCGGACTACACCACAGGGGCATAAAAACTCAGAAACTTGATTCTATTTTTAAATGTTATGTTAAAAAGGAGAGAAATCAGCTGAGATCAAGCTTTTTCTTAAGATATTCAATGGTGTTCTTGAAGCCCTGCTCCACGTCGAACTTTGGCTCCCAATTCAATTGTTTTTTTGCCAGAGAGATGTCAGGTTTCCTTCTTGTCGGATCATCTTTTGGCAAGGGCTGGAAAGTAATCTTGGAATTAGAACCTGAAAGCGCTGCAATTTTTTGCGCTAATTGATACATTGTCATCTCTGTCGGATTTCCGATATTGACAGGACCGATGAAATCATCCTGATTCATCATCTTATACATTCCTTCGACCAAATCAGAGACATAACAGAAACTTCTGGTCTGGCTTCCGTCGCCGTAAACAGTAATCGGTTGATTCTTCAAAGCCTGGACAATGAAATTTGTGACAACTCTTCCATCATTTATTGCCATGTTAGGTCCGAAGGTATTGAATATCCTTACAATCCTTATATCTACTTTGTGCTGACGATGATAATCCATCATCAAACATTCTGCAATACGTTTTCCCTCGTCGTAACAGCTCCTGATTCCAATAGGATTGACATTGCCCCAGTACTTTTCTGTCTGCGGATGCTCCAATGGTGTGCCGTAAACTTCAGAAGTGGACGCCTGCAAGATTCTTGCTTTTGTTCGTTTTGCAAGACCTAACATGTTGACCATGCCGACAGTATTTGCTTTTATTGTTTGGATTGCATTGTACTGATAATGAACAGGTGACGCAGGACATGCAAGATTGTAGATCTGATCGCATTCCAATCTTATAGGTTCTACAATATCGTGGCGTATGAAATCAAACTTAGGATCAGACATCAAGTGCTTGATATTTTCTTTGCTTCCTGTGAACAGATTATCGAGACAAATAACTTCATGCCCTTTCTTCAACAAGAATTCGCACAAATGACTTCCGATAAAACCCGCTCCTCCTGTGACTAAGATTCTCATATAATGAAAGTATTGTGAGACGTTTAAAAGATTTGTGGACATGTAATTAAGAATAAAAATGGGCCGAGTGGGATTTGAACCCACGACCACTGGCTATCTTAGCCAATTCCTAAAACAGAACGTGGACATATAAGACCAGCGCTCCACCAAGCTAAGCTATCGGCCCAGATAAAATAGAAGGTAAATATCTTCCTTATAAAGGTTTCTCTATGAAGATTTGTACGAAGACAGGAAATCCTGCTTGTATTTTGCAAAATTATTCTCTTCGATTGCAGTCCTTGCGTCTGTCACCAATTTCTGGATGAAATGCAGGTTGTGGATTGTCGCCAGTCGATAACCGAACATCTCTTTATTGTTCAACAGATGATAAATGTATGAACGTGTAAAGTTTTTGCAGGCATAACAATCGCAGTCTTTTTCTATCGGATCAAAGTCGTACTTGAAACGTCCTTTGTTAAGATGAAGAATTCCATTTTTTGTGAACAAACTTCCTCGTCTTGCATTCTGCGTCGGAAAGATGCTGTCAAAACAATCTATGCCGTTGCTGATGCATTCTAAAATTTCCTGCGGAGTTCCCATTCCCATGACATATCGTGGTTTTTTATTGTCCAACAAAGGTATTTGCAATCTAACCATCTCAAAAGTTTTTTCCATCTCTTCACCAATACACAATCCACCGAAAGCAATGCCATCAAAACCAATTTCATTTATTTTCTTTGCGCTCGCTTTTCTCAAATCAGGAAAGGTTCCTCCTTGTGTTATACCAAAAAGCAATTGTTTTTGATTTATTTTTGCGAGCCCTGCTTCTTTCAATCGATTGTGTTCTTTCAGGCAACGTTCTGCCCAGAGATGTGTTCTTCTTGTTGCATCTTTTATGTAATCATAGTCTTTTCCAAAATGAGGGACGTCGTCGAAGGCCATTGCAACGTCGCTTCCTAATTCTAATTGTATCTGCATGCTGTCTTCTGGTGTAAGTTCATGCTTCCTGTTATTGACTTTGTCCTGAAAAACAACTCTCTGATCATTCCTTTCTAATAAAAATTCTTCACTTAGAATCTGGAAACCGCCACTGTCAGTGAAAATGCCTTTGTGCCAGTTCATGTACTTGTGCAGACCGCCGTATTCCTGGATAACCTTGCTGCCAGGACTTAGAAGAAGATGGAATGCATTGCAGATGATGGATTCTGTCTTAAAATCTGCGAGCTCTTCAGGAGAAATATTCTTGACACTGGCTTTTGTGCCGACTGGCATGTAGAACGGTGTCTTCAGCTTGCCATGAGCAGTGTGCAATAAACCAGTCCTTGCTTCCCC
>Ga0180438_10011048_pt1 | contig 10978 bp, 8 predicted proteins | sample SS_ome_12_FD_132455 | JGI IMG/M metagenome (GOLD analysis project Ga0180438, IMG submission 132455) | Hypersaline lake sediment archaeal communities from the Salton Sea, California, USA - SS_3_D_2 metaG | ecosystem: Environmental > Aquatic > Non-marine Saline and Alkaline > Hypersaline >... | reverse complement strand
GCGCGCGGTCACGATGCCGGTCGCCATGCACGGTGTGCGCGAGGACGAAGTTCTGCACCAGGGTGTTGCCGCCCTGGGAGAGCACGATATCGAACTCGCGCGGGTCGATGGCCCGGGACGAGGCCAGCGCAAAGCCGAGTGCGCGCAGGCCCAGCGAAGCCCGCAGCGGCCGGACGCGGTGGATGGTGACGGTACTCGGATCGAGGTCGCGGGCGGTGTGACAGAACAGATGCACCTCGTGGCGGGCGGCCAGGCGCGGCGCCAGCTCAGCCAGCACACGCTCCTGGCCGCCGCCGAGCGATACGTCCTCGATGACCAGCGCGATGCGCAGGCGCCGCGGTGCGTCGGGCTCCAGGCTGCCGGGCACGCGCGCGCCCATGGTCAACGCGCGGCCCGCGCCGGCCGAACCACCGCGGTGGTCAGCGGCCGTGCGACCTGGCGCAGCTCCTCGTCCTCGATCTCGGGCAGGCGTAGCGCGATGGCCACGTAGCACCAGAACAGAATGCCCTCGGGCCAGCCGTAGAGCGCCGAACCCACGGTGAGGCGCAGCATCATGGTTACGACCGCCGCCAGGATGCCTGCGATCAGCCACCGGTCACGCGGCTCCCGCGCCGCCCGGTAGGCCCGGAAGATCTCGAGCAAGCAGACCGCCAGCATCCCGGTGAAGAGCAGGAGGCCGGGAACGCCCAGCTCAATCAGAGCACGGGCGTAATCGTTCTCCGCCCAGGGCGTACGGAACTCAGGCGCGTACGAGACATCGGCGATGTCCTCCTCCAGGACTCGCCCCACGCCCACACCGGTCGACACCCCTCCGCCGAAGGGGTGGCGGTTGGCCCAGAACAGCGCGCTCTTCCACGGGGTGACGATACGCATGCGGGTGTAGACGGGATCGGTGACGATGGTGTTGAGGCGCGCCAGCGCGTTGCCCCCGGTGAGCGCGTCCACCTGCCACGCCGCCACGCCGCCCACCAGCATTACCGCCAGGATCAGGTCCGGCCGCCGCACCAGACCGAGGACCACCAGCAGCCCGGCAAACGCCGAGCCGTAAGCATTGCGCACCGCGGTGATCAGCAGAGCAATCCCCACCAGGGACATGGAGACCAGCATCAGGGCCTGCGCGCGGCCACGGCGATGGTAGTAACCAATGCCCCCCATGCCCAGGCACAGAGCCATCACGCAGGCTCCCGCCAGACTGTGCGGCGAGATCATCGTCGAGGGGGGGCGCAACTCGATCTCGTAGGCCTCGGTCGCATACTGCGACTTGAGGTACACGTCAAAGCCTTCGCCCAGAGCGTAGAGGTGATCCAGACCGATCTGGTACTGCACGATCGCATAGGCGGCAAGCGGCAGCATGAGCGCGGTGACGAAGACCACGAAGCGCTCGACCTGCCGGCGCGTGCGCATGGCGTCGTAGGCCAGGAAGAAGACCGGCAGCCAGACTACCCAGACGCGGAACCCGGCCACCGCCATGATGAAGTTGAAGTTGCGGGCATTGAACAGCTCGACGAAGCACCACAGGGAGAACAACCCTACCGCCCAGCCGACGCGGGTGGTAGCCGACCGCCGGCGGTGTCCGAGCACGCTGAGCCACGCCCAGCGCAGCAGGCAGATCGCCAGGATGTAGTCCTTGAGCAACTGCGTATGCCATCCCGGGCTCAGGCCCTTGAGGAAGCCGTCCACGGACGCCACGAAGATCAGAGCAAGCAGACCGAACTCGATGGAGACCAAGGCCGCCACCGTGACCACAGCCATGATGGCGACGAACAGGGCCTCGTCAATGCCGCCGGTCTCGCCGATGGTGACCAGGGTCACCGCGGAAGCGACGCCGATCACCAGCAGCACGGCTGTGAGCAGCTTGCCCCAGGCGACGCGCCGTGATCCCATCAGCCCTCACTCTCCGCCGAGCTGCTCGACCCCCAGCCCCGCGTCTCGTGATCATCGCGGACACAGTACACTGACATGGCCTCCCAAGGCAAGCACGGGGCAGGTCGCGACGACGTCACGATTCCCCACGTTCGCAGTCGGCCAGCGCGGGCTGCATGCGGCGGCCGCGGCCATGAGCGACCGCCCACGCCGCCCCCACTGCCCGCCGCACCGGCTCCGCCGCCAGAGTCAGGCCCAGCGGCATGAAGGGCAAGGTGTAGCGTGCGGTCGGCGACCCGATCATGATCGCACTCGACACGCCCAGGAAGATGATCAGCGCCACCGATCGTGCCCAGCGCGGTCCGGTCAGCGCCCCCCGCATCATGGCGACCAGCAGCAGCAGTTGCGGAACGCACAGCAGCGCGAAGGTCAGTGGCGAGCGGGCGGAAAGCGGGCGGGCGCCCGGCGGATAGGCCCAGGTGAGGACCACCTTGGCGAGCGCGCGTGCGCCCACGCCCCACGGATCCCGCCGGATGCGGTCGAGGGCTGCCCGACGGAACCGCGCCGCCGCCTCCGAGCCCAGGTAGCTGTCATCGTCCAGCAGTCGCCTGAACTCCTCCGTACGCTCGATGGCGGCCGTGTCGGCGTGCCAGTGCGTGATGGTCATGGGATGCACGCCCATGTAGAGCGCGGCCGGGCCCTCGTCGGAGAGTGCGCGGAACTGGCCCGTGATCAGATAGTTGCGCGCCGCCCAGGGCAGCAGCGGCACGATCGCCATTGCCAGTGCGACCGCGGCCGCGCGCCGCCCAACCGCGCCGCGGCCGAGCTGCAGCCAGAGTGCGCCCGGCACCAGCACGATGAACACCACCCCGACCGCGCGCGTGAGCGTGGCCAGGCCAATACACAGGCCGCACGCTGCCGCCCAGCGCAGGCTCCGCGACTTGCGGGTCCGGACCCAACAGAGCACGAGGCCGGCCATCAGCAGAATGTAGAGGCTCTCCGTGCGCACCTCGGTGGCAATTACCGGCAGCGGGTAGTAGGCGCCCGCCAGCAGCGCGGCGACGCCTCCCGCCACCGGCCCCACCAGCTCCGTGGCGATGACGCCGACCATGAGCACGATACCCAGGGTCAGCAGGCACTGCGCGATCTGCACCGGCAGCACCGACTCGCCGAACACACCGGTCACGCCCGCGATTATCAGCGGATAGAGCGGCTGACGCATGACGCTCGGCACCTGGCCCTCGAAGCTCAGCCCCTGGCCCTCGGCCAGACTCCGGCCCAATCGCCAGTACTGCACGGAGTCGCGACTGAGCAGCCCTTCGGGGCTGCGCAGCACCATCGAGGCGCTGAACAGCAGCACGCTGGCCAGCATCCCGGCCACGAGCAGCCAGCGGGCCCGCGGGGTGCGCCACAGCAGGCGCAGCGCGGCCGTGCCAGTCTGCGCGTCGCCCGGATGCGCGCTCATGCCCGGGACCGCCCTGAATGCTCGGCATTCGGATCTGAGCCACCGGCGACGGCCGCGCGCCGGGTGTGCCGGGCGGCGAACAGCCCGCGCAGAGCCGCGCGCCAGCGCCGCACCGCCAGCCCACCCTCGCGCGGCAGCATCGCCAGCAGGCGCAGCAGCCCGTAGCGATGGTGCTGGCCGACCATCAGCGCGAACAGCCAGAAGCCCGCGCGCCGCCACCCCGGCAGGTGCTTGAGCATCACGTAGGCGTGGTCGTGCGCGAGATCCGTCACCGCCGCCAGCGCCTCGCTGTCGCGTTCGTGCCCGTACCAGCGGGGCGCGGGATAGTGGTCCACGGCCGCCGCGGGATCGTAGACGATGCGCCCGCCGGCCGCGCGCGCGCCAAAGGCCACGTCCACCTCGTGGTAGACCCCCGAGCGCAGCCGCAGATCGTAGGTGGGGATGACCGCCCGGCGGAAGGACATGTTGGCCCCCTTGAGGTGGTCCACACTCACCGGCTCCGCAAAGCCGGGCTGGTGGTGATTGCCGATGATCCTCCCGTACCAGGTCACGCGACCCACCACCGGCCTGGGCTCCGCGGAAACGCTGTCGCCGTGGTGCACGATGTCCCGCCCGCCCACACCGATGACCTCCGGGTCGGCATAGTGTGCCAGGATGCGCTCCAGCCAGCGCTCGGTGGGCACGCAGTCGTCATCGATCAGCGCCACCACGTCCCCCCGCGCCAGCGCGAGGCCTGCATTGGCCGCGGCCATCGGTCCGGCCGCAGAGACCTCGGCGACCGCCACCAGCCCCGGGTGCTCGGCTTGCCAGCCCTCCAGCGCCGCCCGGGACTCGGCGTCGGTGTCACGCAACACCACCACGATCTGCTCCGGCAGGCGCGTGCCCGCCAGCACCCCGTCCAGGCAGCGCCGCAGCATCTCCGGCCGCCGGTAGCTCGGCACCAGCAGGGTCACCGTGGGCCCGTCAGCGTGCTCGCCGCCTGCGGCCATGTGCCCTCCCTTACTCGGTGACCTCCGCGCTCACCTGGCCCAGCACCTGCCGCAGGTAGCGCCCTGTCGCCGATTCCCCGTGGTCCGCCACCTGCTCGGGGGTACCCGCGGCCACCACGCGCCCGCCGTGTTCGCCGCCCCCTGGGCCCAGGTCGAGCACGTGATCCGCAGACTTGATGACCTCGAGGTTGTGCTCGATCACCAGCACCGAGTTGCCCGTATCCACCAACTCATCCAGCACCCGCAACAGGTTCGCGATGTCCGCGAAGTGCAGTCCGGTGGTGGGCTCGTCGAGGAGGTAGAGCGTGTGCCCGCCCTCCGGCCGGGCCAACTCCCGCGCAAGCTTCAGTCGCTGCGCCTCGCCCCCCGAAAGCGTGGTCGCGGGCTGCCCGAGCTTGAGATAGCCCAGCCCCACGCTGTCCAGCGTCTCCAGCACCCGGAAGATGCGCGGCACGTTCTGGAACAGCTCCATGGCCTCGGTGATGGTCAAGTCCAGGACTTCGGCGATGTTCTTGCCCTTGTAACGGATCTGCAGGGTCTCGCGATTGTAGCGCGTGCCCGCGCACTGGTCGCAGTCCACGAACACGTCCGGCAGCATGTGCATCTCGACGGTGCGCGTGCCCGTGCCCTGGCAGGCCTCGCAGCGCCCGCCGGGCACGTTGAAGCTGAAGCGACCCGGCTCATAACCGCGCACCCGGGCCTCGGGGACCTCCGCGAACAGCTCGCGGATCGGCGCCATCACACGCGAGTAGGTGGCCGGGTTCGAGCGCGGCGTGCGGCCGATGGGCTCCTGGTCGATGCTCACCACGCGCTCGAGCTGCTGCCAGCCGCCGATCTCGCGGTGGTCGCCGGGGGTATCCAGCGAGTGGTGCAGCCGGCGGCGCAGCGCCTTGTAGATGATCTCCTGCACCAGCGTGCTCTTCCCCGAGCCCGAGACGCCGGTAACGCAGGTCAGTGTCCCCAGCGGGATCTCAGCGTCGATCTCGCGCAGATTGTAGTGCGACGCGCCGCGCACGATCAGCCGGTCGCCGGTACCCTTACGGCGGCTCGCAGGCACCGGAATCACGCGCCGGCCGGAGAGGTAACGCCCGGTCAGGGACTCGTCGGAGGCGAGCAGGCCGGAGACGTCGCCGGCGTAGATCACCCGCCCGCCCTCCACGCCCGGGCCCGGTCCGAAGTCCACGACGTGGTCGGCGCGCAGGATGGTGTCCGCGTCATGCTCGACCACGATCACCGTGTTCCCGAGGTCGCGCAGGCGCTCGAGCACATCCAGCAAGCGCCCGTGGTCGATGGGGTGCAGGCCGATGCTGGGCTCGTCGAGGATGTAGAGGATGCCCGCGAGCCCCGAGCCGAGCTGCGTGGCCAGGCGGATGCGCTGGGCCTCGCCGCCCGCCAGCGAGGGCGCGACGCGGTCGAGGGTCAGGTAGCCGACGCCGACCTCGATCATGAAGCGCAGGCGCGCGCGCACCTCGTCGAGCAGCTCACTCACCAGCTGGGCGTCGATGGCCGCCAGCTCCAGCGCCTCCAGGAACTCGAAGGCGCGCTCGGCGGTCATGCGCGTCAGCTCCGGCAGCGTCAGCCCGCCCACGCGCACCGCCCGACTCTCCGGGCGTAGCCGGCCGCCCTGGCACGCCGGGCAGGGCAGCGGCGCGAAGAAGCGGTCGTAGAAGGCCTTCTGCCCCGAGGACCCCGTGTCCTTGTAGCGCCGCTGGCTGGCCGGCACCAGCCCCTCGAAGCGCTTGGAGTACTCGAACTTGCGCCCGCCACGCGTGCGGTACTGGAAGCCGATGGGCTCCTCGGTGCCGTAAAGGATGACCTCGCGCGCGTGGTCGGGCAGGTCGCGCCAGGGCGTCTTGAGGTCGAAGCCGTAGTGCTCGGCGAGGCCTTCGAGGATGTGACGCACGTGCCGGGTCTGCACGTCGCCGTAGATCTCGAGCGCGCCGTCGAGGATCGACCTGCCCGGGTCGGCAACCAGGCGATCGGGGTCGAGGCCGCGCTGGGTGCCGAGGCCGTCGCACTCTGGGCACATCCCCGCCGGACTGTTGAACGAGAACATCGCCGGGGTCAACTCCGGGTAGGCGATGCCGCATTCCGGGCAGGAGAAGCGCGTGGACAGGTGCTGATCGCCGCCATCCACCACGGCAATGGTCAGCAGCCCTTCACCCATCTGCAGGGCGGTGTCCACTGAGTCGGCGATCCGCGAGCGCGCCCCTTCCTTGACCACGATGCGGTCCACCACGACCTCGACCGCAGCGGCGTCCTCGGGAGCGCCCGGCAGGCCGGAAGAGATGTCCTGGATCTCCCCGTCGATGCGCATGCGCACGAAGCCCTGGCGGCGGGCATCGCGCACCAGCTCGATCAGCGACTGCTCAGGCGCGGGCTGCAGGGGCGCCAGGATGTGCACGCGCGTGCCCTCGTCCAGCGCCACGACCCGATCGACGATCTGCTGGGGCGTGTGCGCCCTGACCGGGCGCCCGCAGGAGTAGCAGAACACCTGCCCCACGCGCGCGTAGAGCACGCGCAGGTAGTCGTGGATGTCGGTGATGGTGGCGACCGTGGAGCGCTGGTTGCCCGACGACGAGCGCTGGTCGATGGCGATGGCCGGGGACAGCCCGTCCACGTGATCGACCTGGGGACGCTGCATGCTGGCGAAGAACTGGCGGGCGTAGGTGGAGAGGGACTCGACATAGCGGCGCTGGCCTTCGGCGTAGATGGTGTCCAGCGCCAACGAGCTCTTGCCCGAGCCGCTGACCCCGGTGAACACGATGAGCAGCCCGCGCGGCAGCTCCAGGTCCACGCTCTTGAGGTTGTGCTCGCGCGCACCGAAGATGCGGATGCGTTCGTCAGCGACCGGCATGGGCCGTGCGTCCTCCACCCCGCGAAGTGTGCAGCAGATAGTCTATTCTACCCTGCCCAGCCCGGAGCGTCAACGGGAGTTCGGTCGTTTCGCGGCTTCGAGGGAACCACGCCGCAGGGCGGGCGCCCCGCTTGCGCAGCGCCAGCGCCTCGAAACGCCCGCCAGCTTCTTGACTCCCCTCCGAGGTTTCTTGTATCCTCTGCGGTACGCTTCTTCGGGCTCATCACGGGTGCGTCAGCGCCCATCGGCACGCTGTACACGGGGAGTGACGGCACATAGACAGGTCCTACAGGGTGAATGAACGAATCCGCGCGCCGGAAGTACGGGTCATCTCCCCCGAGGGGGAGCAGATCGGGGTCATGCCCACCGACAAGGCGCTGGAGGAGGCGCGGCAGCGAGGCCTGGACCTCATCGAAGTTGCCCCGAACGCGGATCCGCCCGTGTGCCGTATCATGGACCACGGGAAGTTCCGTTACGAGCAGCAGAAGAAGGCCAAGGAAACCAAGAAGAAGTCGCGCCAGATGCAGGTCAAGACCATCCGTGTGCGACCCAACACGGACGATCACGACCTGAACTTCAAGATACGCAACGCCATCCGGTTCCTCAAGAAGGGTGACATGGTCAAGTTCAATGTCATCTTCCGCGGGCCGGAGTTGCGTCACAAGGAGATCGGCCGCGAGCAGCTCGAGCGCTTCATCGAGGGCTGCGCCGAGTTCGCGGACGTCGAGCAGGCGCCGCGCATGGAGGGGCGACGGATGACCATGGTCCTGCGCCCCAAGGCCGTCCCTGAGTAGACCGCCGCACCGCACCGTAGGTCGGGCTTCCAGCCCGACACATGCCGCAAGGACGCACCGCACCGAGCTTTCACCAGCCGACCGGGGCGCGCCTCGGTCGGCCGGGCTTTCTCCGTAGACAACCTGGTGGGCCACTGGCGCCCGCCCCTGAAGGGATATGATCACTGTGCCCAAGATGAAGACCAAGCGGGCGGCCGCCAAGCGCTTCAAGCGCACCGGCACCGGCAAGCTCGTGCACCGTAGCCCCGCCCAGAACCACCTGGCGGGGACCAAGAACGCGCGGCGGCAGCGCCGGCTCGACCGGGAGAAGACCCTGGAGACCGGCGACCACAAGATCATCGAGACGCTGCTGCCCTACAAGTAGCCGCCCCCACGTCCACGCACATCGATGCCACCCCGCAATGGGGTGAAGGGAAGAGCTTTCCATGGCGCGAGTGAAGACAGGATATACCCGGCGGCGCCGGCACCAGAAGGTGCTCAAGGCCGCCAAGGGCGCATGGGGCGGCCGCCATCGCCTCTACAAGTCCGCGGCCGAGACCATGATCCGCGCGGGCGCCTTCGCCTGGCGCGACCGCCGCGCACGCAAGCGTGACTTCCGCCGCCTGTGGAACGCGCGCATCAACGCCGCGGCGCGGGCCAACGGCCTCAACTACTCCCGCCTGATGGGCGGGCTGAAGAAGGCCGGCGTGCTCATCAACCGCAAGATGCTCGCCATCATGGCGATCGAGGACCCGGCGGGGTTCGCTGCCGTCGCCGAGATCGCCAAGGCGCAGATGTCCGCCTGATCGGTGATCCGCTTCGGCGCGCGCCGGAGCCCACCAGCGTGTTGATCGAGAGTCCGCAGAACCAGCACGTCAAGCGCCTGCGCGCCCTGGCCACCCGCAAGGGCCGCCGCACCCACGCCCAGTTCCTGATCGAGGGGGTGCGCGCGCTGGAGGAGACGCTGGGCGGGACACTCGAGTTGGCCACGGTGGCGGTCTGTCCGCGGCTGCTCTCGGGCGAGCGGGCGGCCGAGCTGGCCGATGGGCTGCGCGGCCGCGGGCTGCCGGTGCTGGAATTGACCGAGAAGGCCTTCCGGGCGTTCTCGCAGGTGCAGGCGCCTGAAGGGGTCGCGGCCGCGGTCGCCATCCCGGGAACGGGGCTCGACGATCTGCCCGAGAGCGACCTGATGGTCGCCGCGGTGGATGTGCGCGACCCGGGCAACCTGGGCGCGCTGCTGCGCGCCGCCGACGCGGCCGGCGCGGGTGGATTCATCGCCGCCGGGCACTGCGTCGATCCTTACGACCCGAAGGTCGTGCGCGCCACCGCGGGCTCGATCTTCCACCTGCCGCTGGTGGCCGACGCAAGCGTCGATGACCTGCTGGCCTGGGCGGACGCGGGCGAGTTGCACACCGTCGCCGCCAGTCTCGAGGATGCGCTGCCGCACACCGAGATCCGCTATCCGCTGCGCACGCTGGTGCTGGTGGGCAATGAGGCCAACGGGCTGCCGGCCGAGATCGCAGCCCGGGCGGACCTGCGGGCGCGCATCGTGATGCCGGGCCGCGCCGAGAGCCTGAACGTGGCGGTGGCCGCGGGCATTCTGCTCTGGGAGATCCTGAGACAACGAGGACGCACCCACGACCGCGACGGAGAAAAGTAGGCGCGGAGGGTCGGCCGACAGAGAGGGGCCGCCGCAGGCTGAGAGCGCCCCGCCCGGACGCCGCGCCGAAGTTCACTCCCGAGTCGCAGGCTGAACGCCGGAAGCTGTCGCTTCCGGTTGCGTAGGCCGAGCCGGCGCTCCACCGTTACCGGAGCATCACGGTCCCACCCGATGGGTGGTACAGCGGAGGCCCCGTGCTTTCGTCCCTGGGACGAGAGGCGGGGCTTTGTGCGTTCTGCTGCGCAGGAGTCGGGCTGGAAGCCCGACCTACGGTAGGACGGGACGGGGGAAGCGCAGTGGTCGCCGTTGCCCTTACCCCCTCCCGCTTGCGCCCGCGTCGTTTGCGGGCGCCAGGGAGGGGGTGGGCCGAGCGAAGCGCGGCCCGGGGGAGGCGCCGTAAGACGGTCAGGAGGAACGATCATGGAGGACAAACTGCGTCAGATAGCCGACGAAGCGCGGCGGGTCCTGAGCGAGGCCGCCGACCTCGATGAGCTGGAGCGCGCGCGGGCCACCTACCTCGGGCGCAGCGGCCTGCTGCGCGAGGTGCAGGAGGGCATCCGCGAGCTCGCCCAGGAGCTGCGCCCCGCGTTTGGCCAGGCCATCAACCAGGCGCGCGCGGAGCTGGAGGCGATCCTCGAGGGGCGCCGGCAGGAGCTGGAGTCCGGCCAGGTGCACGTGCGCTCCGGGGCCGGGCGCATCGACGTGACCCTACCGGGCCGCTCCGGGTACGTCGCCGGCCGCCACCCGCTGCTGGCTACTCTCGATGACATGCTCGAGATCTTCCTGGGGCTCGGGTATACCATCGCCGAGGGCCCCGAGGTCGAGAACTACCACTACGGCTTCGAGGCGCTCAACTACCCGGCGGACCACCCGGCGATGGACGAGCAGATGACCTTCTACATCGCCGATGATGTGCTCCTGCGCAGCCAGACCTCGACCGTGCAGATCCGCGTCATGGAGGGGCAGGAGCCGCCGGTGCGCGTGGTCGTGCCCGGCCGCTGCTTCCGCCGGGACACCGTGGACGCGACCCACAGCCACACCTTCCACCAGCTCGAGGGCCTGTGCGTGGACGAGGGCGTCACCATGGCCGACCTCAAGGGCACGCTGCTCGCCTTCGCGCGCGGCATGTTCGGGCCCGAGGCGCGGGTGCGCTTCCGCCCGGACTTCTTCCCCTTCACCGAGCCCAGCGCCGAGTTCGCGGTCTCATGCTTCGTCTGCTCGGGCGAGGGCTGCCGCGTGTGCAAGGGCAGCGGCTGGATCGAGCTCGGCGGCGCGGGCGTAGGCGTCGCGAGCCTCCGCGAGCCGGTCGAGCTGCTCGAGCACCACGCCCAGGTTGTTGTGCATGTGAGCGATGTCGGTCCGGAGCGCCGT
>Ga0180438_10011047_pt1 | contig 10978 bp, 8 predicted proteins | sample SS_ome_12_FD_132455 | JGI IMG/M metagenome (GOLD analysis project Ga0180438, IMG submission 132455) | Hypersaline lake sediment archaeal communities from the Salton Sea, California, USA - SS_3_D_2 metaG | ecosystem: Environmental > Aquatic > Non-marine Saline and Alkaline > Hypersaline >... | reverse complement strand
TGACTCTTTGATCAACAAAAGAAAGTCCTGCCCTCGAAACAAGGTTAACCTTATGTCAACACTGGGGATCTCTAATAATCTACGCTATCGGTTCGACCTTCTATCTACTGCCCGTCCGGAAGGCCCCATTTCTAGTGGCCGAGACGGTCTGCAGCCGCTGAAAACAGCCCCCTAACTGATGATAATCGGTTATCTATCGGTCAAACGTCATTCATTGAAGCTTTTGGCTCGATTGAGAGCACTCCCAGCCAGTCCGAGTTCTAGTGATCCTGATGCGGCGAGCTTAGCCCGTTGCCATCATCAGCCCAACCAAAATATGCACGTCATAGGAGACGATTGCACTCGGGACATACTGCCGAAAACTCTTCCATCCTTTCCACGTGCAACGGGTTACGGCAAACGTTCGTCTGGGCCAGAAAGTCGAAGCTTCGATCCACGCCCGCAAGACCTTTCCCACATCTTTACTCTGAAATCGATGCAACACCGATATCGCCTCCCGACCATACCCCACAACCCGCCCGGCCACGTCGAGAAGCTCCCGCTAGGCCTTCTGGCGAACCCTTTTTGCTCCCGGTCTGAGTGCTGACAATGACCATGCCCCGCTTTTGCATTACCCGTCGATGGTTCAAAAACCCATACCGAGGAATAGACCGAAGCGTTCTGCCCTCGATCAGAAGGTGCGTGACGCCCCCGATGCCATCCACCAAAAGCCTGGAGTCTGTGGGACAATGGATGTGCCTCTAAATGGCCGCCGAGTCCTGCCGAACCGTGCGACCTTTCTCCAACCTTTGGGCCTCAGCGTACCGGATGATCACCCCGTTCGCCACCTCCCAAGTACGGGGCGACAACCGCTTAATGCTCTCCTGAGAGGTCGAGTCGGAAAACGAGCTCGCATCTTAAGAACTGTGATGTGTCCCGGCCTCCAACAGCGGCCTCACAGCCTCGTGCCAACCCGTTCCCCAAAGCATTTCACACAATTGATCTCGATTCCGAGGAGTTCAGCGATTCGGAATTTGGCCTCAATACCCCCAGCCTTGTTGGGAAGGGGACTGATTAGACCAATGCCTAAATCCTCTCGAATCTCGGTCATCACTACTGGATCGGCGAGTTCAGTTACTGACACCCCTAATTTCCCCGCCACATACTTCTTTGCCTCATTGATTTTCATCCCCTCGGTCATCTCCAGTCGGGCCACCAGATCTCCAGCGGTCCGCATTCCGCCCATGCCCGAGGCGATGGCGTGAGTACAGGCCATCGCTAATGGATCTCCAACTCCTGCCTACAATCCGTCTAGCCGAACAAGTTCTACCATGGCCCTGGACGCCTTGGAGACGGCATCGATCTGAGGATGGTCTGTTACAGGTATCCCGCCAACCCCCATGCCCATGTTGACATGGATGGGAATTTCTGAAACCTCACCACAGGCTTTCATCAAGGTAATAGCCCTAGAGATGTTCCAGGGGCAGGATTTGCTGGTGTTGGTATTCACCACAGGGCCAAAAATGGTCACTCCCGCCTTCGCGGCAAGTTTGACCTGCTCATGCGGATATAGTCCCGCCAGCCGCATCCCGTCATAAGCCAACTCCCCATGCATACCGAGGACAAATTCCCCGGCCATCCCAAGCTCGATACACATTTGAGGATACTTCTGCTTCAAGATTTCGCATGCCCGTAAGGCAGCAAGAAAATCAGGATCGCCGGCTGCGCCGGTCGTATCGAAGTTAATACCGTCAGCGCCCGATTCGTAGAGAGCGCTAGCGACAAAAACCATGTCCTTGATTGCATGTTCTACGGTCTCTTCATGTGAAGCCCGGGCCTCTCGTATCTTTCCCATGGGCAGTAATTCAGCCGGATTAGCAACCGGCCCGTCAGGTCGGGTATATGTCCCCAGATTTGGCATCGCACCATAGAATAGAGGTATGGTGGTGACCAACAGAGCCTGTTCAAGGATGGGTTGCTCATACGTGACAATCGGCTTAACCGGTTTGAAGCTGTAGTCCACGTGTGATAGCTCCTGGGTGTCTGCGCCGAGAAGCTTCTCATACATTTGCAAAGCATGGATTCTTCCTGAGTCTATACCCACCCGTCTCACCTTGAGCGTGGGAGAGTCATAAGAGAGAACAATCTCCCGCCCCGGCTCCACACCCGTGACTCGCACAGGAGACGAGTAAATGTCGAATAAGTGGTCCAGTTCGTCTTCCGTGAGCGGGTCAACCTTTCCTGCGGTCGCCGCATCTTTGGTCCCCTCTTCTAGGTCACATCTTAGTTCCGATTCGGTCAACTGTATGACCGATCCGTCTCCCAACCGACTAAGGGTTCTTTCCATGACAGTCTCCCCTTCTAGCTGAAAAGAGAAGTATCAAGCGTATTTCGAGTCTGGCACTGGCCGAGGCGCCCCCCCCGATTTCGTTGGTTTTCTTCAACCTCGACCTTTCACAACTCCACCTGTCCACATCCAGCATCGTCAGAACAATTGCCGTCGTGATATCAATTCACAGATTCCGATTACTCGCTCGGCGGAGAAGTGGCGCGCTCAGCCATAAGGATCTTCTCTTTGTATTTGGGAAATTTATACGTTTCATAGATGCCAAAACACTTGTCACTGCAAAAGACAAGCTTGACACCATGATGTTCTCTGATGACTTCGTGGCATGGCACGAGAATGCCACAACTCGCACACTTGTTCATTTCGTTTACTTCTCGATACATTTTTCTCCACCTCCACATACAATCCTTGGGACGATTTTTCAGAGCAAATACGTTCACATGCCCAGTAGCTATTGGTGTTACTTTTCTCTTCTCTCCGCTCTCAACCTGGCTGTGGCTTCGCCGTCAACTTCACGGCGCGCCTCGTCAATGACCACCCCATACTTGTCTTTGGCGTATTCAGCGGTCAGCAACTCCTCAATGTAGTCCTCCAACACAAGCTGCGGATCCCTTTCCAAGGGCGGACCATAGCCACCTCCACCCGCGGTCACCAGAAGCATCTCATCACCGGGATTCATGGTTACGTTCGAAAACTTCCCAAGTGAGATTGTGTTGAATTGTTCTTTAGCGTTTTTCCATTCCTTGCTTTCGCCAATACGGAATTTCAACACCTGGTTACCAGCATCATCGCCTCCAAACAACCCCCACGGCCTTAAGGTCAGCCTATTCGTGTGGGCACTCATCGTAGTCGGAGCAAGAAACTTCCAGATGCGACGGGTCCCGTGGCCGCCCCGGTGCCGCCCGGCTCCCGGGGCTCCCTCACCGAGGGCGAGGTTGTATTCCTCGATCAGGACTGGATACCTCGTCTCATAGACTTCGGCCGGTGTGTTCGCACAATTCCCGTTCTTGACGAAAATATTGTCGTTTCCGTCATGATCATTCCGTCCTCCCCAGCCCACCCCGTCCAAATGGAGATGTGCGAAGGGTTCACCAGTATCCGGGTTCGTGCCGCCAAAACCAATTAGCCCACATGTTCCCCCATCAGCCGCTGAGCTGCGGTCGGAAATTTGGGAGAATCCTGACAGCAAAATGTCCACTGTGGTAGGGTAGGTATCCGAATTGCCACCGACGCACGATCCTGGGTAGTCCACGTTTACAATAGTACCCGGTTCAGTTACGATCGAGATGGGTCGATAGCATCCGTGATTGATCGGGATATCGACATCGAGAATGTGCAATATCGCATTGTAGGTTGTCGAGGCAGTAACACCAAAACTCTGGTTAATGGCGCCCGCTGCCTGAGGATCACTGCCGGTGTAGTCGGCGATGATCTCGTCTCCTCTTACTACGAGTGTCCCCTTGATCTTCCATGGGCGGTCGGGGATCACACCGTCGTCTTCCAAATAACCCTCAAAGCTTGTCTCCCCATCTGGAAGACGAGCTATCGCCTTGCGTGTCAGCACCTCGGAGACGTTCTTGATATCCTCGGTGCATTGCTCAAACTCCGGGAGATCATACTTCTCCAGCAACTCCCTGAGCCGTCTCTCCCCCAAATAGCAAGAGCCTATCATCGCTTTAAGGTCTCCATAGGAGTTCCTTGGCGTTCTTACATTAGAGATAATTATTCGGAAGATATCAGCGCACTCCTCGTCATTTTCTATAATCTTCACCGGAGGCAGCCGCAAACCTTCCTGAAAAATATTTCGGGTGTCTCCAAAACAGGCGGGTACCATTCCACCCACATCTGTCATATGAGCAATGTTGGCCGTATAGGCGACTATTTTCCCATTGTAGAAAAAAGGCTTGAGAACCATGAACTCGGGTAGATGGCACCCTCCCCGGTAGGGATCGTTGTGGAGTATGACATCACCCGGCTTCATGTTCTCGGGACCGACCTCTTTGATCGCCCATTCCACCGTGTGTACTATCGCCCCAATGTGCGCAGGACAGAACTCCGCCTGACCAATCATCTCTCCCTTACCGTCGAAGATAACACACGTGAAATCCAATGCCTCGTTGAACATGGGGGAGTAACTCGTTCGCATCATAGCGATCCCCATTTCCCGGCACGTCGTTATGAGATAGTTCCTGACTACCTCCAGAAATATCGGGTTAGTTTGTATGTCCACTTCCGTTTTGTTATCCTCATTGGCTATTCGCTTTTGATCTCTTTCCATGCCTAACCTCCTATTTCAATGATTATGTTTCCAAAGCGATCGATTTCTACCATACTGCCAGGTGGCACCAACGTCGTCGAGCTCACTTCATTTATCAACAAGGGTCCCTCGAGTTGAGTCCCCGCGTTAAGATCTTCTCGGGAGTACACAGGACATTCAATAAACCCACCTTTTTCTCTAAAATATGCCGGGTGGACCTTTTTGGGCTTTCCTGGTCTTCCATTTGCCATTTCGGGTAGCTCTATCTCAATCTTTGTTGCAATGGCCACGACCTTGAAATTCACAAATTCGAATTTCTCCCCACTCAAGTTCCAGCCAAAGTGTTTTGTGTGCTCCTGATCAAACGACTCCTGTGCGGTCTGCACCACCTTTTCATCTATCTTGCCCCCCGGAATTGCAACTTCCAATTCCCAGTTCTGCCCGAGATAACGCATCTCGACAGTTCGATTGATCATCGGTTCTTCTTCAAATCCCTCTTTCAGGAAATCGTTTTGTGCCCTCTCTTCCAAGCTTTCGTAGATTTCGTTTATTCTCCCAAAATCCAAATTAGTTGAAGGCATGATCGAAGTCTGCATGTAATCGAATCGAGTATCGGCAATCAAAGCCCCAAGAGCGCTGAATGCGCCTGGATAGACCGGTACGATCACTCTTTTGGCGTGCAGATTCTTGGCCAATTCCACCGCATGCATGGGCCCCGCACCTCCAAAAGCAATAACAGCAAAATCTCTCGGATCATAACCCTTATCGACCGACACTAAGCGAAGAGCCTGCGCCATATTGTTATTGGCTATTTCAATGATCCCATATGCAAGCTCATTAAGATCCAACTTCATCTGCTCTGCAAGTTCATTCATTCTCTTCGTCGCAGCCTGTAAGTCCAACTTGATTTCTCCTGCCAACAGTTGGTCTGAATCCAATCGGCCCAAGACCAGATTGGCATCTGTCACCGTCGGTGTCTTCCCTCCTTTCCTATAACACACCGGGCCTGGATCTGCTCCTGCGCTCTCAGGGCCAACTTTTAGTATTCCAGCTGGGTCGATCCATGCCATGCTTCCTCCTCCAGCTCCTATGGATCTGACGTCTACCATGGTACTTGCAATAGGAATACCCCACTCCAATTCCTCCTTGTTCGTGAATGTCGGCATGCTGTTGACAATAAGACAAGTATCGAAACTCGTCCCACCCATATCTGCCACAACGAGATTTGGGTTACCTGTGAGTTTCCCAATGTAGCAGGAGGCTATTACCCCGCCCGCTGGTCCACTCCGTACCATGGTTATTGGTTGCTCCTTGGCCGACTGCGTCGTCATAACCCCACCATTGGAGCGCATAATTAGCATTTCCCTGATCCCCTTTTTCCCTGCAGTCGTCTCTAGATTTGAAATGTAGCCATCCATGCCAGGTTTTAGATAGCTATCAATCACGGTGGTCGAAGTGCGTTCGTATTCTCGCCACTGGGGAAAGACTTCCGACGAGATAGAAACATAAGCCTCAGGATAGTGTTCTTTGATCAAGGCCCGTGTACGCTCCTCGTGAGCGGGATTGAGAAAACTGAACAGGTAGCTTACCGCAATCGCAATCACGCCCTCCGACTTGAACTTCTCAATCGCTTTCAGAACGTCCGCCTCGCTAAGAGATATGGCTTCCTTTCCCTTGGCATCTATCCTCTCCTCCACCTCGAGGCTCAGGTTCCGCGGAACCAGATGTTTCGGTTTGACCCAGTGAAGGTCGAAATGGTGACGGCGGACGACACGCTGCAGCTTGAGGACATCCCTAAAACCCCTCGTAATGAGAAGACCGGTCTTGGCCCCTTTCCGTTCGATGAGGGCGTTGGTTGCAACCGTTGTGCCGTGGACGAAATAAGCCACGTCCTCTGCGCGCACACCAGCTTTAGTGATGGTGTTGAAGATAGCCACTGAGGGATCCGTCGGGGTCGAGAGCGATTTGGAAACTGCTAGCTTTTTTGTGTCCTCTTCCTGTGCAATTAGATCCGTGAAGGTTCCACCAGTGTCTATTCCGATACGTATCTTCATCGCTTTCTCCTTTCGTCCTTTCATCGCCGACATTTGATGAGATCTGTGATAACGTATGCTCCGTATTATGATACGGGGTCTCAAAAATGTCAACAAAAATTTTTCGATTCATTGCCTTTTTCGGAACTCATTTGGTGTCGATTTGTATTCAAGTTTTTTTGAGTATGACCTATAAGAACTTGATTTTTGATAGTTTTATGGAGAGCATGATTTTTTTCTTGACTCAGGCGTTGTGTTATGCTATACCGTATCTCAAGATTAATGGCCTATCGTAATATGAGATGAAAGATATATTGTGTATCGTTATGTTCGAGAGTTTCGTAACTTTTGCTCAAAATGTCTGACGGCATATCGTATTATGAGATAATTATCTTCGCCGGGAAGCCGGGAAATAGATTGCCTGTATTTGGTGACTCGAAAATCTCAAATTTTCCCATTCCAACGATATGAACAGATTAAATCAAAAATCCAAAGATGAACAAACCAGCCTTCACACGAAGTTGCATCAGGCTGAAACCTCCAAGAAAGAGTACTTCAGGGTCAAGTCTCTAAGAAAGGCCCTTGGCATTATCGAACTCTTGGCGCAGAGACCAAAAATGACTCTCTCGGAACTGTCTGAATCTCTCTCCCTAACAAAGAGTAATATTCACAGGCTGGTCCTCACTCTAAAGGAGTGTGGATATCTCGAACAAAGTCCTGACGGGAACAAATACTCATTGAGTCTTAAGATCTTCCAAATAGGCTGTTCCCTCCGAAATCAATTTGACTTTGTTTCAATTGCATTACCTTTCATGGAGAACTTGGCGTCACTATCTCAGGAAACAATTAATTTGGGTATATGGTATGAGGACAGGGTCCTCTTGTTGGAAAAGATCCTGAGTCCCGAGCAGCTTAGGCTTGATAGCCCAATTGGCAATAGTGATCCCTTGCATAGCACAGCACTGGGAAGATGTCTTCTGGCAGGCCTCAGTGAGGTTGATTTGGAGATATTTCTCAGGTCCCACACGCTCGACGCCGTCACCCGAAATACTGTCACAAACCCCAATGTTCTGAGAGGAATAATCAGAAATACCAGAAAACTAGGGTTTGCAGTTGATGACGAAGAGACACTGGAAGGGGTTTACTGCATTGCTGCACCGATTCGAATCGAACATGGTAGGGTTGTGGCTGCGATAAGCATTTCAGCTCCAAAGTTTCGCATGAAAGATGACAAAATCGAGGTCCTCAAAAACGCCTTGATTGAAAACACTCATAGTATTTCTCTGAAAATAGGCTACAGCTTCTGAATCCAAGAAACCCTAACCGCGTAGATAGCTGGGAAAGTTGGAATCCCGACGGATGACAAAGGCGGAGGCAGGTAACTCGCTCAATGAGAGCTCCGATAGTGATGTTCCATGTGCGATTATGTTGAGGACGGAGTTTCTTTGGCGTTTGCCAACATCTAGCGGAAATCTCTGAGCAGGAGCAGTAAAAGATCATTCATTTACCCAAAAATACGCTTCCGTGAATAGATGTGCCTAGTGTTGTGACCAAACTTCCAATGAGAGGAGGTGATCCACCGGGCTTCAGGAGCATGAGTGTGTTCAGCAAGGTAGGGGTTATATCACGCACCCATTCACGCACCCATTAAGGAGGGTCAGATGAAGAAAGAAGAACACAGAAGAGCCTACGAAATGAACAGACGGCAATTTATCAAGCTGGCAGGGGCGAGCGGATTAGCCACACTGTCGTCTTCGAGCCTCCTCGGACTCGGCTCGCTAACGCCTGCTCACGCCGAGGTGGTTGGGAAAAACGCTGAGGAGAGAGCTATCAAGGCCGTCCTTGAATTGAAGAAAAAGATGAAGGGGGACACCTTGAATCTGATGGTTCCTGCCGGCGGAGAAGGTCAGTTCATGATGGCCCAACCGTGGTGGGAGGAGGCCACCGGAATCAAGGTCAAATACATGATTGTTCCGCTCGCGCAGCTTGGTTCGAAGGCCATGAATCTGGCAGTCACCAGATCCAGCAAGATCGACATGATCTTCATCAATCCCTACGGGATTCCGGATATGGTTGATGGAAAACTCGCTCTGGACATTACCGATTATGTCAAAAAATATAATCCAGAGCTAACGGGACCAAACGGAGTAATCGAACCTCTTTACCTCTTTGCTATGTACAATGGAAAACTATACGGCCTTACCTGCGATACCGACGTAAACAGCCTTTATGTTAGAAGAGATTGGTTGGAGGACGCAGACAACCAGAAGGCTTTTGAAGACAAATTCGGCTATCCGCTCAGGGTGCCTGTTTTGTACAAGGAATATTTCGACCAAATCAAGTTCTTCACTAACCCTACCAAAGGGACTTATGGCGCATGGATATATGCTTCGCCCTATTATGCCAAGTGGGAGTTTCTCAGGCTCCTTACGCCCAAGGGAGTTCTCCCCTTTGATAAGGACATGAATGCACAGATCGCAGGTCCAGAGGGTGTCGAGGCATTAAGAGAACTGATAGGCCAGAAAGATTATCTCCATCCCGGCTGCTTTACTGGAGGTTGGGATCATGCTTTCAAGGCCTATGCCGAAGGCAAAATTTGGTGCACGCTAACTTGGCCGGCTTTGATCAAGTATTGCAACTTCCCAGAGTACTCGAAAATAGTGGGAAACATCAAAATCTGCCCCGTTCCTGGGAACAAACTGGAGGATGGAACCATATTCAGGCCTTGCCAGTTTACATATGGTTTTTCCTATTCCGTATCGAGATATTCCAAGAATCCTGAGATTGCGTACCTCTACTCCCAATGGATGCACAGCCCGACGATCAGTTCCAAGATCGTACCCACCACACAAGGCGGTTTCATCGATCCTTATCGTTACAACCATTTCACAAAAGAGCTCCTGGAGGGTTATGATCCTGTACACTGGGAGGACGTGAAAGAAGCGCTGATGACAAACGCTGCCAACAGTTACCCGGAAATTCAGATGAAGGGTGGAGAAGAATACATGTCTGAGCTTGACAGAAATGTAATCGCGGCATTTCAAGGGTTGAAAAAACCTGAGGAGGCTCTGAGGGAGACAGCGAAAGTCTGGGAAGAGATCACCGAGCGATTCGGCCGCGAGGGACAAAAGAAGCAGTGGAATTTTCTGACTTCATGCTACGGACCCAGTTTGAGAAAAGCCATGAACCTGCCTGATCCCCCTGCATGGGTAAAAACACTAGGCTGATTACCTTTGACGAAAAGAAAATCGGGTGGGGGGGCATCCCTCCACCCGACCTCCTATGAAGAAGAAGGGATACGTTAGGAACGAAACCATGAAAGACAGCATATGTCCAGAGGCACCTGACTCTCGCCCAACGGAGGGTCTCACAAACCGACTTGCGGGCATGATTCCTTTCCCCACTCAGCTGATCATCCCGGTGCAGGCGATTCTTCTTTTCTTGCTGGTTGTCCCTGCGCTCCTTTCCATTTGGCTCAGCCTGGTTTCCTGGCAGCCGACCTTTGGCATCGGGATTTTTTCCGCCAAATTCCTCGGGCTGAAGAACTTCATTGATCTGCTGACCGAGCCGCGGTTTCTATACGCTGTTCTTAGAACCTTCTACATAACAACGATAACCGTCGTCGTGGAGTTGTTGATCGGCCTCGGTCTCGCTCTGCTATCTGAAAGAGCCCGGTCTTTGCGGAAGTTCTTCATCCTCATCTTGATTCTCCCCATGATGTTTCCACCCGTTGTCACGGGAAATACCTTCTATATGTTGTTTTTTTCAGAAGGACCGATTAATGCCATCATAAGCTTTTTCTTGGGAGCACCCTTCAAATTCAACTGGCTCTCCTCTCCCACCTATGCGATTTATCCCATCATGATCGCCGAAATATGGCAATGGTACCCATTGATGTTTCTGATCATGGTTTCCGGGCTGCGGGGGCTCCCCCCCAATCAGCTCCACGCCGCAGACGTTCTCGGTGGATCTCCGTGGCAAATGATCTGTAGGATCAAACTTCCTCTGCTCAAGCCGATTATTCTTATTGCCATTGTCATTCGATCGATGGAAATCCTCAAAATGTTCGATGTGATTTACATCATGACTCGGGGCGGGCCAGGGACGGCTACGGAGAATATCAATCTTTACATGTATGAAGTCGGATTGAAAACCTTCCGAATCTCTTACATATCCGCGGGGGCATGGATTCTTCTCGGCATTTCCGTTGTCATTTTCGTCAATCTTCTCAAGCCCTTGCTCCATAAGGTGGAGAAGTTTGAGCAAAAGGTGGAGGAGGCACAATAGCGATGCTTAACAAGCGTTCAGAAACAATGGATTATGTTTCTATACTTCTCCTCGCTGGCATTTCGATCGTGATGC
>Ga0180438_10011046_pt1 | contig 10978 bp, 7 predicted proteins | sample SS_ome_12_FD_132455 | JGI IMG/M metagenome (GOLD analysis project Ga0180438, IMG submission 132455) | Hypersaline lake sediment archaeal communities from the Salton Sea, California, USA - SS_3_D_2 metaG | ecosystem: Environmental > Aquatic > Non-marine Saline and Alkaline > Hypersaline >... | reverse complement strand
CAAGGCCCAGTTCGACCGTGTCACAACCCCGGCTCCGTCGGTCGCGAGCACCCGCCGTTCGGCCGTCAGGTTCGCCGCACTGCCTCCGCCGCCGAGCGCTGTGCTGAGCCTCAGGGCCGATTCCCGAGAGTCGCTTCCCTGCTCGGGGGTAAGCGCCCTCAGAGAGGCCGAGAATTCGCTCCCCCGAGCCAGCTTCAGGACCGCGCCGACCGTCCTGATCGTGTCATCGTTGCCACCCGCCCTCGTCCTGGTGACGTAGTCGGCGTTCAGCGCAAGGTGGCGTGTGGGCGTCAGGTTGAGCCGCGCCTCGCGTCTGGCCTCCGACCTCACCTGTTCGCCGACTCGTTGCTCGTTGGTCTCCATCGCCAGGCAGAGCGCGTGGCGTCGTCCCGGGCCGAACTCGGACGTCAGCTCCAGGGAGTTGCTGCGGCGCTGCACATTGGGCTTCGCGAGCGCCCTGCTCCACTCCTCGGTGTGGTCGCTGAAAGTGGCTTCCAGCTTGCTGCCGCCGCCGATCCCTAGGTCGAGACTATGCACCGTATCAGTCGTCGTGAGCCCCCGTCTCCTGTCGTCCGGCGCGATGTTTTCGACCGACTTGTGCCGCGAGGTCACCGCGCCCTTCTGCCCGATCTCGGAGTTCTCGTTCACGGCCACCGAGTCGAAGGGGCTCAGCGGCGAATATGACAACTGCCGCGCCGCGCTCGGCGCGACGTCCTCCGCGTTCTCGCGGCCCGCGACGGTGCCTGTATGTGCCGGCGCTCTGCCGGAAGTCGCCGCCTCCGCTCCAGCGGCAAGGTCAGCGGCAGCTGCCGCGTTACCAAGGCTCTGCCCTGTGCCGGCCACCGCTCGCCATTGGGACCGGGCCGGAAGCCCGCGGGTCGACGACTTCCCTGAGGACGGTCTGGTCCTCGAACGTGCAGCACCGACGTCGAACAGCCCCGCAGCCAAGTCGAGCGGAGCTTGCACGCGAATGCCGGCAGGCGCGTGCCCGATGGAGAGCTGCATCCGGCCGGCCGGCAATACTCTCTCCGGCTCTGCCGAGCTGTCGGCCTCCTCAGCCACTGCCTGCGCGCTCGGGTCGAATGGGTCCGGAGCAGGATCCTCTCTCCGATCGCGCGGGAGACCGCGGCGGCTGCTGTCGTCCGCTGGGGCTGCGATCTGGTTCGCCGGTCGGGCGGGTCCGCGGATGTGACGGGAGGGCGCCGAGGCAGCAGAGCACGCAATGCCCAGGCCGAGCACCGCCGCGAAAGCGAGGATTCGCGTCGGAGCAACCGTTGCTCCATGAGCCGTGCCGTAGCCCTGATGCCTTCCCGCCACTTCCTGCTCGCCTTGACCCACTACGCTCGAGGACAACCGAGGCCTCAGGCTGGCGACACGCCCTGCCTGCTGCCCCGTCCGATCCCCGAAGGCAGCTTTGAGTGCTACCTCTCCAGATACACTATTGCGCCGTCGGGGCGGAGAACCCTGTTGCCACCTTAGACACTGTGGCTCGGATTTCGTCACAAGCCACGACACTCTCCATCAGCCTGGTGTCGCGTAACTGGGCGCTCTGTGCCAGGCATCCCCAACACACGGCACGTCCAGAGCCCGCACAAGGGCCGCGCGCATAGGGCAGCGCGTCAGCTTCGCGGCCCTGCGGCCACGGCGCGTCCGCTTGACCGCGGCCCATTTGTGAAAGATTCGCCCAACATCATCTCGCTATTGTCGCTTCTAGCATACACGCCGCACTGACGTTGGGTTGGGTAGATCTGCGATAATGACACGCGCGTGCGGGGGGCGACACCAGCAATGGGACGTCGGGCTTCCATGTCGCGAGAGCCCCACGGGCGCGTCCGCGTCCGCAAGCGGTCACATGAGAGAACTTGCCAGGGTACCGCCTAAGAGCGCCGTCTTCGTTTTCCCGTCCTTCGAGGGGCCCCATCGATATTCGATGGCCGGCGGCTTGGATACATGCATGCCGGGGCCGACCCGGGCTTTGTCTCGCGCCAGCTCTGAGATCCATCGAGGCTACTTCAGAGGCCTGAACCCGCCCGGCGAGATCCTCTATTGTCTTCGGGAGCTTTTAGAGCGCCCAGGACCGGCAAAGCGCGTCCGAGATGAGGCGCGCCTCTCAACCGAGGGCTACGTATACTTGGGAACCCTCCGGCAGTACGTAGCCGCGCTCGGGCGGCGCATGTCTCCGCGACTGGCAGGCGGAGGAGGCTGATGGCCCGCACCTTGGTGATCTACTGCAAAGTGCATCAGCCACTTCCGCTTCGGCTGCCGGCCACAGAGGTGCCGCCGAAGGCGAGACCCGGAGATCTGGAGCACTGTCTCTTCAACCTCCCGGAGGCAGAACACGCCTTCCGCGAGGTTGTCGCGCCCAGCTACCGGCCGGCACTCGACGCGCTCAACTCGCTGGCGGAGCAGGGAATCTCATTGTCTGTCGGAGTGTCGTCCGGGTTCCTTCGACTCGCTGGTCGATGGGCGCCCTCGCTCCTCGCCCCAATGCAGAGCCTCATGTGCCAGCCCAACGTCGAGGCGGTATGCGAAGAGCCCACCGACGGACTGCTATCCTCATTCGATATCGCCGAGTTCATGTGCCAGATGGGCGAAGCGTGCACAGCGATAGAGGCGCTCGGAGGAGCGAGAGTCGTGGCAGCCGAGGTGAACGGGTTCTCCCTGAGCAAAGCGGTATATCATGCGCTCGCTCGTCTCGGCTTCAACGTGGTGCTGGCAGAGACGGCGCACGACACCCCGAGAGGACATCAGCCGGGCTATCCTGCACGGTGGGGAGAGGGGCCCGTAGTGCTGCACCGCCTCAGGTGGCTCTCGGAAGAGTTCGCCTACCGGCTGCGCGGCGGTCCGCCGGAGCCCGAACGGATGGCCGACACGGTGACAGCGGTCCCCGGCGAGGTTGCGGTGCTCACCTTCGACCTGGATGCCCTTGCCCTCGGCGGGCGGGGAGTCGCTCATGGCGCTGCCGTGATCGCATCGCTCGCGGCGGCGTGTGAAGCGCGCCACGTGGACTTGCTGACGACCTCTCCGGCGAGAGAGCGCGCCCTGCCCCACGTCGTGGACGAGCCGCCGCCGACCCTAACGACGGGTATGGGTATCGCCGTCGAGCGCTTCGGACGGGACGGCTGGTGGGAGCGTCTCCTGTTCGGTCGCATGCAGCGAGCCCACCAGATGATCCGCTTGATCGAGGACGCCGGTATCCGAGATGTGGGAGTGTGGTTGCTGCAGCGGGCCAATCTCGAGCTGCCGGGGTGGGCCGCGGAGGAGGCCGCGCGCCCTGCGACATACCGATCGAGCCACTGGTGGGAGCAACCGCGCAGTCACGATGAAACGGCCACTCAAGTCTTGGCGGCCTATGACAACTTCATCAGGGCCGCAGATTCGTACGTCGAAAGGGGGCAACCGGCATGAGGGCGGCGATGCTGTCGTGGGAGTCTCTGCACTCGATGCCGGTGGGGGGAATGGCGGCACACGTGACCGAGCTCGCCGCTGCTCTGGAGCGCAGAGGGAACGAGGTACACGTCTTCACCCGCATGGGCGAGAGTCAGCCTCACTATGACCGAAGAGACGGAGTCCACTACCACCGCTGCCCGTTCGATCAGCATCCCGACTTCTTCACCGAGATCCACAATTTCTGTCGCTCTCTAACCGACCACGTTTTCGCGACCGAGGACTACATCGGCCCGTTCGATCTCGTGCATGGGCACGACTGGCTGACTGGACCTGCGCTGAGCTGGATCAAGTGGGGGCGCGGCCGGCGGACAGTGTGGACGGTGCATGCCACCGAGTACGGCCGCTGCGGCAACCAGTTCTGCGGCGGAAACTCAGAGCGCATCCGCGGGGTGGAGCGAGAGACAGGGTGGGTGGCCGACGGGGTCATCGCGGTGTCGAAGGCGATTCGGGGAGAGCTGGAGTGGATGTACGAGCTCCCGGGAGAGAAGATCCGCGTCGTGCACAACGCCGTCAGCCCCGACAAGTGGGCACGCTGGCTCGACCCGGGCTCGGTGAAGGCGCGATATGGGATAGGTCCGCTGGAGCCGACCGTTCTGTACACAGGGCGGATGGCGTTTCAGAAGGGCCCCGACCTTCTCGTGGACACTGTGCCCAAGGTCTGCACCAGCTATCCAAACGCGAAGTTCGTCTTCGCCGGCGACGGGGACATGCGAATGCATCTCGAAGATCGGGCGCGCAGCAACGGCAGCGACGGTGCCTGCCGGTTCTTGGGGTATGTGCCCGAGGACGATCTGATCAGCTTGTACAACGCATGCGATGCTGTCTGTGTTCCCTCTCGAAACGAGCCTTTCGGAATCGTCGTACTCGAGGCCTGGTCGGCTGGGAAGCCGGTCGTCGTGACGCACAGCGGCGGACCGGACGAGTTTGTGTGGCACGATGTGAACGGCTATCTCGTCTACCGGGACCCCGAGTCCATCGCCTGGGGATTGGGCACGCTGATGCAGGACTGGGACCGTGCCGCGTGGATGGGACATAACGGGCGAGTCGCCGTCGAGACCGCATTCTCTTGGGACACGATAGCGGATCGAACGTTGGAGGCATACTGGAGCTGACCATGGACGAGCTTCACCACGCTCTGGGCTTTCACATGCACCAGCCTCCGGGAAACCTGGAGCTGCTGTGGCGGGAGAACGAATGGGAAGCGCGCCAGATCATGCTGTGCTACCAGCGGCCGCTGAGATACGCTGAGCGGTTCCGCCACGAAGGTCGCTTTCACGTGGATTTCTCCGGAATCCTCCTCGAGCAGTTCCTGGATCCGGCCTTTCAGCGGCTCTGCCAACCCGTGGTCGATGTGGAGGCGATGCTCGCCGGCTACCGAGCGGCGAAGAACATCGAACTCCTCGCCACCGGATACTACCATCCGATCTTCCCCCTCATTCCGGAACAGGATTGGGCGGACCATCTCAACCGTGCCATTGAGCAGATGGACCGGGTCCTCGGCCGGAGGCCCCGCGGGTTTTGGCCGCCCGAGATGGCGTTTTCGATGGAGATGATCCCGACACTGGTGCAGGCGGGTCTCGAGTATGTGGTGGTGGACCACGTCCACGTGATCCCCGAAGAAGAGGTGGACGGGGAGCGGGCCGCCAGCCAGCCCTATCTGGCAAGACACGACAGCGCGGAGATCGCAGTTGTTCCTCGACACCGGGACCTCTCGAATGCGCAGGAGAGCGGGATGGCGCCAAAGTGGCTTGCCGACCAGGTTTCTCAGCGCGCCGGCCGCCTGTCGCCGCCAGCCCTCTTCACAACGTGGTCGGACGGCGAGAATGGGGGCTGGTTTCGCCAGACGGCCGAGGAAGCCGGCTTCTGGGGGCACTTCTACGAGCCCTACATGCAGGCCGTGCACGAGAGAGCCTTCCCGCTGCGGCCGGTGCTCATCAGCGACTACCTGGCCGAGCACCCGCCGGAGAAGGGAGCCCGCGTTCAGACTGGAGCGTGGAATGTGGGGACGACGGCAGGGTTCGACTTCTCGCAATGGACCGGCAGCGCGCGCCAGAAGGCGGTGCTGGAGCGAGTGTGGGATACCAGCCGACGATATGCCCGCCTCCACCGCAAGATCGAATCGGCCGGCCGGTGTTCGGCTGAGGCCGAAGATGTGCTGCAGCGAGCACGGGAGCTGATACTGAGGTCTGAGACCTCGTGTTACTTCTTCTGGGGTGATAGCTGGACCCCGAAGGCGGCGGCCCAGCTCGATGCGGCCGACGAGCGACTGCGGCGAGCCGAGGAATTACTCGGCGCCAAGACAGGAGCTTGAAGCTGTGAAGATCGCTATCGTATCGTGGGAGAGCCTTGCCGGACCAGCGTGGACCGAGGCCGCCGTCCTGGCCAGCCGGTCGGCGGAGACGCTCGCGGCGTGCGGGGCCGACGTGCACCTCTTCACTGCGCGCGGCCCGCAGCAACCGGCCGAGGCGATGGTGGGAGCGGTGCCATGCCACCGGTGTGCCCACGATCCATCTCCAGACCCGCGAGAGGAGGTGGAGAGCTTCGGCCGCGCCGTGCTGGACCGGCTGGGAGAGGAGGAAAGACAGGAGACTTTCGACTTCGTGCACGGGTTCGAATGGCCCGCGGCGGCGGTGCTCGGCGAACTGCGGAGAGAGGGGCGTCGGGCAACTGCCTGGTCTCTACTGCGCTTCGACGAGGAGTGGCTGCCACCGAAATGGCTGCGTGACGACCCGGAGGTCGAGCTGAGGCCCCGATATCACCCGGAGGAGTTCGCCGACCGAGTCCTCGTGCCATCGGACCAGGCACGGGAGTGGTTCCTGGAGCGCTGGACGGTGCCGCCCGAGCGCGTCGAGGTCATTCACCCGGGGATAGACCCGTTGTGGTTGGGGGAGACCGTTGACCCGGCGGCGGTGAAGGCTGGCCTCGGCTTCGACGTATACGATCCCGTCGTGCTATGCATCGGACCGCTGACGCCGGCGGCCAGACCCGATCTGGTGTTGGACGCCATGCCGCAGGTGCTGGAGCGACATCAGGCGGCGAAGCTCGTCTTTGCCGGAGCCGGCGAGCTGGCGGGGTATCTGCGCGAGCGCGCGCTGGTGCTGGGAGTGGAGGGTGCCGCCCGCCTTCCAGGAGAAGTCTGCGCTCGCGAGCTGGCGCAGCTCTGTCAGGCGTGCGACGTCGTGTGCCTGCCCCAGCGGTCGCGGCACCTGCTCGCTCCCTACCTGGAGTCCTGGTCGGCGGGAAAGCCGGTGGTCATCACAGGATCACACGCGGCGGCGGACTTCGTATGGCACGAGGTGACGGGCTACGTGGTTGAGGACTCCTGCGAAGGTATCGCCCGCGGCATCCTCTGGCTGTTCGAAGACTTCGCTCGCTGCCGCTGGATCGGCGAAAACGGCCGAAGGGCCGTTGAGTCCGCCTTCGGCTGGCCCGCCATCGGCGGGCAGCTACTCGATTGCTACGAGCGCACGACGGCAGAGAGAGCGCTCAGCGCGCGCCCCGACTGAGAGGAGAAAGCATGAGATGCTGGTTCTGTGACAGCGAGGCACGAGGTGTGTGCGCGGCGTGCGGACGCGCCCTGTGTCGCGAGCATTCACACGTCCACGATGAACTCACGATAGCCAAGAGCGACACGAGCACGGGGTACACGAGCTACTACAGCGTATACGGGGCACTCAAGTGTACGGAATGCCGCCTGGACTGGCGATATCACGTCCCCGAAGGCAGGAGCTGAGTTCAGGATGCCGGAGTCGGTGGTCATCTACCTCGTCGTCCACCAGCCGCGTAGGCCGCGGCTGCCCGCCGCGCGTCTGTCTCCCAGCGCGCCTGCGGACGAACTTGCCGAGGCCGTCTTCGACAGCTCCCTCAACCGCCGTTACTTCCAGAAGGTGACACGGTACTGCTACGGCCCTGCGGTGGAGGAGTTCTATCGACACGTCGAATCCGGTCTCAAGCTCAACATCGGCGTCTCGTTTTCGTTCCTGAAGCAGGCACAGAGGTGGAATCCCGGGCTTCTCGAGCAGTTCCAGCGCCTCGGCGCGCACCCGAACGTCGAGCTGATCGGCGTGGAGCCGTACCACTCCTTTCTGTTCTGGCTCGACATAGAGCACTTCCGGCGCCGCATGGTGTGGATGCGCGAAGAGTTCAAGCGGCTGTTCGGCGAGCGTCCAGCGGTGACCGACACGACGGAGATGATTCTCAGCAATGAGATCTACGCAGCGCTGGAGTCGCTCGGGTTCAGTGGTGTACTCACCGAGGGGCGAGCCCAATTGCTGGGATGGCGCTCGCCCACCTACATCTACGCGCCGACGGGACGACCGCTGCGCATGCTGACGCGGCACAACCTGCTCAGCGACGACGTCGGGTATCGTTTCTCGAATCAGGAGTGGGATGGGTACCCGCTCCGCGCGAGCGACTACGCGCGGTGGATACGCGGTACGGGGGGCGACGTGGCGATTCTGGGCTGGGACTTCGAGACCTTCGGAGAGCACCATCACGTGGACAGCGGTGTATTCGAGTTCCTGCAGTGGCTGCCCGGAGAGCTTGCCTATCATGGAGTGACGAGCCTGAAGGCCAGCGACGCACTCGACCGATTCGGCGGCTGCCCACATCACATCGACCTGCCCGCGTCGCCGGTGACCTGGGCCGGTAAGGGCGACATGAGCTTCTTCCTCGGGAATCCGGTCCAGCAGCGTCTCTTCCACCTGATGCGGCACGCTTACCATCTGAGTGTCCTGTCGGAAGAGCCGGAGTTGGTGGACATCGCCCTCTGGCTCGCCCAGTCCGACAACTTGCACCTTCTCCAGTGGTATGAAGAGTTCAACTCCGAGGCGGAGGTTTCAGCCTATTTCACTCCGGACGAATGGTGGCGGCTCGGACACGAGCGACTTCTTCACGAGCTTCTGGCCGTGTACGAAAACTTCATCTATGCAGTCTCCCAGCGCCTGGCGCTTCGCCCGGCAGCGGAACCGTCCGAGCGGCCCGCGGCGGAAGCCCGGCCGGTGCGACGGCGTGAGCCGCGCGAGCACGTTCCCGCGGCCGCCGGTTGAGCCGCGCACCCAGCCCCCAGCTCGAAGAGGAGAAGACCGTGCGGAGAATCAGGTTCGCCTTTTGCGTGCACAGCCATCAACCAACCGGGAACTTGGAGCACGTCGTCCAGAACGCCTACGAGCGAGCCTACCGCCCTTTCCTGGAGGCAGTCCGAGAGAGCCCTCATGTGAAGGTGGTCCTTCACTACTCGGGCAGCCTGCTGACCTGGATCGAGGAGAACCGGCCGGAGCTGTTCGAGGACATCTCAGCTCTCGTCCGAGAGGGCCGGGCGGAACTGCTCACGGGCGGCTTCCATGAGCCGATTCTGCCGCTCATCCCCGACCGGGACAAGATCGGTCAGATCGCGGCGCTCACCGACTATCTGCGCACGCACTTCGGCGCCGATCCCAAGGGGCTGTGGCTGACGGAGCGGGTGTGGCAGCCAGACTTGGTAGCGCCTTTGCGGCGAGCGGATGTGCGATACACGATCGTCGACGACAACAACTTCGAGAGCACCGGCCTGGCCGAGGAAGAGAGCCTCGGCCACTTCGTGGCCCGGGGGCCCGACGGCCAGACGATCGAGGTATTCCCGATCAATGCTGTGCTGCGCAAGGCCATTCCCTTCCAGCCCCCAGAAGCAGTGATCGACCACCTGAGCCGATTGGCAGGCGACGGCGATCGTGTCGCGGTGTGGGCGGACGACGGCGAGAAGCTCGGGGAATGGCCGGGTACCCACGACCTCGTGTATCGGCAGGGGTGGCTCGCGAGGTTCTTCGAACTCCTTGCGGAGAACCGAGAGTGGCTCCAGGTGACGACGCTCGGCGAGGCGCTGGAGGCGACGCATGCCCAAGCCGAGGTCGATCTGCCGCCAGGCTCATACGAGGAGATGATGGAATGGTCGGACGGAGCGTGGCGGAACTTCCTCGCGCGATACGAAGAGAGCAACATCATGTACCGCAAGATGCTCCTCGTCAGCGACGCAGTCGCGGGCGCCGGAGAGAAGGCGCGGGCGGCGGCGCGCGACCATCTATACCGGGGGCAGTCCAATGACGCATACTGGCACGGCACGTTTGGGGGCCTGTATCTGCTCCACCTGCGGACAAACACATACAGGGACCTCCTGCGCGCAGAAAGCCTTGTCGCCAGGGATGGCCGCGTCCGCGTGCGGCAGACTGACTTCGATGGTGACGGACGCGAGGAGGTGCTCGTCACATCGCCGTTCTTGGACGCCTACCTCCACCAGAACGGCGGCCAAATCTTCGAACTCGACCACAGAGGTCTGCCCTGGAACGTGCTCGCCACCCTCACACGCAGACGCGAACCCTACCACGATGAAATGGCCGAGATGCCCGGAGCACCGATACCTCCGCGGGCCAGCCCCGACTGGTATCTGCGACGTGCCCTGATCGACCACTTCCTGAGGGACGACACGGACATCGAGGCGTTCGCACGCTGCCAGTACGGCGAGCAAGGGGACTTCGTGAACCAGCCCTACGAGACAGATGTGAAGCAGCACGCGGAGGGGAGTGAGGTTGCCCTGGAGCGGCGCGGCGGCGTCTGGGTGGGCGCAGAATTCGTGCCTGTCACCGTCAGAAAGCACCTCCGCTTCTCGCCCGAGGGCCCGCAGGTGAGGGTGAACTACGAGATCGCGTGCGGCGGGGTCCCTGAAACCGACCTCTGGTTCGGCTGCGAGAATAACTTCGTTCTGTCGGCCGGCAATGCCCCCGGCCGCTACCTCCGGGTCGAGGGATGTCCGGACAAGCTTCCCCTCGATGCGAAGACGAGCCACGACCGGGTGCGAGAGCTGTCGCTGGTCGACGAATGGCTCGGCGGAAGCGTGAGTCTGCGCTTCGGACAGCCGACTGCGATCTGGACCTTCCCCGTGCAGACACTTTCCCGCGGCCTCGAGGGACCCGCCCTTAGCTACCAATGCACCTCGGTCTTGGCCCATTGGCGGCTCACGCTGCCTCCACATCAGCCGAGAGAGATATCTTTCGAGATCGCATTGGGCGGCTGTGGCGCGAGCAAGAGCAGCGTCCATCAGCAGATCCCCGACCGACGGTGAAACCACCCCGGAGGGCAGTGCCAGGCCCAAGGGCTGGCGCCGCGACTACGCCGGTCAGAACTGCCTCGACAAGCTCACATTCAGCCAGCGGCCCGGCCGCGGGTAGAACACTAGGTCTTGGGCCTCAGTGTCCAGCAGGTTCTCGACGGAGATCGTAAGCTTCTTCCCGTGCTTGAGCGCCCTGCTGTACTTGTAGTTGAGCCATGTGAAGCCCGGCACTCGCGGCGGCACAGTCGTGTTCCACGGTTCTCCCACATACGTCGGCGTATCGACGTCCGTGCGCCTCGGCCCATAAGCGAAGACCTCGAGCACGTGCTCCCCACCGCGCCCATCCTCAAGCGTCACCCCGGCCTTCGCGCTGTGTTTGGGGTAGGCCGTGCGGAAGGCGACGATCAGCGGCTTTTCGTTCTGCAGGTCCACTGCGTCGAGGTACGT
>Ga0180438_10011045_pt1 | contig 10980 bp, 8 predicted proteins | sample SS_ome_12_FD_132455 | JGI IMG/M metagenome (GOLD analysis project Ga0180438, IMG submission 132455) | Hypersaline lake sediment archaeal communities from the Salton Sea, California, USA - SS_3_D_2 metaG | ecosystem: Environmental > Aquatic > Non-marine Saline and Alkaline > Hypersaline >... | reverse complement strand
TAGCGGGAAAGAGCGCGGTTGTCACCGGTGCTGGGCATGGGATTGGGCGTGCAGAGGCTCTGCTGCTCGCTCGTGAGGGTGCCAAGGTAGTCGTGAACGACCTTGGTTGCGACATGTTAGGCAGGGGGGGCTGACAAAAGTATTGCGCAACGAGTTGTCGACGAAATCCTAGGGGAGGGTGGCGAGGCTGTAGCCAACACCGACAGTGTGGCAACCATGGAGGGGGCCAGGCGAATCATCGAGACGGCGCTTGGCGCTTTCGGGCGGCTGGATATACTGATTAAAAACGCGGGCATTGTGCGGCCTGGATTAATTGACGAAATGGCTGAAGATGACTGGGATTCAGTGATAGACGTTCATTTAAAGGGTAGTTTTGCCACCATTAGACATGCAGGGCCCATCTTCCGCGAGCAGCGTAGTGGAGTGATTGTAAACACAGCTTCTCATGCTGGTCTCGGTCAGTATGGCATGGCCAACTATTCTGCTGTCAAGGAAGGAATTGTTGGCTTGATGCGTACTGTTGCACGTGATTTGGGCCAATATAATGTCAGGTGCAATGCGATTAGACCGATTGCGAGGGGGACTCGTATGGGCGCTGTTTCTGCACTGGCGGAGGACATACGAATTTCGCAGGAGGTTCTCGGAATCCCAGGGGTAGGTAATTATTGGGTACCTGTACCAGCACGCGGCGACATGACGCCTGAGCAGGTAGCGGTTTTGGTGGTTTGGCTGTGCACCGATGCCGCTAGGAAGATAAATGGCCGTATTTTTCAGGTCATGGGCGGCGAAATAGGGCTCTATCCAGAGCCGGAGGTAATCCGCGCTGTTTTTGCGCCCAAAGGCTGGGATTTGGACACGCTGGACGCTCCAGCAACACGCAGGTACCTGATTGGTGACCTTCAGAATACATTTCTGCCGGCTCGAGCCTCACAATAGGTCGGCGGCTAAGTCAATCCTCAGCCGGGGCTCCTCGGTAGCTAGATTTGTGGGGATGATACCTTCTAACCTAGCGCCATATGCAACCACCACGACCTTGACCTGAAGCAGTGCAAATCGCCAGCGGAACTGGTACGCCCTAGCTACTCTTGATGATTGTACCTTAGTTAGAGGAACGTTTGGCTAAGCGGCTGCCTACAAATCAGGGTGTAGCGGGTTCGAATCCTTCACAGCCTGGCGGCAGTGTGTCTCATTTTAGTTCGTGGCTTTCCCTCGGCCTTTCTCAGATTTACCCTTTTAGGTTCGGCCAAATCAAACAAAACGATAAAATGTTAAACAGGCGAGCCAGACTACTTTCTAGAAGTTCGTTATGACATCCGGATCCATATATACTGGTGTTATTAATATGGTATGCTTGGTTACCGAAAATAGTAGCCAGAAAGACATGAGCTGATGAAGAGTTTTTCTTTGAAAAAGTATTTGCTGATGGCGGTCAAATGGGTCAGGGGAATCTTCACATTTGAAGAAGGCGCCCAAGGCAGAAGAAAGCGAAAGAAAGTATTCATAGTGGTAGGCATATTTTGCGCTCTGATAATCAGCGCTATTGCTATCGGGGTTAGTGACAATATACCGGGAATAGTACTATGCTACCTGGCAACTGTCGTTCTGGTTGTGGCATCAACACACACCTGGAGAAGAACAAGGAGGTTCTTGATTCTCTTGGTAGCCTCGGTGATTGCGTTCTTTGTCTTCGTTTTGCTACACAATGCCTTTTACGCCCTGGCCATACTTACAAACCATATTGCCGCATTGAGCCATTTGATGGAGGCCTTGGATGTCGTATTCTTCATCATTGCCATTTTTCTGTGTCCAGCCACCTTTCTGGTGGGGGCTGTGGGTAGCATAGTCTGTGCCATTATGGGACGGAGGAAAGGGGCAATCGGATAAGTCCAGGCCGTCTTAACATTGTGGCTTCTTGTTAACCCAGCGGCTGAGAAAAAATCAGGGTGTCAACATCAATTAGGGTGTCAAAACGGCTCATTTCACCTCCTTCCCTATTTATTTTGACACTCCATGACTTAGGTTCAGGGTGTCACCAAAATCAACAAGCCAAACTGGCTTAAGCGTCTTTCGGATAAACGTTCAAGGACATAATTCACTAGTCGTGCATTAATAGTGTTACCTTCTTGAGAGTTGTGGAACCTTGGCTGGACAAAATGAGTGCTTGTTAGGTGAGTCAATGCGGGAAACGCATGGATTTAAAGTTTAATTTTTCTCGTATACAACTTCTCCACCGATAATAGTCATGAGAGCTTCAATTTCACTCGCTTCTTGCGGTTTAATGGAATAAAAATCATGTGACCACACGAAAAGATCAGCGAATTTGCCTTCCTCAATAGAACCTTTCTCGTTTTCTTCAAAAGCAGCATAGGCTGAACCTACAGTGTGAATCTTTAGCGCCTTATGAATGTTTATTCGCTGATCAGGAGCTGGCACATATCCTGATGCGGTTCGCCTTGTAGTAGCTCCAATAAAAGCCCATATTGGTTCATGAGTGATTGCAGCGGGGACATCACAGCCGAAGGCCACAGGTATACCTAACTCCAGCATTGAATTAATCGGTATAAAGTTGTCCATGGTAACATCATTAGTAGCTTTTCTATACTCATCGGCTTGCCACGATATCCATTGAGGTTGAGTGGAGATTACAACGCCTAGTTCCTTAATACGTTTTAAGGAATCAGGATTCACATATACAGCATGTTCAATCCTATGGCGAGGGTCTTTTCTCGGATTTGCTTTAATAGCATCCTCAAGTGCGTCAAGAGCCTGATCAATCCCTTTATCTCCTATGATGTGGAATGAAATCTGAAGTCCCGTATCATGAAGCAGACTGACAATTCGACCTAATACATCTGGTTTATAGTAGTAATAGGAATTTCTTGACGCATAAAGATCAGTATTATACATAAGGGATGTTCCTGCAGCTACACCACCGTCTATAGCTAATTTCCAGCCACCGAAAGTAAGTTTATCTGATCTGAATCCCTTTATTGTTTCTGCATATTCTTTAGCCTGTTCTTCAGAATTAACATACAATAGTAAATACATCCGCATCTTTAATTCGTTTTTATCTGCAAGATTTTTGTATATCTTTACATATCGTGGACTGCTAACAATAACATCTTGCCCACTCGTAATTCCCGCAGAAAGAAGTATATCCTGTCCCCTTTTTAGATCTTCTTCTAGTTCTTCATCTGATTGATCTGCATAACCAGCTGCAACTTGGCCGACCATATTTTCGGCCGGGTAGTGTAAAAGTACACCAGTCGGTTCTCCAGTAGACTGATCGCGCATGATTTTCCCTCCAAATGGATCAGGGGTATTGTTATCAATCCCAGCTAATTTCAATGCCATACTATTGACAACTGCATATTGACCGCTTGCATGTCTCAAGTAAACTGGGTTCTGTGGCGCTACTTTATCAAGTACCGTTTTATCAAAGTCCACGTCTTCATTAAAATGAAAGCCCTGATTACCTGATATCCACTCTCCTGCTGGTATAGTTTTGCTCTATCCTCTACCACCTTTAGTAAATCATTGAGAGAGCGAACCCTAGGAAAACGAATATCTATAAAGCCTTCCCAAAATTGACGCCCATAATGCAAAACATGAATATGCGAATCGATGATTCCTGGGGTCATTGTCTTCCCCTGTAAATCAATCACCTTTGTACTAGGACCAATTAAGGTTCGAATTTCTCGTTCATTTCCAACTTTTTGAATTCTATCCCCTCTTACTGCCACAGCTTCTGCAATAGTATCGTTATTATCCACTGTGATTACCTTGCCATTAATGAACACAAGATCTGCTTTTTCATCCGAAGGTGTATAACATTGAACACCCTAAAAGCCTATTGTTAAAAGACTGATTAGAATAAGAGCAAATTTCAGTTTCATTAGGAACCTTATAATCAATAATTCATGCTTATAAGAATCCTGTTTCGAAAACAAGGCATTTTGCACATTATGGATTATCTTTTTTATTAACATCAATCAAAGTAACAAAATACTATTTTGTATCTATTGCGTATCAGTCTCCAACATGACCTTAATCTACTTATTCAGATGTTTCGTCTTCTTTGTTTCGCCTTCTTCCATTCGAACTTGCATGGGAAACTCTCTGAAAGGTAATTGCAGAGACCTCAACATATCAACAGCATTACGGGGAGAATACCCTCGCCAATGGTTATTAAACAGAGCAAAGAGCAATTTAGTTTGACCTGCTGTTGTCTTTACCCTGTCTGCCAGTTCTTCTATTTCTTCAGCCGAATACAGGTATTTGTAGCGTGTTTCGCTATCTCCCGTCCACCACGTCTCCGCATTTCTACCGTGAAAGCGGAAGTAAGCCATATCAGAGGTTAGAGGAAGCTCCTGAGCGATTGAGGATTTAAACTTCGGCTCATCAATTTGGACCCAGGCAACATTATGTTCCTTGAGCAGCTTTGCGATATCGGGGTCGTCACTCCAGCTTCTATGCCTTAGCTCAACAGCTAGCCTGTACGGTCCGAACAACCTGCTCACCGCATTTATAACTTGCTGCCCGAAGCTATCGTTCCTGAAGCTGGGCGGGAACTGCGCCAGCAAAGCACCAAGTTTATCGTTTTTCAATAGGGGATCAATACTCCGCTTAAATGTATCGACATCCTGCAAAGATATTGCCGCTTCCTCTCCCGTAGCTTTCTTATACATCTTCGGGTGAGTGAATTTCTGCCAGAGTTTAACTGTGAAGAGGAAGTCATTGGGAACTCTCCGGACCCAGTTGTAAACGTAGCCAGGATTTGGTGGTCTATAGAATGAGCTATTTATCTCTACTGTGTTGAAGAATTGGCTATAGTATTCAAGCTCATTTATCTTGCCCGTGGGGTAGAAGTATCCGGTCCACGTGCCTTCACCTTTAGGGTAGGACCATCCTGATGTCCCTATGTATATCTTCGCTTGATCGGTCATCTCTCATATTCCTGCAGCATCATTATACCAGCCTATCTCCGAGCAGATTAATTTTTAAGATATACCTGAAATTCTGAGAAAACTCTTGACAATAGCACAGATGTTCTGTCATAATTCTATCCCCTTTTCCATTTTGGAGTAAAGACGATGTCCAAGCTTATTGGTGAACCAGTCAAAGTCCATCAGAACAAAGATTCGATAATAACTGCCTTCATCTGGAGGAAGCGTCTCTATAGAGTCCTTGATGTTGTCGGTTGGTGGAGAGAACCTTCTGAATGGTGGAATGGTAAATCGATGCGTCTTTTCATCCGTGTGAATGCACAGAACTCAAGCACCGGGACTTATGAGCTTTATAAGCTTGGGGGACAGTGGTTTCTCTCAAGAGTACTCGATTGAGGTAGTGGTCATGGGTTTCATTCATCTTCACGTCCACTCTCAATATAGCTTTCTTGACGGAGCTTCGTCTCTGGACGAACTACTGGATAAAGCTGTTTCCCTGAGGATGCCGGCCTTAGCTCTAACGGACCATAACCGGTTGACCGGTGTCATTCGTTTCTATAGCAAAGCCAGAGCAGCAGGAATCAAACCTATAATAGGTACTGAGCTTGATCTGGATGGTGGTTATCATTTAACGCTACTTTGTAAGAATGCTGATGGATACTCAAACCTCTGTCGATTGATAACGCAAGCTCACTTGTCGAATAAAAGCAGAAAACCAGAGGCAACTAGAGAGATGCTGCGGAATCATAGTAGCGGACTGATGGCTCTGAGTGGTTGTAGTAAGGGTGAAATACCTGCCCTCGTCGCTGCAGGTAAGCGTGATAAAGCTAGAGAAGCAGCGTGCTTTTATAGAGAAGTCTTTGGTAAAGACTTTTTCATAGAGCTCATCCGTTATCCTTCGAGAGAGGGGGTTTCTGGCAGTTACCGGCTTGCTTCATTTGCCGGGGAAGATAATCTACCGATAGTAGCTACCAATAATGTCCATTACGCTGAAATCAAAGGATACAGGATCAAAGAGCTGCTTAATGCTATCGACCAGATCGTACCGGCTTCTCAACTGGAGGGTTATCGCACTGTAGAGCAATATATGAAATCGCAGCGGAAAATGATGAAGCTCTTCAGAGACCTGCCTGAAGCTATAAAGAATACCGAGGAGATTGCTTCAAGATGTAACCTGGAGTTGGAACTGGGGAAGCCTCGCTTCCCTAAGTTTGATATTCCGGAGGGTGAGTCTTACTACGGTTATCTTAGAAAGATAGCTTTTGCGGGAGCCGGAAGAAAATACGGGTTGCTATCCGATTCAATGAGGAATCGTCTTGAGCATGAGCTTGATACTATTAATAAACTTGGATTTTGCAGTTACTTCCTGGTGGTTTGGGATATAGTTCGCTGGGCGAAAAGTAGAGATATAAGGTGTCAGGCACGAGGAAGTGCCGTAGATAGCCTGGTTGTCTACGCACTCGATATTAGCAATGTCGATCCTGTCGAATATAACCTGCTCTTTGAACGTTTCATGCATCCTTTAAGGCATGAAGCTCCGGACATTGATTTAGATGTTGACAGAAGACGAAGGGATGAGGTGAGAGACTACATCTACAAGAAGTATGGTGCCGAGAATGTTGCTTGCGTAGGAACGATAAATACCTATATGGCCAGAGGTTCAATCCGTGATGTAGGTAAAGCTCTACAAATACCAAAAGCGATAATTGAGGAGGCTTGCAACGGTATCCACTGGTTATCTGCTTCCAGGCTTATGGAGTATGCTGATACGCTTCCTGAGCTAAAGCATAGCACTGTCTACAAGAAAGAAGAGCTTGCCGACTTCTTTAAGCTATGCACTGCTATAGACGGATTCCCCAAGCATCTATCCGTCCACCTGGGAGGGTTGCTGATAGGTAATGGGAGGCTGTCTGATTTAGTCCCCCTTGAATGGTCCGGCGGAGGAGATATTATCAGTCAGTATGATAAAGATGACATCGGGAAGCTGGGGATTGTGAAACTGGATTTGTTATCACTCCCTACTCTGACTGTCATTGAGGATACACTGAGCAACATCAAGCAGAATCGTGGAATTGATATTGACATAGAGAAGATATCGGGAAACGATCCCGTAGCTTTTAGCATACTCAGAGACGGAAGGACTATCGGGACATTTCAGCTTGAATCACCGGCACAAAGAGAAATGGCCGGTAGACTTCTGCCAGACCGCTTTGAAGACATCATCGTGTCTATATCCCTCGTCCGTCCCGGTCCGCTCAAGTCCAATATGGATAAAGATTACCTGCCCAGAAGACACGGCCAAGGACCTGTGGAGTATCTCCATCCTAAGCTGAAAAACGCTCTCGGTGAGACCTTAGGAGTAATCCTCTATCAGGAGCAAGTCCTCAAAGTTGCTCATGATTTAGCTGGAATGAGTTATGCTGAAGCGGATGGTTTCAGACGGGCCATGACTCATGAACGGACTGAAGAGGAAATGGAGAAAATGAGAGACTCCTTCATTTCTCGTGCTGTTGGGGATGGTATCGGGAAGAATATAGCTGAAAAGGTATTCGAGCAACTGGCTGCTTTTGCTGCCTATGGATTCTGTAAGGGACATGCCTGTGCTTACGCTATTACCGCTTATCAAACGCTCTGGCTGAAGAGTCATTACCCTGCTGAATTCCTGGCCGCAGTATTGTCCAATCAACCTATGGGCTATTATCCATCTCGTGTCCTTGTAGCTGAAGCCAGGAGGTTCGGAGTGGAAGTCTTGTCACCCGATATAAACAACTCTTCAGACCGCTACACAGTAGAGAAAGGGGCAATACGGGTCAGCCTCAAGCAGCTAAAGGGGATGTCTGAAAAAGCACTGGAATCGATACTATCGGCCAGAGCAGAGCGTAAATTCGCCTCTCTAAGAGACTTTGTGCTGAGAACCGAGGTCAGTCAACCTATTCTGGAAAACCTGGTCAAAGTAGGTGCTTTTGATTCTCTGGGTAATCAGAATGACCTGCTACTACAGATTCCCAAGCTGTCGGAACTTAAACACAGGGTAATCAGGGGTACAGTGTCACTCTTTGAAGACGCTGCACCCAAAGCAGATACTTCTATGGATTTGTCTATTGATGATAAAAAGTCCAGGTTGTTTATTGAGAGAGAATTGCTGTCATTGAACCTATCGGCACATCCCCTCGACTTCTATGACTCCGATAATGGAATCACCAGAATGAAAGACCTCCCCTCGATTCCTGCTGGCAGGAGGGTCAAGCTGGTGGGGTCCGTGATACGTTACCAGACTCCACCTACGAGGAATGGGAAGCGGGTAGTCTACGTGATAATGGAAGATGGAACGGGAATAGCAGATGTGACCGTATTTAGCGATGTCCAGGAAAAATGCGGTCGAGTCCTGTTTCGTGAAGCTTGGCTGACAGTCAGAGGTAAGGTCCAGAGGAGAGGTCAGAAATCTATTTCTATAATTGCTGATGAATTGTATCCACTGAGCAGGACAAAACGCTCTGTTGTTCATAAGGACAATAAAGCAGGGCATGATTGCTCGCAAGCTCGGAGTTATGCCGAGAGCTGACATGGAAGCTATAGATGACAATTTACGCGCAGCACTAAGCCTGACGTGAAGTTCACATTGAAGAGGCATCCCTTTTTTGTCATTGCGAGGCACTTCCCTTTTTGTCATTGCGAGGCGCAGCCGAAGCAATCTAGACTTTTACCTCTCCCTTGACGGGAGAGGATTTAGGTGAGGGTGACACCTGATTCGATGATGGTCTCAATGATTATCACAGCCCGCCCATCCGGGTTAGAGTCGTCACGTGCTATAATTGGATTCCTGTAACACAATACGTTCTTCCTCGATAGTAAATTATATAAATAAGACCTATCATGCCTATGCAACAAGTTCCGCAATCGCCCGGGGCCAGACCACGACTTTTCTACGGCTATATCGTGGCCGGGGCCGCCCTCCTCATTACGGCGATAACTTTCGGCAGTTACAATTCGTTTGGCATCTTCTTTGAATCGGTGCTAACCGATTTCGACTGGACCAGAGCAATAATATCGGGCGGCTATTCACTGTCCTGGATTATGACGGGCCTGCTCGGTATCACTCTGGGGAGATTAACCGATAGGGTTGGCCCCCGCGTGGTGTTGACAATTAGCGGATTCCTCGTAGGTCTGGGCTATTTGCTAATGTCGCAGATTGGCGCTGTCTGGCAGCTATATCTGTTCTACGGCGTGATAATAGGCAGTGGCATGGGGGGGGCCTGGATACCCATAGTGTCAACGGTAGCCAGGTGGTTCTCAAAGAGGCGGAGTCTGATGACCGGAATTGTCCTGAGCGGTGTAAGCATAGGGACATTAATTGGGGCCCCGGTGATTAACCGGCTAATCTCTGCTTATGACTGGCGCATGTCTTCCATCATAGTGGGCGGCACAGTCCTGGTGCTTGTTGTATCGGCCGCCCAGCTCTTAAGACGTGACCCAACCCACGCAGGGCAAGAGCCCTATAGTGAAAGTGAAGGGGAGAAGGGAGAGCCCGTATCGGAGACTCGCTCACATTCCCTCAGGGAGGCGGTCCGTACCCGACAGTTCTGGCTCATTTCCGCTATGTTTTTCTGTTTTGGATTTTGTGTTTATACCTTAATAGCACACATTGTGCTTCATGCAATCGGGTTAGGCATCTCATCTACCAATGCCGCCAACATTTTGGCCGCAATGGGCGGGCTAAGTATTGCTGGCAGGATTGTGCTTGGCAGTATCGCTGATAGATTTGGTAACAGGCGGGTCTTTATCATAGGCTTTATTCTGATGGCAGCAGCTTTGTTCTGGCTGGTGCCAGCCAGAGAGCTGTGGGGGCTATACCTGTTCGCTGTTGTCTTTGGCTTCGCCTTTGGTGGGTGTGCTACTTCAGAGTCACCCTTAGTAGCACGGCTTTTTGGGTTGAGTTCGCATGGCTTGATTCTTGGAGTTATTAACCTTGTTGGCTTCACATTTGGAGCCGCAGTCGGCCCGCTTCTCGCCGGCCGGATATTTGATATGACCCTCAGTTACCAGCTGGCTTTCATAATCTGTGCTGCCTTGAGCGTTGTCGGTCTTATATTAACTGCACTCTTGTCACCAATTGAACGGCATGATTGACCACAAACTCCCTCTCCCTTGACGGGAGAGGATTTAGGTGAGGGTTATATCCTCCTCCAGGATCTTGAGAATTTCTTTTGCGGCATAGGCTTTATTCCGCTTGCCACCCGTAATCTCAGCCAAAATCCCCTCCTCCTCAAGGGCGTTTATCGCTCTCTGAGCAGCAGGAAATGTTACTTTAAGATGCTCCTGAGCAACCCTGGCATTCAATACCGGCCGCATGAAGATTAGCTCCACAAGCTGCCCTGCCGTCGGTGGTAAATGCTTTGCCAGACTAATTTGGTAATAATTCAGGTGAAGGTCCAGAAGTCGGCGAGCCCGCTGGACAGCATCGCCTGATTGCTCAACTACCGCCCTTAGAAAGAAGTCTATCCACTGTCTCCAGGCCCCTCTCTGACTGACTTCCAAAAGGTATTGGTAATATTCTTGACGGTAGCGCTCAAAGAAAGCGCTGAGATAAAGCAAGGGCTTGGTGAGAATGCCACGCTGGCACAGGAAGAGAGTAATCAGCAATCTGCCAATACGCCCATTACCATCGAGGAAGGGGTGAATAGCCTCAAACTGGTAATGAATTAGAGCTAGTTCCAGCAGGGGTGGTAAATCGATATCGGCGTTCACGAACTTTTCCAGTTGTCCAAGATTCTCCTGCATCTCCGCCACAGGTGGTGGCACAAATACAGCGTCATTTAGGCTAGCCCCTGGGACACCAATCCAGTTCTGGGATTCTCTGAACTTCCCGGGAGTAGCCCGCTCTCCCCGCACCCCCTTCATCAGAATCCCATGCAGTTCGCGAATAAGTCGCAAGCTTAAAGGCAGCTCGCTCAGCCGTTTCAGCCCGTACTCCACAGCAAGCACATAGTTTTGGACTTCCCTTACGTCCCTTTGCTTCTCAACCCTGGTCGCCTCG
>Ga0180438_10011044_pt1 | contig 10981 bp, 12 predicted proteins | sample SS_ome_12_FD_132455 | JGI IMG/M metagenome (GOLD analysis project Ga0180438, IMG submission 132455) | Hypersaline lake sediment archaeal communities from the Salton Sea, California, USA - SS_3_D_2 metaG | ecosystem: Environmental > Aquatic > Non-marine Saline and Alkaline > Hypersaline >... | reverse complement strand
ATGTCGATAGATTTTGAATTTAGAAAACAAGTAATGGATCATCATATCGGGTCTGATTTAATTAAATATTGCTACCAGTGTAGTCGATGTGCGGATAATTGTCCGGTCACAAGAGTTTCTTTTGACTTTTATGGGACCTCTGGATATAATCCAAGGAGTAATATTTTGAACGCGTTATTAGGCTATAAAGATGCTATCTTTGATGCCGATCCTTTAGTTATTTGGGGTTGTACGGTTTGTGATACGTGTGACGAAGTGTGCCCACAAAACATAGAATTAACCGAAATTTTTACATTCCTAAAAAACGAGAGTGTTAAAAAAGGAAATGCTCCCGAGTATTTGATTGGACAAGCAAAGGCAATTTTTGACAGTGCTAAAGCAATTCCTTCTCAACCAGCTATTGAACGAAGAAGAGAACAATTAGGGCTTCCCTCGGTTGTAGTTCCAAATGTAGAGGAGGTTCAAACTTTATTTAAAAATATAGGCTCAGATAAATATCTAAAGTAAAGCAGGTGAAAAAAGTTGACTGAATATAAAATGTTTGAAGGATGTACAATAGGGAATCGTATTCCCTTTATTGAAGCAGCATCGCGCAAAGTATTTGAAAAACTTGGAATACAAACTTCTGAGGCACCATTTACATGCTGTCCTGATCCCACTGGATTAAAAAGTTTCGATAATAATGTCTGGCTTACAATGGGGGCGCTAAATCTTTGTATTGCTGAAGCAGAAGGAAAAAATATTATTTCATTGTGCAATGGTTGTACAAACACATTACGAGGAGTGCATCATCAATTAGCCCATGATTCCTTAATGAAAGAAAAGGTTAATAAAGAATTGGCAAAGGTTGGGAAAGAATATAAGGGCACTATTGATGTGAAACATTTTGTTGATGTTTTGCACGACCATCTTGATAAAGTGAAAAGTGCGATCACCAAACCATTAAGTGGACTTAGGGTGGCAGTCCATCCTGGATGTCATTATATGCGTCCAGCAGAATGGATGGAATCTGACGATCCTATGAGACCTACTATATTAAAGGAGTTGGTGGCTGCAAGTGGAGCAAGTGTTGCAGATTATGAAGAAGAAGTATTATGTTGCGGTTCTGCTGTAACAAATGCATACGAAGAACATGGTATGGCTAATTTAAAAATCAAGATGGATAGTATTAAGCGATCAGGAGCTGATGTAGTGGTCGTAAATTGTCCAGCTTGCTTTCAGCAATTTGATACAAAACAGCGAGATCTAGGCAAAAAATACGAAACTGAATATGATATTCCGGTTATGTATATTACTGAATTATATGCATTAGCTATGGGATATAGTCCTGACGAAATTGGCCTAAAGTTCCACAGAACTCGATTAAAATCCATTTTAGAAAGACTAGGGTTGTAATTAACCCGAATATTATTTATTTTTTTCTTTTTTTTCTTTACTAAACCTTTAATGATTAAATCCGAAAAAATAAAAAGTAAAATTACCTCTAATAAAATTATCTATCCAGTATCAATGTACAAGAATATATTAATTGGAAAATAAGATAGAATAATTAGGAAGAGGAAAATTTCAGAATGATTTCATTTAGTTCAAAAAGAGAACCTCCATGGTTCTTTCAATATATAGAGAATTATTCCCATATTTTGTTAGATATTAAATTTGATAAATTTGATGTAACAAAAGAAAAAATAGACTTTTCAATCCAATTAGATATACGTGGATTTGAGGGGCTAATCTTTTATATCTATAAGCCACGTCCAACTCAGATCGAATTTGATATTGTAAATCATAAAGAAATTATTACTCATAAGCTGGAAAATTTACATTTTGACCTTATCAATACTCCTCATGTCGCAAAGAATCTTGATTTTATCATTATTCCCTTTGGTTATTTCAAGGAAAAAAATAAATTTATTCCAAATATTAAGTCGGGAAAAATATTAAATACTTATCAGATCTTTACATGGTCTCCCTCTCAGCTATTTAAGAATGTAAAATCAATTATAAAAGTAGCAAATAAATATAATGAATTAATACCCTATGATGATATCGATGGATATTACTATACTTTTGATGCATCCTATAAGGCTAATAAAACCGAACATTTGTTCAATTTAATTAATCTCTTAGTAACCTTTGATAATTTGGAAGGCATTGAGCCTATAGTTCCTGAAATTAAAAAATTAATTTCTAAAACAAATGAATTCTTATTCGAATTAGCACAAAAAGAAATTCCTATTGAAATGCAAAATCTTCTCAAGGAACTCGAACGATTGAAGTTTAATGTTGAAAACTTAAGTAAAGAAGAAATCTTTAATTGGTTAGACGATCTTATCTCATTTTACTATCATAAAAGTTAATTTTTTTAAAAAGAAAAGAAATAAAATTAAGTTAATCTATTTTTAATAATAATAATTATTAATAAGATTAGTGCTACAAAGAAAAATCCAATCCCTATTATGAGAAGAGAGAACTTAATTACTGCACTAATTGAAGCAATAAATGGAACGATAGCACTAAAAGTCGTTGGGTTCTGAAGCATAATCAGTAAATTAATATTTTCGATTAGGTCAAAAATGCCTGCGAATAAAGGCGTTAGAGTAAGATATAAACCTATTTTTTGTAATCTTCCACTTAAAATCCGAGAAACCAAAAGAATACAACCCGAGATAAAAAATCCATATCCTAGAATGTATAAAAAGTCCCAATAGACTCCTAATATCTGAGCCTCTATCACTGCTGCACCCCAACTTGCAAAGATTACTGTTATTCTATCCACAGTCCATGCGAATTCAAAATCTAAAACATTATAGGATGCACTTAGCGCAGATAATGGAGCAAAAACTAACTGATTAATAAGAATAAAGAGTATAAATGCCCCAATAGTAAATATCAACACATATAGCGTACGTGGAAACTCAATTAATTTATCTAAGAACAATTTATTAACCTCATGTTCACTTAAATTGTTGTTAATATTATTATTTCATTGTGATCTATTAAAAAATTACCTTAATTTTTTCTCGCATCAGTTTGATCAAGAATATTTGCCAACTAGCTTGATAGTGTATATTCTTATATTCGTAATATTCTTATTATTTAGATATAAAAATAAGGTGAAATAATTAATATTCCTAATATTGTTTTATTATACTATTATTATATTGAAATGAGTTTCCACTCAATCTCTCTCAAATCAAATAATGAATTTACCTACTATAACAATTAATTTTTTTTAGAAAAGAATATTAATAAAAATTATCTACTCAGATAAATATAAATCATGTGCCTCGCCATTCCAGGTAAAATTATCGAAATCAATGATGATGGTACTTCTGCATTAGTTGATTTTGATGGATTGCAACAAAACGTTATTGTCGCATTATTAATGAATCCGCAAGTAGGAAATTACGTTGTGGTTCATGCTGGATATGCTATTGAACAAATGAATGAAAAAGAAGCACTTGAGGCAATTGAACAATGGAAGGAAATCGCTGAAGATCAAGATATTAACCTTACAGATATGTTATAATACTCAAGAAATGATTATTTTTTCTTTTTATCTAAGGAAGCCAATACTAAATATTTAGCATTAAAGAATATAGTTAGACCTAAGAAAAGCATGATTATCAAATTCAAGAGTACATGAGCATTGCCCAAAATATTGAATAGAATTGCGATTACTAAGCACAACATCCCCGCAGCTAATAAATTTTCTTTTCTTTTAACCATAATCTCACCCCCATTTAACCTTAATTCTCATTTTTTTTGTAATTTAAATTCCCTCTATAATTAGAAATGAATTGTGGGTATTTAGAGGAGAGCTATATAGTCTATATAGATCAGAATTAAAATCTATAGAAATAACTCTATTTTCGATTTTAGGATTCACAAATCAAAAAGCTCAACTTTTAGTTGTTTTAACTTTGAGAACAGAGAAACTAATGATTGCACAGCGTCACTATCTGGTTCATAATCGAGTGGAGATGTACCTTCAAGATCTGCCTTTCCTATTACTGGATCGTATGGAATAGAATGATATAACGGAACATTCCAATCATCAATTCGGTCATTAATTATATCAATTTGAGATTCTTCAATAATTTTATTGGCGATTAAATAAATATTGATTACCCCTAATTTTTTTGATAAATCAATGATTTTATGACAGAGATCAAGAGATTTTTGTGATGGTTCGGCAACTACTAACATGACGTCTATTCCTTTCGCAGTTCCTCTACCTAAATGTTCAAGTCCCGCCTCAAAATCTACAACGATAATTTCATCACGCTTCACTAATAAGTTATGTAAAAGGGTTCTAATTAAAGCATTCTCAGGGCATAAACATCCAGTTGCGGGTTCTTCAATACCCCCTAACACAAGTAGTTGTAAACCATCGGGACCAGACACTTTATATTTATCAGGGATATCTGAAACGCGGGGGTTTATGTTGTAAACTCCAGGTCCTGCTCCTTGAACTGTAGTACGCTCCTCAATCATTTTTTTCATTTCAGATATAGGAACAATTTTTGCTTTAATTTTCTCATCTATTCCCAGAGTATAGCTAAGATTCATCGCAGAATCATTATCGATTGCAAGTACTTTATAACCGTCTTTCGCAAATAATCGCGACAACGTACCTGCTATTAAGGTCTTTCCTACGCCACCTTTACCCGCTACAGCGATCTTCATAATATGATTAATAAATTATTGTACTTAAGATAAATATTTAGATTAGGAATAGTAATTTATTACCAGAGGTTATTTTTGTTTCATAAGTAAAATTTGGATTAATTTATAAGATATTAAACAATATGATCGAGAAAGAATATAAGGAACTTTTAAGGGACGACTTAGATTTCTTTACAGCAGAAAAAATTCAGCTGAAATATTCGCATGAATTAGCTCGAATGAGTTTAATTAGTGACTCTTTAAGGGAAAAAGATTATAACATTATTGTGGGCGTAGACGTGCATTATTTCAAAGAACAGCAGAGGGAAATGGGTGTTGCATGTGCCACTTTTTGGGACTTTAATAAGAAGAAGGTTATAGAAACCCATTTTGCGAAAATGGAAATTAAAATTCCTTATAAACCAGGTTTTTTAGGGTTCAGAGAAGCAAAAGTAATAACTCACGCAATTCGAGAAAGTAAAATAAAAGCTGATTTGCTTATGTGTGATGGGCATGGGATTATTCATCCTCGAAATTTTGGAGAAGCAGTTCATTTAGGATTAGTATTAGAAATCCCTTCGATTGGTATTGCCAAGAATCCATTCATTGGATTTGCCGTCTGGAAATCCTTAGAAAGAGTAAAGGGCGCAAAAACACCAATCTTTTTGAGAAATCCTAAATCTAATTCTTTAAATAATAAGATTTTAGGATACGCCATATGTTTAGCGGATTCTAAAAAACCAGTCTTTTTAAGTATTGGATATAAGATTTCTATTGAGAAAGCTCTATCAATAGCACTGGAAACCACATATGACCATAGGCAACCTGAACCAGTTATTCTTGCGGATAAATATGCTAGAAAGTTTATGAGAAAATAGATTTTTAATCAAGACTTCCCATGCATTGCATACGTTTTGAAATCTTCATCATTTCATTGAATATTCTATCATTTTCCTTTGAATCTTTACTCATAATTAATTTCTCATTTAATTCTTTGATCTTCAAAGTTAATTCGTTAAACTCTTCAGGTGATTCGACTTGATAGAAGTATTCTTTTTCCCCATCTTCATTTATCTTAATAAAGACCCATCTCTCATCTTTTTGAGACCAATTCCATCTATTAGGGGATAATTCTCTTGCCATCCCTTACCCTTTGGTTTTACTTATAGGATATATTCTTATTGATTACAAATATTGAGGAAATATTTATTATTTTATTTATTAGATATTAACCCGTTAGTATATATAAAGAAAAAAAGATAATTCGCATCTAAGGGAGAGATTACCAAAGTTTTTATCTTATTCGGTAGAGTAATTTATCTGCAGCTTGCCTAACGTCGGGATCCTTATCCTTTTTCAAGGCTTTTAAAGTGTCTTTTATCTCTTCTTTTTCGAATAGACTTAAAGCTTTTATTAAATAAAGTTTCACTATCCAATCCTCATCAGATTTCATCATTTTTAATTCATTTAATATTTCTTTATCTTGTATTGAACTTAATGTTTTAATTGCATATGTACGATTTTCTCTTGAACTACTGTTTAAATCACGAATCAACATTTCTTTTATCTTAATTTGATTCTCATTGTCAAGAAGATCATACATCACACGAAATAAACTTGGATGTATATTACGGGCTATATTGGTTTTTAAATTTCTTGTTCGTTTTTCGGGTATGATTATTTGCTCTTCTTTTTCTCTCAATTGATTAATTAATTCGTTTAATTGTTGGTTGGCATTTTCGATTTTTGTTAATTTTTGGTTTAATTCCTCTACTTTTTTCTCGTTATTTTCTTTTAAATCTTCTATAGTGGCAATTTTTTCTTGGATTTCTTCAATAAGTCTTTCATTTTGATGCTCTAGATTCTCAATTAAGTTAGTATTCGTTTGAATAACTCTTTTTAGATTTAAATTTTCTTCTTTTAATTCCATAATGTTATTTTCTAAAAGACTTACTTTATCTTGATTTTGAGTAATATTGAATAATTCTTGCTTTTGAGATGAGACCTTTTCAAGTTTTTCTTCGAGAACCTTTAATTTTTCTCGAGAAGCCTCTAATTGAGCTTGTAAGTCTTCATTAGATTGAATTTTAAGGGTTAAATCATCTTCAAATTGCATGATCAATTGAGACGCTCTTTCTAATTCTGATTTTAAATCTTGATTTTCTGCTTTCAGCGATTCGATTTTTACACTTTTAATACCATTTTCTTCAGTTAATTGAAATAATATTTTTTTTGCATCAATTAATTGTTGATCTCGGTCAATTTCATTCTCATTCTTTTTAGATTCAATTATAGTTTGTAAATTTCTTATCTTTTGATTAAGGATTTCGTTTTCTTCTGTTAACTGAACAATAGATTTTTGAGCATAAATTAACTCTTCATTTTCTTCTTTAAATTGCTTTGATTCTTCTAATTCTGTAGAAACATCTTCTAATGTTTTTTTGAGAATTTCAATATCTTTATCCTTTTTTATTAAATCTTCTCTTTGAGTAACAACCATATCTTTTAATATGGCTATATCCGTTGGCAAACTGTTTTCTTCCAGCGAGGAAAGCTTCGCTGATTGATTTTGGATCACTCTCTTTTGTTCATTGACAGTAAAAGTCAGTCTCTGTACTTCATCTTTAAGGAAATTAATCATTTTCGATATTTCCGAATGAGCCCTATTACTAGAATCAATAGTATCAATTAAGTCCTTCAATTCTTTGCTCATTTTCCTATCCTTAATCTTTTATATTATTTATTAAAGTCCAAATTAAAAAACGTTTGTTATAGAAGATAAACCTATAATATCTTAATAATAAAAATCAGATATTTTTAGTTTTTCGAAAACTCTACCAAAAATCTAAATAATAAAAAGTAGGATTTAATAACTATCCTATTACATAATTTGAATTTCTTGAATCACATCGCCTTGTTGAATAGCGTTTACTACCTTTTGATCTTCGGAACTTAAAACTTCTCCAAAAATAGTATGTTTATTTGTTAAATGAGGTGTGGGAACATGAGTGATAAAGAACTGGGAACCATTTGTACCCGGTCCCGCATTTGCCATTGCTAATAAACCTGCTTTATCAAATCCTCTTCCAGATTGGAATTCGTCCTTATAAGGATAGGAAATTTCTTTACCTTTAAAAGGGAACGATTTGATTCCTTTATCCCTTGGTCCTCCAGTCCCATTCCCCAGGGGATCTCCGCCTTGGATAACAAAATCTGGAACTACACGATGAAATGTAAGGCCATTATAGAACCCTTGCCTTACTAAAAAAAGAAAACTCGCTACAGTCAAAGGGGCATCTTCATCAAATAAAGCGATATTGATATCGCCCTTTTTAGTAATTATTTTAACGTTGGTCATATTCTTAGTAAATCATTTCTCTATTATTAACGTTTGCTCATTATAATCTGATGGTTCTCAAATAAAGTTTATAGTATATGGTGTATAATTTTCTTTATAGTTATAACATAAAATTTGGTAACAACGATACAATTATGACTTCAAATCATCAACTTTCTTACTTCTTCAACCCTCAAAGTATCGCTGTTATTGGAGCTAGTGCCACTCCTGGTAAAGTGGGATATAATGTTTTGAAAAATATCATTGAGTCAGGATTCACTGGGAAAATTTTTCCGATTAATCCGAGAGCGGATGAGATATCATCAATTTTAGATTATCCTGCTTATGAAAACGTATTAGAGGTTCCTGAAGAGATTGATATTGCGATATTTGTAATACCCGCTAAATCTGTTAATTCAGTTGCGGAAGAATGTGGTAAGAAAGGGATTAAGGGCTTAGTGATTATATCTGCTGGTTTTAAAGAGATAGGCGGAGAGGGAATTGTTCGAGAGAGAGAACTTGTTAAAATTGCACAGAAATATAATATGAGAATCATAGGTCCCAATTGTCTTGGATTTGTAGGAATCCATTATAATGGTTCATTCGCGGCAAATACACCGAAGAAAGGAGGTATAGCTATGATTTCACAATCGGGAGCTATGCTTACGGGAATGATGGATTATAGCATGGAACAAAGTTTCGGTTTTTCTTGCAATATAAGCCTCGGAAATAAAGCAGATTTAGATGAGGTTGATTTTATAGAATATTTAGCTGAACATGATGAGACAAAAGTAATTTTATGTTATTTGGAAAGTATCGATAAAGGAGAAAAATTCTTAGAAATAGTACCTGCAGCTGCCCGAAAAAAGCCTATCATTATATTGAAGGCGGGAATAAGTGAGGCTGGAGCAAGAGCAGCATCAAGTCATACAGGGGCCTTAGCAGGCTCCGATATAGCCTATGAATTAGCTTTTAAGAAAAGTGGAGTAATTAGGGCAAAAACTATCTCTGATCTGTTTGATTACGGCGAGATTTTTCTTTATCAACCCATTCCTAAAGAAAATTCCTTTGCGATTATAACCAATGCTGGTGGTCCAGGAATCGTCGCTACAGATGCTTTTGAAAAAGAAGGTTTAAAATTTGCTTCATTTTCAGAATCGATCTTGCATCAATTACGTGAAAATCTTCCGAAAGAAGCTGCAATCTTTAATCCAGTAGACATTATTGGAGATGCATCCCCAAAAAGATTCGAATTTGCCATTAATACTATTTTTGGCTTAAATCATTCTAATAATGGAAAAAAAAATGGCGATCAATTAATTAGTACTCAAGGAGCATTAATTATTATGAGCCCACAAGCTCAGACTCATCCAAAGGAAGTTGTAAAATCGATCCATAAAATAAGCTCGGAAAAACTGCCAGATAAACCTATAGTATGTTCTCTTATTGGAGGAATCTCTATTCATGAAGCTACGAAATATTTGAAAGATCATCACATACCTTGTTACCCCTTTCCTGAAACTGCTGCGCAATCACTAAGAGCAATGGTTGATTACAAGGATTATTGCAAATCAGAACCACTTGAAAACCGTCAAATACCAAAATTTGATGTTGATAAAGAAAAAGTCAAATCTATTTTTTCAAGAGTCAGAGAAGATGAGAGAACTGTACTATTAAGTTCTGAAACTAGTCAAATATTTGAAAGTTATGACATTAAATCTCCAAAAACGAGATTAGCTCATACTCCACGCGAAGCGATGAAGTATCAGGCTGAAATTGGGAAGTCAGTAATGAAAATAGTTTCACCTCAGATTATTCACAAAACGGATGTAGGAGGGATCATTCTTGATATAAATTCTCCCGAAGAAGCCTTTGAAGCATTTATCCAGATCGTCGATAATGCTAAGAAATTTGGTCCCCAAACTGCCAAGATATACGGTGTAGAAATTCAAGAAATGATTGAGTCTAAAAAAGAAAAAAAAGTAAATGAATTAATCATTGGTATGTCAAGAGATCCACAGTTCGGGCCATTATTGATGGTTGGGTCCGGGGGTATATATGCTAATTTTCTAAAGGATGTTTCATTTGCACTTTCATATAGCTTCACCAGAGCCGATGCTAAAGAAATGCTCCAGAAAACAAAAATTTTCAGTCTATTACAAGGCGTTCGAGGGGAAAGTCCTTCAGATATTGATGCTATCATCGAAGTTCTTTTAAAGCTTTCTCAGTTAGTAAATGATTTTCCAGACATCTTGGAATTAGATATTAACCCTTTGCTTAGTTTTATCAAGGGGTATTCTGCGGTGGATATTAAAATTACCATATCGCGTTAATTAAGAATCAGAAACTATAAAAAATTTTAAAAATATATAAAAAATTGAAATATTAGGAAGAAGAAAAAAATGTTTAAACCAATATATTTATGTTCTTTGAGAGAACATGTGGGCAAGTCGTTGCTGTCAATCGGAATCATATTAAAACTTCAAGAAGAAGGAAAAAAGGTTGCATACTTCAAACCTATTGGTGTACCTATGGGTAGTTCCACCGACCTAATTAGTACACAAAAACCGTCTTGGGATCGTGGGATTTAAGGGATTCAATAGCCTTCTCTAATTCAGTCTCGAGGGCTTTGAAAGTTTCTCCTTCTTTTGCATAATTATCCCAAAGATCTTGGGATTCGTGAGTATCTGATTTACTTCCAATGTGAAGAAAATGAGCGGTTTTGTCAAAGAGATTGATCCCAAGTTTACTGGGGCAGTGCGAGGGGAAATCATCCTTCCTAAAGACATTTTTGAAGCCAAGTATGCGAAAGAAAATAAAAATCCACGTAATACAGCGAGTGGGATTACCAAGCGAAAAGACGGCGTCGGAAGCGAGGATTTATCCATCATGACCTATGATGCAATCAACATCAATCCGACAATCGCATTTGAAAATGAATCACATAAATTAGCATGGATGAAAGAGCAAAATTTT
>Ga0180438_10011043_pt1 | contig 10982 bp, 8 predicted proteins | sample SS_ome_12_FD_132455 | JGI IMG/M metagenome (GOLD analysis project Ga0180438, IMG submission 132455) | Hypersaline lake sediment archaeal communities from the Salton Sea, California, USA - SS_3_D_2 metaG | ecosystem: Environmental > Aquatic > Non-marine Saline and Alkaline > Hypersaline >... | reverse complement strand
GGCTTGACGTCGCGATGCACGATTCCCTGCTGGTGAGCATAGTGCAACGCCTTCGCCACGGCCACAATCAGCGCGACGGTTTCCGCAATTGCCGGCGTGCCGGCCGAGAGAAGATCTCGCAGCGTCAGCCCGTCGATGTACTCGCTGGCGATGAAAACCTGCTCGTCCTCGCTCCCGACTTCATGAACGGCAACGATGTTCTGATGTCGGAGGTGGGCTACGGTGCGGGCCTCGCGGAGCAGATTCGCCGCCTCGCCGCCCTTCGATACGGGCAATTTGAGTGCGACCTGCCGTCCGAGGATGACGTCCTCGGCCAGCCATACTTGCCCGGACGCACCCTGCCCAAGGAAACGAACGAGGGAGAAATGAGCCACCCTGGCCTGTTTTTGGCTTTCCAGCCCCGCCTCGTAAGTGATGGTTTCGTCAAGCTCCACCGGCAGTTGCACCAAACCGCAATTTGGGCAATGAACGCTGGCGATGGAGTGTAGCGTGTGCAGAGCGTCCGACGCGCCGGCGGTCGCGTCAAGGCTTTCCAGCTCGATCGGATGCCGGCAAGTCGGACAAGAGATCTGCATTGCAATCATCCCTTAGTCGGCGACACTATGAGTCTACCGGCGTTTGCTTTGCGCCGGCGTCAGGCGACTCGCTCTCAGCGGCTTGCGTACGTCCGGCCAAGATGTTCGACGATCGCCTGCTTGAGCTCCAGGGGATCGATGCTGTCGTGCTTGCGGTAAATGACCTTGCCACCGGGGGCGATGAGCAGCGTGTAGGGCAGCGGGCCGGGCCATTGGGGATCGAGCGCCTCGGCCAGCGCGTCGCGGTTCTCCAAGCCGTAGATGAAATTGGTCGACGAGACGTGCTTGTCGGCGAGGAATTCTAGCGCTTGCTGCCGGTTGGCCAGATCGTCGAGGCTGATCGTGATCAATTCGAACTTCCGCTTCCGGTACATCCGATTCATCGTCACCAGTTCGGCCAGCTCTTCCACGCAGGGGCCGCAATACGTCGCCCAGACGTTCACCAGCCGCAGCTTCTCCGTGTCGTTGGCGGCCAGCGCCCTCACGCCTGCCGCGTCGATCGGCTCCAGCGACACCGGCTCGGCGTTCCAGCGGGCGAGCGATTCCGTCACGGTGGGCCGCTTCTCCGACCACTTGGTCGAGCAGCCGAACACGCGGGTTTTTTCGACGGGTACGGGCTTGCCGGCAAGGAGGGCCTCGACGGCGTTGCGGGCGTCGTGCGACTTGACTTCCTTCACGTCGGAATCGTCCACGCGGCCCACGTAGCGGAGCTTCCGCTGGCGATCGAAGATGAAAACGTGCGGCGTGGCCAGCACGCCGTACGCCCGCGAGACGTCCTGCTTCTCGCCGTCGTACAGATAGGGGAACTGAAAGTCTTTGTCCTTCGCGCGGATCTTCATGTCTTCGAGCGAGTCGCCGACGTCGGTGTAGCCCAGCTCGTCCAGCCGGACTGCCAGGGGATCGTTGGGCGAGATGGCCACGAGGGCCACGCCCCGGTCCTTGTACTCGGCATGGAAGCGAATCAGGCGGTCTTCGTACGCCTGGGCCGTAGGGCAGTGGTTGCAGGTGAAGACGATCACCAGGACCTTGGCGTCGGCGAAGTCGGCCAGGCGGTACGTCTTGCCGTCGACGCCGGGCAGCGCAAAGTCGGGCGCCGCCGCGCCGATCTCCAGCGTGGGCGCCGCCGCCGGCGCGGAACACGCCGAAGACGCCAACCCCAAGAAAACGCCCGCCAAAGAACCGGCAACAGCACGAGATGGCAGCATCGCGTCGCTCCCTCGAAAACAGAGTAAAAGGGTGAAAGGCGCAGTATAGCAATCCGGTCTGGAGAAGGGGAACTTGCCGCGTCACGCGACGGCCAAAAATGCCTCATGCGAGTGGGTGACGATAGCCCATACGGGGCCAAGCCCACTGCCAGCTCGTCACGATTTCTTCGGGGCCGGGGCAAGTCGGGCGAGCTCTGTGAACGTGTGTCATCCATATTCCCAGATTTCGTGTGCGCGCGGCGGTCCTGCGTCGTTACAAGACTGGATGCAGCGTGTGTTCCCGAGAGACGGATTGGTAGGCGCGGAATTCCTGTGAACGCTGCACATTAACCCAAAGCGCAAGCGAGGGCAACCCTTTATGCAGCCCTCGCTTGCGCTTCGGGTTAGTATCGGGCCGTGAATAATCCGGGCTGAGGAAACACCAGCACATCGGCTTTCCGAGACCCAGAGGTCCTGCCGTGGCAAACGGCGAAAAACCAAGCGCCGGCGCGATTACGTTGGAGGAGCTGATCGCGCTGAATGACGAGATGGCGGCCCTGGTGCGGACCGGAATACCCCTAGAGAGGGGGATGCGTGCTCTTGGCGGTGAGCTTCCCGGCCCGTCGGGAAGGCTCGCCGAACTGATCGCCGACCGCATGGGGGCCGGCGAGAGTCTTTCGCAGATCCTCTCCGACGAGCGGAGTTTCCCGCCAGTATGGCGGGCCGTGGTCGAGGCCGGCATTCGCAGCGGCCGTCTGGCCGCCGCTTTGGAGTCGCTTTCCACGACCGCCCGCCGCGTCGCCGACCTCCGCCGGCTGGTGGGGGCCGGCATCCTTTACCCGGTGGTCGTTGTTTCGGTCGCTTACGCGCTGTTCGTCGGCCTGCTGGTCTGGCTGGTCCCAATAACGCTCGAGGCACACCAGAGCCTTACGGAGCGATCGGACGCCGTGCTGGCGGGCATGGTCTCGATCGGCCAGACTGCGGGTTGGTGGGGGGTCCCGGTGCCGCTGGCGGCGGCACTTTTGCTGGGGGCGTGGTGGCGGCGGTCCGGACGGGTCTTGTGGTCCGGCCGCGGGCAGGCGAAGCCGCGTCGCTTCAGTCGAGGGTTAGGGCGCGGGACCGGCATTCGGCAAGCACTTCAGAGCGGGCGGACGGCGACGTTCGCCGAAGTGCTCGCGCTGCTCTTGAAGGAGCACGTGCCGATGCACGAGTCGGTCGTCTTGGCCGCCGAGGCCAGCGGCGACCGTGCCTTTGCCACGGCGGCTCGCCAGATTGCCGGCCGGCTCGAGCGGGGCGAGGTGCTCAGCCGCCGCGAAGACCTGCCCCAAGGGTTCCCGCCGCTCTTGGGCTGGCTGCTGATGACCGGCAGCCGTCAGCCCGAGCTGAGCGAGGCCCTTTTGCGGAGCGCCGCGATGTATCGCCAGCGGGCAGCGCGGGCCGCCACCTGGACCGCCGTCTACCTGCCGATCACGCTCACGGTGCTGGTGGGTGGGACGGCCACGCTCGTGTGCGCGCTGACGGCCTTCCTGCCGATTGTCCGCCTTTTGTACCACCTCACTTGGCCTCCATTCTGAACGTCGAGACGGGAAGATGGCCACCTATCGCTACACTGCCGACGATCCCGAAGGCCGCCGCGTGGCCGGTCACTTGGAAGCGAGCAGCGTCGAAGAGGCAGTGCGGCGATTGGAAGAGCAGGGTCTCCAGGTGCTCGAAGTGATGGAGACGGAAGCGCCTTCGTACGCTGCGGCGCCCCAGGGCCGGCTCTCGTCCGACGAGGCCGAACAGTTTGCCGAGAGCGTCGCGCAGTTGAGCGCGGCCGGGTTGCCGCTTGGGCCGGGGCTTCGCGCCGCGGCTGAAGAGAGTGACAATCCGCGGCTGGCCGCGGCGTTGGGCTACCTGGCCGACCGGCTCGACGAAGGCCGGCCGCTGGAAGACGTCTTGGAGTCGTCGCGGGACTTTCTGCCGGCTTACGTCGGCGGCCTGATCCGCGCCGCGGCGCGGACGTCGCAGGTGGGAGTCGCCCTGGCGGAGTTGGTGGAACAGTACCGGGAGATCGGCCTCTTGCGGCGGAACATTCTGAGGGGGATGGCCTACCCGCTGGTGGTTGCCGGCATGGCGGTGGTCGTGCTGGTTTTCATCGTTGTGTTTGTCGCCGGAGGCTTTGAGCAGATCTTCGCGGATTTCGACATGGAGCTGCCCATGCTCACCAAGGCGTTTTTCTGGTGGCGGCACTTCGGGCTTCGGATCCTGGCGCCGGTTCTGGCACTGGCGGTGCTGGCCGCGGCGGTGGTCCGCTGGCGGTTGGGCCCGGCCGCCTGGCACCGCTGGCTGGCGACCGCGCCGCTGCTCGGGCCGCTCTGGCATTGGCTGGGACTCTTGGAGTGGCTGGGGCTGGTGCGGGTGCTGGTTTGCCACGGCGTGACGCTCCTGGAGGCGCTTCGTCTGTCGGCCGACGGGCTCTCCAACGCGAACATCAGCCGGGTCTCCTTGAGTTTGGCCGAAGGCGTCGCACGCGGCCGCAGCCTCTGGCAGTTGATCGCCTTGCAGCGGCAAATCCCCGCTTCGATCGTGCCGCTGGTGAAATGGGGCGAGCAGGCCGGCAGCCTGGCGGAATCGCTCGGCTTGGGCCGCCAGATGCTGGAGGAGCGCATCCGCATGCGGTCCCTGTGGATTCAAGCGGCTTGGCCGCCGATCCTTTTCATCGCCATCGGCTGCTGCGTGCTGCTGGTGGTCGGGTCGCTGTTTCTGCCGCTCATTTCGCTTGTGAACTGTCTGGCCTAGTGGGTGAATCAGCATGTTCGAACCGGTGTTGATCGTCCTGGTGCCGCTGGGTCTGATGATCGCGGGAATCGCGATCCTCTGGGCACAAGGGCAAGCGCCCTCGTACGCTCGCTCCCCCACGCCGACGCGGCTTGACGCCGCCCTCTCCGTGCTTGGCTGGACGCTGCTCCTCGTCGGCCTTTTCACGGCCGTCGGGCTGACCGCCAACGTGTTCTTCATCCTGGCGTGGATCGTCTTGGCGGTGGTGCTGGTTTCGCTCCTCTATCGCTACCGCAGCATGGAGCGGCGGTCGCTCTTGTGGACGCTGATGCTTGCCGCCGAGCGGGAAATTCCGCTGGAGACCGCCGCCCGCGCCTTCGCCGAGGAGCGCCGCGATCATCTCGGCGCCCGCTCGCTCGAGCTGGCCGAGTATCTCGAGGCAGGGCTGCCCCTGGCGCTGGCGCTAAAACGATCGCGACTGGCCTACCCGCAGGCCGTGCTCCTGGCCGCGGAGCTGGGAGAGCAGACGGGCAGCCTGGGCACCGCGCTGCGGCAGGCCCTGGGGCGAACCGAGGATTCTGAAACCCTCCATCGCTCCAACGCCGAGCGGATGTTCTACCTCGGCTTCCTCGTGCTCTATGCGACCATGATTTGGACGTTCCTGGTGATCAAACTGGTGCCGACGTTCTTGAAGATTCTCACCGATTTTGACGTGGCCATGCCGCCGGCGACGGAAGTGCTCGTCGGCGTTAGCTGGTTCATGGCACATTATTGGCCGCTGGTGCTGCTGGTGGCGGTTGTCCTCGTGATCGCCCTGCTGCGGAGCTTGTCGTATTACACGGGTTCCTCGCCGCGGTACCTTCCCGGCGTGGGGCCGGGCTGGCAACGCGCAGACCGTAGCGTGATCATGCGGTGGCTGGCCCACGCCGTCCGGCAAAGCCGCCCCCTGCCGGAGATGATGCGGTTGATTTGCGGCTACCTCATGGCCCGCGGCCTGCGGCGCCGTCTGGAGCGGGCAGCCAAACAGATCGACCAGGGGGCGGACTGGACCGACTGCCTCCGCAAGGTCGGCCTGATCCGCCCCGCCGAAGCCGCCGTGTTCCGCTGTGCCGAGCGGGCCGGCAACCTCGCCTGGGCGCTGGAGGAGATGGCCGACAGCAGCGTCCGCCGCTCGGCATACAGGGTTCGCGCAGTGATGAACGTGGTGTTTCCGGCGGCGATCGTGGCCCTGGGATGCTCGGTGCTTTTCGTGATGTTCGCGCTGCTGGCCCCGCTGATCTCCATGATCGTGGACTTGATAGAATGAAACGACCCCCTCGATCCGCCGGTTTCGTCCTGCACGAGGCGATGATGGCCGTGGCGCTGTCGCTGGCGCTGGTGGTCGGGATTGCCGAGCTTTTGAACATCGTGGCCGCAGAGCGCCGCGTGGCCCGACAATACGCCGCCGCCGTCGCCGAAGCGGGAAACTTGATGGAGGAGATTGTCTCGCGGCCCTGGGATGAAACCAGCGCCGAGCAAGTCTCGTCGATATCGCTCTCGCCGGCCGCCAGCCGCCGCCTTCCCGACGCGAAGCTTTCCGTCGACTCCACGGAGGAGGAAGACGGTGTCCGTCGGATCCGCGTCACGATCGACTGGCGCACCCCCTCCGGTGGCCGCCACAAGCCGGTTCGTCTTGTCGGCTGGAAATTCCGCCAGAAGGAGGACCGCCCATGACGCGCCGACGGGGGTACAGCCTGGTCGAGTGCCTGGTGGCGATCGCCTTGATCGCGGCCACCTTCACCGCCGTCGCCGTGGCGACCAGCGGCATGTACCGTGCCTGCCAGCGGGTCGGACAGGAGTCGGCGGTCGAGCTGGAATTGGCCCGCCTGGCCGCGCAACTGCGTGCGGACGCCCATCAAGCGGCATCGGTGAAGCTGGAGGTCCCCGCCGATTCGAGTGCGACCCCAAGCACGCTGTCGCTGGTCGAGGACGGTGGCCGGTCGATTGACTACAAGCTGCGCGGCGGGCAGGTCGAGCGAGTCGTTCGCCAGCGCGACACGGTCGGGCACCGCGACGGTTATCGCCTGCCCGGAACGTTTGCCGCGCGATGGCAGGTGGAGCGGGACCGGCCGCTGGCGCTGGTCTCGCTGATCCTTGATCCCGGCCCGCTCGGCACCAGCGGCACGCTGGGCTTTGAGGCATTCCGCGTCGATGCGGCGGTGGGACTGCTGCGGCCGGCGCGAGCCGCGGAAGAACCATGAGGTGGCCGATGTCTCTGCATACTCGAGCGGGAAAAGGGGACAGGTACCTTTTGTGCAAAGCACCCGGAGGGCCGTTCGGGCAAAAGGTACCTGCCCCCTTTTCCTCGAAAACGAACAATCGCAGCGGAGCCATCCTTGCCTTCGTGCTGGCGAGTCTGCTGGTGGCCAGCCTGCTGGGGCTTGCGGTCGTCAAGACGGTCTTGCAGCACCACCGGCAGGTGCAGGTAATGAGCGCCCGGCAGCAGTGTTTCTGGCTGGCCGAGGCCGCCGCAGAGCGAGCGGCGCGGAAGCTTGCCGGCTCCTCGGACTACCAGGGCGAAACCTGGGAGGTCTCGTCCGAAGTCCTCGGCACCGCGCGGCCTGCCGTGGTAACGATCGAAGTGAACCCGGTCGACGGATCGCCGCAGGCCCGAAAGCTTCGGGCCGAGGCCCGTTTTGCCGATGATCCGGCGCGGCGTACTGCCTTCCGCCGCGAGCTGGTCGTATGGCTGCCGCAAGCGGGCGCGGCCCCACGCGGCGACGAAGAAAAGAGACAGAACGCCGACGCGGCGATTCCCGAGTCAAGCGACCCTCAACAACAGTGAGGACGGGGCGAAGAACGATTCCCGTGCCCCCTCCCCCCACCGCTCCTGTGCCGGGGGATTGGAGCCGGCGGCTGAAAGACCTTCGGGGGCGGCGGTGACAGACGCCGTCCAAGCAAAGCAACCGGAGGTCTTTCAGGCAAGAGAAACCTGTCGCTTTCTTGCCGCCGCCGAACCCTTTCCCGCCGGCACAGGGGCCGGTGGGTCACACGTGGATTTCACACTCCGGCCGTATGAAAGTCTTTTAAACCGAGGAGGTTCGTCATGCGACGCAAATCCGATAAAGCATTCACTCTAGTCGAGCTTCTGGTCGTGATCGCGATCATCGGGATCCTGATCGCGCTGTTGCTGCCGGCGGTGCAGGCCGCCCGCGAAGCGGCCCGCCGCATCTCCTGCACGAACAATCTCAGCCAGGTCGTCCTGGCCGTGCAGAACTACAGCATGGCCAACTTCGTCTATCCGCCGGGTACGATCAACGACGAAGGGCCGATCGTCAACCTGCCGGCGGGGTACCACCACAACTGGATCTCGCAAATCCTCCCCTACATGGAGGAAACGAACACCTACAACCACGTCAACTTCGCCGCCGGGGTCTACGACGAGAGCAACGCCCAGGTGCGGCAGGTCCGCATCGGCGCGCTCATGTGCCCGTCCAGCCCCTGGGGAGGTCGGTCGGAGATCGGCGTGACCAGCTACGCCGGCTGCCATGACCCGCTGGAGACGCCCATCGACGAGGACAACCAGGGCGTCTTCTTCCGCAACAGCGCCGTGCACTACGAGGACGTCACCGACGGCTCCGCCCACACGATCTTCGTCGGCGAGAAGTTCGTCGAAGAGAATGACGCACTCGGCTGGATGTCGGGGACAAAGGCGACGCTCCGCAACACCGGCGCCGTCATCAACGTGGAGCGTCCGCAACGGCGCGGGGCGATGCCCGAGTCGCCGCCACCGGACAAGGGGAATCTCTTCGTCGGCGGCTTCGGCAGCTATCATCCGGCCGGGGCCCAATTCGCCTTCGGCGACGGGCACGTGAGTTTCCTCAGAGAAAACATCGAGCCGGAGGTCCTCCAACAATTGGCCCACCGCGCCGACGGGAAGCTGCTGATGCGGGACGATTTCTGAGGAGTCGTGGGTCGAGAGTCGAGGTCGTGCCAGAGTCTCATCGTAGCCGTTTCTCTCACCGTACTACGGGTAGCTTCTCGCCACACGGAAGCCGATCTCCCTGCGCCGCTGACCGGGAAGCTGCTTGTCCCTGGCGGCGGATTGGACCCGCTCGGCCGGGCTCAAGTAGGTTCCCCCCCGGACGACCCTCGTTTCGGAGTCGCCAACCGGTCCCGCCTGGTCCATCTGCGCCTTGCCGGGGTTGCCCCGGCCCGCACTGGGTAAAAAGCGGTCGAGGCACCATTCCGCGACGTTGCCGTGCGCGTCGAACAACCCGAATTCATTGGGTTTTCTCGTTCCGACCGGCTCGGGTTGGCTGCGGCCGGCGTCGGCGTACACGCCATAGTGCTTGAGGTATGAGGGATCGGAGCCGAACGAGTAGGCGGTCGCCGCGCCGCCGCGGCAGGCATACTCCCACTCCGCTTCGGTCGGCAGGCGGTAGCCGCGGCGATCCAGGTAGTCCGGCGCCACGCTCATCCCCGCCGCGTACTCGCCGTGCTCGTTGGGCAGATAGCACCACTGGTCCGCAGCCAGCTCTTCGGTCTTGCTGAGCCAGTTGCAGTAGGCCGCCGCCTCGTACCACGTGACCGAAGTTTGAGGAAAGCCGGCCCAGTTCGCGTTCTCGCTTCCAAGCGGGTAAAGGGGTTGGGCCCCGCTGTCAAGATTGTCGCCGGAACCGCCCGCTGCGGCTCTCGCGCGCTGCAACGCGGGATTATCTTCCAGGAACCGGCGAAACTGCTCCGCCGTGGTCTCGGTGGCGGCGATGCTGAAGGTCCGATGGATTCGCTGGTAGTGCGGTTGCCCAGCGCCAGGCGTGTCCACGCCCTCGGCCGACCCCATCAAGAACTGCGCCCCCCCGGGGATGATAATCATCGTGTGCCCGCGGCCGTCGATGTACCACTGGCGATCGCCGCGAGTGCCGGCAGAGGCGAGCTCTCTGGCGGCGCGGGCGAGCCGGTCGCTCTGGGCCTGGCGGCGAAGCGTCCACTCGGCGGCGGCATGGACGCCGGGGTCCGGATCGTCCCGGTACAGCTCCAACAGGCGGTCGGCGGCGTCGGAAGAGAGCGAGCCGTCTTCGAGCCCGGTGCGGACGTCAAACTGCCCCGCCGGATCGCCGAGCAGCTCCCCGGCCAGCAGCAGCATCGCCCGACGAATCGACACGTCCTCCTGCTCGTTGGCGCGGTCCAGAAGCGTCTCCGAGTCGATCACCAATGGGCTTAGCCCGTGAACCACGCGGGTGCGGAGGGTGGGGTCCGGGGCATTTCTCAAGAGCGGCCAGACGGCCTCTTCGTTGCCGATCGCCATCCACGCGACGGCGCTTCGGGCGCGAAGCTGCATGAGCAGGTCTCGCGTCATGCCCGTCAGCTCCAGCCCGCCGAAGAGAAAAAACACCAAGACCAGCGCCAGTCCTGCGGCCGTCAACGCGTGATGCCGCGCCGCCGCCCGCATCATCTTCCGCTGCGGCTCGCTCCAGAGCTGGGACCGCGTCAGCAACGAGATGCTGATCCATTCCCAAAGCGAGGGGAGTTGCCGCCGCTCCCGCGTGGCGTTCCACATCGCAGCGCGGCTGGCCAGGCGAAGCTCGCTGCGGCCGGCGGGGGTGGATTTTCGCTTCTTGGTGAGCCACTGCCGCAAGGCGGGAACGAGATAATCGTGGGTAAGCTGGTAGTAGCGGCCGCTACGCCCGCCAACTGCCGTCTCCGCCCCAGTTACCTCCGGGTCGCCGGGCGTGATCAAACGCGTTTCGGCGTCGAGGATCCGCATCAGCTCCTTGAACGCCCGCGGCTTCTCACCATAGCCCGACAGGTCGAGCAGCTCCGGGTAGGAACGGAGGCGGCCCTTCATGTCGCTGCCGGTCTCCGGCAAGAGGGCTTCGAGGACGGCGCGGGCGGCGGGGGCGTGGAGGCGATACTGGGGATTGGCAGTTCGGGCGCTGAAGGTTTCCTCCAGAAACGTCACGCCGACGCCGGCCGGCCCGCCCACGTCGCGGAGCGTTCCCGGACTCCACGCCTTGCCTTTGACCATCTCCGCAAACAGGGCCAGCCGCACGGGAACCACCTTGTCTTCGTACGTCAGCCCTTCGATCGCGCGATCGAGAAACGCCTCCTGCGACGGGCTGAGCCGCCGCAAGTCCTCCGGCAGCCGGCCGAAGGCGCGGCCGAACTCGGCCAGCACCTTGCGGGCGTGGGCCGGATCGAAGAGATCCGCCAGCGCCGCGTTGTGCCGCTGCATCAGGTCAACCTCCAGCTCCGTCATGAAGCGGCTCAGCGCCAGCCAGAAGTCGTCGCGGACCAGCAGCAGGCATTCGAGCCGCGCACCGTCGCATTGCCGCAGCGACTCGACCAGCAGCCGCCGGTCGGCCTCCCCGCGGCCGTGCAGCCATTGCTCGAACTGGTCGATGACCAGCAGGAGCTTCGCGCCCCCGGCCGGTCCGCACCCGCAACGCAAAGCGGCCAGGCACTCGACGAGGTCGCCGTCGGC
>Ga0180438_10011042_pt1 | contig 10983 bp, 7 predicted proteins | sample SS_ome_12_FD_132455 | JGI IMG/M metagenome (GOLD analysis project Ga0180438, IMG submission 132455) | Hypersaline lake sediment archaeal communities from the Salton Sea, California, USA - SS_3_D_2 metaG | ecosystem: Environmental > Aquatic > Non-marine Saline and Alkaline > Hypersaline >... | reverse complement strand
GGCGACGACGTGACGCAGAACGTTCGGACCATTCGCAACGTGCCCACCCGCCTGATGGGTCGAGGCTGGCCGGATGTGCTGGAGGTGCGCGGCGAGGTGTATTGGCCCCGGGCCGACTTCGAGGCGTTCAACGCCCAACGCGAAGCCGCCGACGAGCCGACGTTTGCCAACCCGCGGAACGCCACCGCGGGCACGCTCAAACTGCTCGACAGCCGCATCGTTGCCCAACGCGGGCTGCGCTTCATGGCCCACGGTTTCGGCCAGATCGAGCCACTCGACGCCGAAACGCAAAGCGCCCTATGCAGCACGGTCGAAAAGTGGGGCATCCCAGTCATGCCGCAACGGCGGCTTTGCCGCGACGTCGAGCAGGTCCTTGCGCTGTGTCACGAGTGGGATTCGAAGAGACACGGCCTCGACCTGGCTACCGACGGCCTGGTGATCAAGGTCGACCGGTTCGATCAGCGCGACGCATTGGGCGCCACCAGCCGGTACCCGCGCTGGTGTATTGCGTTCAAGTTCGCCGCCGAGCAAGCCCAGAGCAGGTTGCTCGAGGTCCAGTGGCAGGTCGGCAAGCTCGGCACGCTCACGCCGCGGGCGGTGATGGAGCCGATGCCACTTTCCGGCACCACGGTGCGGCACGCGAGCCTGCACAATTACGAACAGATTCAGCGGCTTGGCGTAATGGTGGGCGACGTGGTGACGGTTGAAAAGGCCGGCGAGATCATCCCCCAGGTCGTCGGGGTGATCGAGGCGAAGCGCCCGCGCGATGCCAAGCCTATTCGTCCGCCGAGGCAGTGTCCGGTCTGCAAGGGGCAGGTGGTCAAGGACGAGGGTGGGGTGTTCCTGCGGTGCATCAACCCATCGTGCCCGGCCCAGTTGAAGGAGCGTCTGGTTTACTTCTGCGCTCGGGATCAGATGGACATCGAGGGCGTCGGACCGGCGCTGGTCGATCAACTCGTCGACAGCGGGCTGGTGGCGGAATTGGCCGATCTATACGGTCTGGCCGACCGACGAGAGGAGCTACTGAAGCTTGAGCGTATGGCTGCCAAAAGCGCCGACAACTTGCTCGCCGGCATCGACGGCAGCCGTTCGCGCGAGCTGTCCCGCGTCGTGGCGGCACTCAACATCCGACACGTGGGGACACGGGCAGCCCAGATCCTGGCCGAGCACTTTGGCACGATGGACGGTATCGCAGCATCCAGCGTCGAGGAGTTGGAGACGATTCCGGAGATCGGGCCGGTCATGGCCCGAACGATTCACGAGTGGTTTGCCAGCCCGGCCGGCAAGCGCACGATCGAGCACCTTGAGGCGGCCGGCGTGAACATGAAGCAGCCGCGAAGACGGGCGGCCGGCAACCAGCCGCTGGCCGGCAAGACCGTCGTCGTCACTGGAACGCTCGAAGGCTTCAGCCGCAAAGCCGTGCAGGACCTGATCGGGAAGCTCGGGGGCAAGGCCACCGGGTCGGTCAGCAAGAAGACCGATTTCGTGCTCGCCGGTGCCGACCCGGGAAGCAAACTCGACAAGGCCCGCAAGCTCGGCGTCGAGGTGATCGACGAGGCCGAGTTCCTGCGCCGGATCGGACAGGCGTAATCGGCTGCCGGACGGATCGGTAAGTCAATCATCGCCTTCGCTCACTTGGGGGGCGGCTCCGGGCGGAGCATGGTCGTCCGTCTGCTCTGTCTTTTCACCCTCCGTCATCGTGCGCACCGGCGCCGACAGGTACTGCTGGGCCCATATCAATACAGCCGCGCCGCAGATCAAGGCTATGCCGCTGACCCACTGTTGCGGCGCAAGTCGCTCGCCGTAGATCTGCCAGGAGACCGCGGCCGTGATGAATGCCGACGCCAGGCTCGCCCCGCTGCAAATGGTCACGCCGAGTCGGGCCAGCGCCGTGTAGAACAGTACGTGCGCCGTCGAGATTCCCACCAGCGCCGAGATCACCAGCAGCACAAAGCTACCCAATGGCATCGTCGTCGCCCGACCCGGCTCGCCCAGGACGAACATCAGAATCAGGGTTCCCACGGCCGTGTAACATCCTATCAGTGCAAAGGCCGACCGCGCATCCACGTCGCGCGTCGACCATCGCACGGTCACACTATAGAGCCCCCACATGAGGCTGCACGCCAGCGTCAGCAGAACACCGACCAGCGTGGCCCCGCCCTTCAGGGCGCCGCCGTAGATGCTTACGCCCACAAAGCCTGTCATCGCCAACGTCAGTCCCAGCCAGAAGCGTCCGCTGCCTATGAGGCCGCGCTCGTCGGCGAAGATGAGCATGGCGGCGATGATCGCCCAAATGACGTTCAGGCGAATCACAAATGCGATCAGCCCCGGATCGATGTAATAAGGTGCCCACGCCCACAAACATTGGCCCGCCAGGTTCACCGATGTGGGCACCAGCGCCCGTACGTAAAAGCGTCTTGCCCGGCGGCCCTGGCGGAGCAGGGCGAGAAGCCAGGGGAGCCACACCAGCATGGCTAGCGGATAGCGCAGCCCGTTGGCGGTCCAGCCGTCAATGAAGACAGTGAAGTGCTTCAGGAACAGCGGGACGGCGCTCCAACACAGGACCGCGCCGATCAGGCACAATGTGGCTTTGAGGCTGAACCGTTTCGTCGCCTGCGTCATGCACCAGCATGTATCGAACCGGCTGCCTGCTGGCAAGTCATCCGCTCAGTCCCGGGGCGAAAAAAGCAAGGGACCGGGATCTGTGGACCCCGGTCCCTCTTGATTGCGCTCGCCCCCGTCGAGGCGCGTCCGTCGCCTAGAGCAGCGACAGGATGGAGGCCGTCTGCTGGTTGGCCACACCAAGCAAGGCCATCGCCGACTGGAGCAGGATGTTCTGTCGGCCAAGCTCTGCGGTCTCCTCAGCGTAATCCACATCGGCGATCTGGCTTCGGGCGGAACTGAGTGAGGTCTTTGTGGCGGTGAGGCTGTTGACTGAGGTCCTCACCTGCAAGCTCTGAAACGCGCCGACTCTGCCCCGTGCGACGGCCACTTGGTTGACCGCCTCGCGGGCTATGGTCAGCGCCTGATTGGCGTCGCTGGTCAGCGAGTTGCTGCCGCCGCTCTTAAGGCTCGAGAGGTAGCCCAGCGTCGCGGTACCCAGCTTGTAACTGATGGGCGATTCGATGCCAATCGTCGCCCGCGTGCTCGACTGGGTTCCGAGCTGGAACGTCGCGCCACCGCCTGAGATGCTGATCGTCGCGGTGTCGCCGACGTCGTTGCCGGCACTGGTGATAGTGAACGAGCCGCTGATCCCGTTCGTGTTGACCGAGATGTCGAGCCCGTCGCCGGTGACCAGGGAGCCGTTTACCGTGGCGACCGCATCGGTGCCCTCGGTTCGGGCCTGGTCGCCGAAGTTGGTCGAATCGCCGCTGAGGTTCTGCACCGACAGGAACGCGTCGCTGCCGTATTCCTGACTGACCAGGTGAAGACTGGTGTTATCGCTTGCGGCGGACGCCACGACGCCGGTCTCGGTGGTCACCGCGTTGATCGACGCAGCCACCGAGGAGAGATTCTCACTCGCAGCGATGTCGATCGTGGCCGTTCCCAACTCCCCACTGATCAAAAGGGTGGTCGCGGTGCTGGCCGAGGTGGTGGCGTAGCTGTCCTTCTGAGCTTTGGCGGCCGCGGTGTCGACTTCCACCTGGACCGTGCTGCTGGCCTGATTGCTGCTTCGGCTGTAGATGCGAACGTCGCTGACGTTGCCGGCTCCGGCTGTCACCGACGTGCGAATGGCCTGCGACCCGTCCAACAGCTTCTTGCCGTTGAACTGGGTGGTGCGAACGATTCGGTCAATCGCGCCGATGGCCTGGTCGATCTGCGCCTGGTTCGCCGCGATCTCCGCCTGGCTCAGACCGCCCGAGCTGGTCGAAGCCGATGCCAGCGAGACGATCTCGTTCAGCAGTGTGCTGACCTCACCCATGGCCGCATCGGCTACGCCCAGCATGGCGTCAGCGCGCTGGCCATTGTCAATTGCCGCCTCGGTGGCCTTCAGTTCGGCGCTGAGACTTTGGAGGGCGATCATGCCCGCCGGGTCGTCCGCGCCGGTGTTGATCCGCGAGCCGGTGGACAGACGCGTCATGGACAGGCTCTGAGCCATCGAGATCTGGTTGATCTGGTTCAGCAGGCTCAGCGTATTGGCATTGAAGACTGTAAGTCCCATCGTGTCTCTCCTTTTGCTGGTATTGGCGATACCCAAAGAGATTCACGGGGAACTTAAGATACAAAGAAACGCTGGGCAAATTCGTCTGAGAAAACCGTGCTGGTCTCTGCATCGACGACTTAGCCGCCCTGTCCGCGCTGTGGGCCCTTGCATTAACGGTCGTATAGCGGCAGACTCAAGGGGCACCTGTTGCCGAAGGTGCCGGTAAAACCGTCGGTCATTCACGCTTGGTCACGGGAGAGCGTTATGGACCTCCGTCACGAGTTGAGCGAGCAAATGAAAGCCGCCCTCAAGGCCGGTAACAAACAGCGGCTGAGCACGGTGCGCATGCTTTTGAATGAGCTGAAAAACGAGGACTTGCGGTCCGGTAAGCGAGCGGACGATGTCTCGGTGCTGCGGCGGTACGCCAACCGCCTGGCTAAATCGATCGAGGAGTACCGGCAGGCGGGCGCGGCCGACCGTATCGCCGGCCTGCGTCAGGAACTGGCCATTGTGGAAGAGTTCCTGCCCCAGGTGATGGGCGAGCAAGAGTTGGGCGAGGCCATCGACCGGCTGCTGGCCGAACACGGCCTGACCGGCGCCAGACAGATGGGCCAGGCCATGGGGCTGTTGATGAAGGCCTATCCAGGTCGCGTTGACGGAGCCAAAGCTCAGCAAATCCTCAGAGCCAAGTTGACGGAAGCCTAATCACGGCGACAATGGCCCCCCGGTCGCCCGGCTGGTGGCGGGGCGGCCCGACCCGTACAACCAGACGTAGTGGATACAGGAGACCGAAACATGATCAAGTCGATCAGTTATTGGGCGTTTCCCGGAGGGATGGCCGGCACCAAGAGCATCGAGGACGCCTTGGTTGAGGCCGTCAAGGCAGGCTTCGAGGGCATCGAGCTGTGTATCGCGCCGGAAGGCGAATTGACCCATCGTACCACCGAGAAGCGTTGCGATGAGATCCGGGCCGCCGCGAGGAAGGCGGGCATCAAGATCGTTTCGGTCGCCACCGGCGCGTTTTGGGGCATGTCGCTGACGGATCCCAAGGCCGGCGTCCGGCGCAAGGCGCTGGCGTTTCTCAAGGACGCGCTGCGCGTCACCGGGCAGCTCAAAGCCGGGGCTCTGCTGGTGGTGCCGGGCTGTGTCCATGCCGATTTCATTCCCAACTGTCCCCAGGTGCCCTACGACGAGGTCTATAAGACCTCGCGGGCGCAGATTCGCGCCGCCCTGCCGACCGCCAGAAAGTACCGGGCGGCCATCTGTGTCGAGAACGTGTGGAATAAGTTCCTGCTCACCCCGCTGGAGATGCGTGATTTCATTCGCGGGTTCAAAAGCCCCTGGGTTGGCTCGTACTACGACGTGGCCAACAACGTGCCCTACGGGGTGAGCGCCGACTGGGTCCGCATCCTGGGCAAAGCCATCAAGCGCGTGCACTTCAAGGAGTATCTCAAGAGGCGCAATCCCGATGGCAGCGTGACCTGGACGGGTTTCCCCGAGGGCTTCGAGGTGCCGCTCGGCACGGGGCATGTGGACTACCCGGCCGTGGTTGCGGCCCTGGAGAAGGTCGGCTACAAGGGCCCGGTTACGTACGAGTGGCTGAACCTCAATGACGACCCCAAGGTCGTCAAGCGCTGTAGTCGCGAAATGGATCGGGTCCTGGCGTAACTCCGGGCAACCCAGCCGGCGCTGTCTGCCGGCAACCATAACCGGATAGAAGACCGAACGGCCCTTCTGCGGGGCCGTTTGGCATGTAGGTGCGACAATGCAGATCTCGCTGGCAGGATGGAGCATCCACCGTCGGTTCTATCGTGAGGACAAGCCGCTGAAGCTGCTCGAATTCCCTCGCGTGGCCGTCGAGGAGTTTGGGATCGACATGGTCGAGCTCAACTCGCCGTTCTTCGTGTACCGCAACCCGGACGCGCCCGCCAAGAGCAGCATCTCCGACGGCTACGTCCGCGATCTACGGAAGGCCGCCGCCGACGTTCGCTGCTCGGTTCTGGGCATAGCGGTCGACGGGCACGGCGACCTGGCGGCGTTGGACAAGGACGAGCGGGAGCAAGCGCTCGAGAACCACCGCAAGTGGTTCGACGTGTGCGCGGCGCTGGGCGCCCGGTGTTTCCGGGCCAATTCGGGCGGGCGGGACCGCCCCGACGATCCGGACGCCATCAAGGCCTGCACCGAGAGCTTCGCGGAACTGGCCGCACGAGCCGAGACGTACGGTCTTGTCGTCCTGATGGAGAACCATTGGGGCATCAGCCAGAACCCCGACGTGATGGTGCAGATCGCCGAGTCGATCGGCTCGGAGCACTTCCGGCTGTTGGCTGACTTCCTCAACTGGCCGAAGGGGCTGGACAAACTTGCATCGCTGGCCAAGATCGCGCCGTATGCATACGCCACGCATGCCAAGTTCCTCAGCTTCGACGCACAGGGCGAGTGCAACGAGATCGACGCTGCCGGCGCGATGGAAATCTTCCGGCAGGCCGGCTATGCCAATCCCTTCGGTATCGAGTACGAGGGCAAGACCGACGATCACGAGGGCGTCTCGCGCAGCAAAGAGCTGCTGCTTCGCCACGCGTACTGACGGATCGGCGACCGAGGTGGTCGCTCAGCCGGCACCGACGATACGTTGATCCCTCGGGCGACATTCCACTAGAATGGCCGCAACGGGCGTATCCGCGGGGCCTGCCCCGCTGTTTGCTGATGTCTGGCCATGAAACTGCGTTCCTGCCCATCCCGACTGCGGGGATCGGTGGCGATCCCCGGCTCCAAGTCGCACACCATCCGTGCGGTAGCCATCGCCTCGTTGGCAGAGGGTACCTCCCGGATCGAGGCACCGCTGGACTCACTCGATACGCAGGCGGCTGTTGACTGCTACCGCGCTTTGGGGGCGCAAGTCCGCACCGACGACTCCCAGGTGTGGCACGTCAACGGCACGGGCGGGCAGGTGTCGTGCCCCCAGGACGTGATCGACGTAGGCAACTCCGGCACGACGCTCCGTGTTGCCGTATCGTCTGCGGCGCTGCTGCCTGCCGACGGGGGCTCAGCGGTGTTTACCGGGGACGAGCAGATCCGGCGCCGGCCTCTCGAGCCGCTCTTGGCGAGCCTTCGGCAACTCGGGGCGTCCGCCGTCAGCACGCGGAACAACGGATGCGCCCCGGCCGTGATCGGCGGACGCCTCCGAGGCGGAAACACGAGCATCGAAGCGGTCACCAGCCAGTATCTGTCCAGCCTGCTTGTGAACTGCCCATTGGCGTCCGAGCCCACCGAGATTGTCGTGACGAAGCTCAACGAACAGCCGTACGTGCAGATAACGCTCGACTGGCTCGACCGGCAAGGCATTCGCTATAGGAACGAACACTTCCAGCGGTTTGCCATCGAGCCCGGGCAGCGCTACCAGGGCTTTACGTACCGTATACCGGCTGACTTCTCGTCGGCTACCTTCTTCCTTTGCGGGGCAGCGATCACCGACGCCGATGTCGAGATCCTGGGTTTGGATTTCAGCGATGCCCAGGGCGACAAGGCCGTCGTCGATTACCTGCGACAGATGGGTGCAATGATCGAGGTCACACCAACCTGCGTCCGGGTCCGGGGCGGATCGCTTCGCGGCGCGCAGCTCGACCTAAACGCCACCCCGGACGCTCTACCCGCGATGGCCGTCGTCGGCGCCGTGGCGGAGGGCACGACCAGACTGACCAATGTGCCGCAGGCACGAGTAAAGGAAACCGACCGGATTGCCGCGATGGCCGGCGAGTTGGCCAAACTTGGCGTGTCCTGCACAGAACTGTCGGACGGCCTGGTCGTCGAACATTCGCCGATTCGGGGAGGCTCGGTGCACGGACATCACGACCACCGAGTGGTCATGGCGCTGGCCGTCGCCGGCCTGGTCGCCAAAGAGCCTGTTATGGTCGACACCGCCGAGTCCGCCGGCGTGACCTTTCCCCAGTTCACCTCGTTGATGCAGGACCTCGGCGCCGATTTGGAACTGATCGAATAGTACTTGTTGGAGGATATCCCATCATGATGGGCAACACGTTTGGACGTCTGTTTCGCATCACAACTTGCGGCGAGTCGTACGGCGGAGGGCTGGCCTGTATTGTCGACGGTGCGCCGCCGGGGATGAGGCTGAACCTCGAGCACATCCAGGCCGAGCTGGACAAGCGGCGACCGGGCCAGCGCAAGCTTGAATCGCCCCGCAAGGAAACGGATCAGGTCCAGGTCTTCGCGGGACTGCTGGAGGGCGTGACCACCGGCGCGCCGGTCGGCCTGATCATCTACAACGTGGATACGCAGAAGATCCACGTCGATCAATACCGGGCCGTGAAAGACCTGATCCGACCAGGCCACGCCGAGCACACCTTCTTCCTCAAGTACGGCGAATGGGCCGATTGGTGCGGCGCCGGCCGGGCCAGTGGACGCGAAACCTGTGTGCGCGTGGCAGGCGGGGCCGTAGCCAAGCAAGTCCTCGCTCGTGAGGGCATCGAGGTGCTCGGGCACGTCGTGGAATCACACGGAATCAAGGCTGCACCCCTTTCGTTCGAACAGGTGGCCGAGAATTATCGCAGGAACGATCTGAACTGCTGCGATCTGGCGGCGGCCGAGACCATGATCAAGGATCTGCTCAAGGTTCGCGAGGATGGCGACACGTGCGGCGGCGCCATCGAGGTCGTCGCACGCGGCGTGCCCGGCGGGTTGGGCGAACCGGTCTTCGACAAGCTGCGTGCCGCCATCGCCCACGGGATCATGAGCATTGGGGCGGTGACGGCGCTGGAGATCGGCGGAGGTACGGCCGCGTCGGCCATGTGTGGGAGCGAGTGGAACGATGAGCCCTACCTGGACGAGAACGGCGTGGTGCGGTTTCGCACCAATTATGCAGGGGGGATGCTCGGCGGGATCAGCAACGGCGACGAGATCCGCATCCGGCTCACCGTCAAGCCCACGCCCACCATCTCCAAGAAGCAGGCCTCGGTCGACATGGCCAAAATGGAGCAGGCCGAGCTGGCGGCGATCACCCGGCGGGACGTCACTATCTGCCCCCGCATCTACCCCGTGGCCGAGGCCATGGTGGCGGCCGCCATCCTTGATGCGATGTACATGGCCAAAGGTTACGAGTACTTCGCCCGGCTGCCCGAGAAGTGGCCCAAGCAGACCGCTCCCAGAGCCGTCAGCCCGCACGACGAGATCATTCAGCGAGCGTTCCGCAGGCCCGAAGTCGTTGCCGGTAGCCGCTGATCGCGTGCCGTCTCGACTGTCGGAAGCTGTCCGCTGCCGGTCTGGCGTCGGCGGCAGCCCGCGCCGCCAGCCGCAACGGGCCTCAATAGAATCCGACCGTCTGCATCCAACCGGAAGTCCCTCTACGGCAAACTCTTAGCAGGTTCTCGGGTTTCTTGATTCGGGAAGTTGATCCTATCTGTAGGCCCGGCCGACGAGCGGCCGATAACAGGGTTATGGACTCCCCAGGCGGTGAGAGCTCCGCGCCCTTGGAAGTGATCGACCTGCACCGCAAGATCGTCGATCTGGCGGCCCTTCGGCAGGCGGTGCAAACGGCACGTCAGGGGGGCAGAACCGTCGTCCACTGCCACGGATGCTTCGATATCGTTCACCCCGGGCACATCCGCTACCTTCAGTTTGCCCGCCGTCAGGGAGACCTGCTGGTGGTCTCGCTGACAGGCGATTGCCAGATCGACAAGGGCCCGTCGCGGCCTTACGTGCCCCAGGAGCTTCGAGCGGAAAATCTGGCCGCCTTGGAGTTGGTTGACTACGTGTACGTCGATCCATACCCGACGGCGGCCGAACTGATCTCAGCCATCCAGCCCGACGTCTACGTGAAGGGTCACGAGTACCAGAGTTCATCGGATCCGAACTTTCTGCGTGAACGTGAGGCCGTCGAGCGCGGCGGCGGCCGTGTGATCTTCAGCAGCGGCGAGGTGGTCTTCTCTTCGACGCGTCTGATCGAGCAGTTCGGCCAGACCGCCAGTATGGAGTATCACCGCCTGGCCTCATTCTGCGCCCGGCATGAAATCGACAGTCGCTCACTCTTCGCTCTTGTGCAGCGGTTTGCCGGTGCACGGGTGCTGGTGATCGGCGACACCATCGTCGACCGCTACGTCTTCTGCGACGCCCAGGATCTGGCGGGTGAAGCCCCGATGTTGTGCCTGACCCGGCTGGAAGATCGTACCTACCTGGGCGGTGCGGCGATCGTGGCCCAGCACGTAGCAGCCATGGGTGCGTCCCCCTGCCTGGTGACGGCGATCGGGGACGATGCTCCTTCCGAGAAACTGGCCGAGACCGCCGCCTCTACGGGCATGGAACACCATTTCATGCAGGCAAGGCCCGCGCTGGTCACCAAGACGCGCTTCCTGGTTGATGAGACCAAGCTGTTCAAGTTGGACGAAGGGCACTCTCATCCGCTGGACAGCCGCGCCGAGCAAGAGGCAGCGTCGATGATTGTCCAACAGGCCCGCCACGCCGACGCCGTCATCTGGTGCGATTTCGGCTACGGCATGATTTCCAGTGCGCTGTGGGGCCGCGTGGCCGCCGAGGTGGGACGCAAGACCGGCATCGTCTCGGCCGATGTGAGCGGCACACGGGGGGATCTGCTGCGCTTCACCAACGCCGATCTGCTCTGTCCGACCGAGCGAGAGCTGCGATCCTCGCTGAGCAACTTCGACGACGGGCTGTCCAACGTGGCGTGGCAGTGCATGCAGAAGACCCAGGCCCGCAGTCTGCTGGTGACGCTGGGCAAACGGGGCCTGGTTGCCTTCGACCGTCAGAGCCAGGACCCGGCATCTGCCGCCTGGAGCGACCGCTTGCTGAGCGAACACGTGCCCGCCCTTTCC
>Ga0180438_10011041_pt1 | contig 10983 bp, 8 predicted proteins | sample SS_ome_12_FD_132455 | JGI IMG/M metagenome (GOLD analysis project Ga0180438, IMG submission 132455) | Hypersaline lake sediment archaeal communities from the Salton Sea, California, USA - SS_3_D_2 metaG | ecosystem: Environmental > Aquatic > Non-marine Saline and Alkaline > Hypersaline >... | reverse complement strand
TGTCCCACATCATGGTCACGCGTCCGTTGCGACCGACCGCCCGCCGATTGTGTCCGAGGTACACGCTTTCGTACGGAGCCCGGCCTCCCGCGATTCGCGCGGGAAAGAGATTCCGAGAGGCCTCCCCGATGGCGGCGATGATCTTCCTCTCCACCTCGTCATACCAAGGGTCCTCCGAAAAACCCGGCCAGTCCACCGATACCCCGGGGTCTTCCATGGCGTACGTCCACCGCCATCCGCCCTTGGTCGGGCACATCCCTCTGGGGACCACGCCCGAATGATTATGCGCACAGCTCTGAATCATGTAATCAATGCCCCACTGCTTCTTCGCCTCGTCAACGATTCGTTTCGAGGAAAACAGAATGAGATCAACCGATATGATGGCCAGGGAAACGTCGTCGTTTTTCAATACGACCACCCGCGCACACAAGGGATCATGGACATTGTCCGGAGGTATCCTCTTTCCGGGTGGAATCATGTCCGGCAAGCGGAACGACTCTCCTGTCGAAATGATGGGGAAATCGGGCGTAATATCCACCTTGGCCGTACCGGCGTAAAGTGGGCTGGCGTCCGCTCCGTAAGCGCCAAACGCGGCACACAACGTCACTGCCGCGGCAACGAGGTACTTCAACATCTTTTGCTCTCTTTCAAGTACCTTCCCGGTTCCGATCACTTCTCGAGAAGTGCGCCAATGGAGCCGAGAGCCGCGTTCATCATGCGGTCTCCGGCGTCGGCCGAGACATAACTGCAGGTCGTTGCGCCGTAACCGCCTTCCTTCGCCGCCTGAACCGTGGGGATATAGATGATGTACGGCGATCCCCTGCCGCAGTAAGTAAGTCCCATGAGGAACGTGTTCGGCACGGGCGATTTCTTCGCGATGTTCAACTGGTGTTCGATGAAAATCTCGCCGGGTATCGTGACCAAAGCGAGATCGCGGTTGATCACAATGCTCATGACGCAAATATCGCTGGACTTGTTCCCGGTGCGATAGGGAATGTTCACCATGCGCTCTTCGAGGCGGAGGGCTGTTTCGGGCCTTGCCGGAGCAGCCATGCGTTCCGCCACGCGCAAGGCAGCCTTGGCGAGACCGACGCCGGAGTTCCTTACGAAGTCCCACCCATACTGGCCGCGCAGTTTGAACTCGTAGCCGTCAATATCACCCGAAGCCCCTTGAAGGAACATAGCCATACAGGAATCGCCCAGTTCCTTTTCGACGTAGTCGCACATCGTCCCAGGGAAATCGGCGGTAATCTGAGGACATCCCATGACCGTGCATGGATGGCAGGCGTAATGCACCATGAAGACGCGCGGCTTGCCGGCCTCGTCCTCGATTCGAACGACGCCGACGGTCGGATCCTGCGGGCCGTTCGGAATCCTTCCCGGATTGTCCCACATCATGCTCACACGGCCGTTAGGATGTACGAGCCGGCGGTTGTGGCCCAGGTACACGCTTTCGTAATGTCCCTTTCCCGAAGCAATACGCGCGGGAAAGAGGTCTTGCGCGGCTTCGCCGATGGCAGCGATAACCTTCTCCTCTGTCGCCGCGTACCACGGGTCGTTCGAAAAGCCCGGCCAGTCCAATGAGACACACGGGTCCTCCGGCGCGAAACTCCACCACTGGCCGCGGTCCATCGGAGACAACGCCCTCGGCATCATGCCTTGGTGGTTGTGCGTGGAACTCTGGATCACATAATCGAGGCCCCATTTCTTCTTCGCCTCGTCCGCCACCCGCTTGGACGCGAAGACGATAAGGTCGGTCGTCACGATAGCCAGCGAGACGTCCTTGTTCTTCAGTACGACGACTCGCGCGTACAGCGGGTCGTGGATATTGTCCGGCGGGGTCTTCGGCCCGGGCGGAATCTTGTCGGGCAGGCGGAAGGATTCAGCCGGCCTGGCCAGAATAACGGTCTGCTCGGGAGAGATGTCCACTTTGGCCGTACCGGCATAGAGAACACTCGGTTCGCTCGCTGCGTGCGCACTTAGCGCAACGCACACCATGAAAGCTGCCATGACGGATTTCACCATTTACTCTCTTCTCTCTCGCGAATCGTTTTCATTCCGCGTGCTCGACCGCGAGCGCCTTCTTGAACGCGGCCCACGCTTCGGTTTCGCGTCCCTGGGCGGCGAGTATCCTTCCGCGGGTTCGCAGCATCTTCAATCGCCACGGCGCGCTCATCTTCTCGACATCCTCAGCGTCATAACGGTCCAGCGTCTTGAGCGCCTCTTTCGTATCGAGCTTGCGGAGCCGGATCTCCGCGGAAAACAACGTGGCGGAGATGGGTAGCCAGTTCCGCGACTTGCCCGCCGCCTCGAAAGCCTTGTCGTACGCTTCCAGGGCCTTCGCGTCGTTTCCACGCTTCCGGTAGTTGTCGCCCATTCGCTGCCAATCGCGAGCGGTCATGTCCTGTTTCGCCGATTGGGCGTTCGCGGCACCCGCGCCCCAGGCGACAAGCAACGCCAGAAACACGCCGCCTATACTTCGCCAACGATTCGCGTTCAACGCGGTCTCTCCTTTCGTCACTTGGTCATGAGTTCCTCAATGGCACGCGCGGCCTCGTCCACCATCTTGCGGCCCGCACGGGCCTCCAGCGGGTTGAGGCGGCCGCCGTCAGCGCCGTAGCCGCCCGTCCGCGTGGCCTCCTCGGTGGGGATGTAATACCATTTGGGGCTACCCGCGCCAAAAAAGGCGTAACCCAGAAGGATCGCGGGAACGGGCCGCGTCTTTTCGTCGAGATACAGCTGATGTCCCACAAACGGCTCGCCGCCGATCGCCGCCAGTGCAAGCTGACCACCGAGCACAACAGCCATAACGCCGCGTTCCTGCGTCTTCTCGTCTTCGTTGCGAAACGTCAGCGTCACAACGCTTTCCTTGATCTTCATCATCGAGCCGTTTTCGCGCCGGAGGGGTTCGGTCTTCTTCGCGAGTCTCAATGCACCCTCGGCCAGCGAGATGCCGGTCTTCCGGACGATCTCGAAGCCGTACTCCCCGCCGAGATTCATCTCGAAGGGATCAATGTCGCCCGCCGCGCCCTGGAGGAACATGGCCATGCACTGAGGGCCGAGTTCCTTCTCGACATGATTCGCCATCGCGCCAGGGTAGTCCGCCGATATCAGGACGTTCTGCGCGCCCAGGACGACCGCATGACAGGCGTAATGCACCATGAGAATGCGCGGTTTGCCCGTCTCGTCATCCACGCGCAGGATGCTGACTCGCTTGTCCACGGGCTTCGTCGGAAGGCGCTTGGGATTGTCCCACATCATCGTCACGCTGCCGTCGGGCCGGACGAAACGCCGGTTGTGCGGCATATAATGACTTTCGAGTACGTCCCGCGCCCAGCTCAGCCGCGCGGGGAAGAGACTCTCCGCCGCCTCGCCGATGGCCGCGATAATCTTGTCCTCAGCCTCGGTCCGCCATTCGCTCGGTTCCCACGTGTTCGGGCCGGAGTGCGTGTGGGTAGCGCTGAGAATAACGTGGTCGAGATGCCACTTCTCCTTCGCTTCGGATACGACGCGCTCAAGGCAGAACACGGCCAAGTCCGCCGCGACAATCGCGACAGAGACATGATCGTCCCTGAGAACCACGACCCGGGCGAACAGGGGATCGTGCACGCCCGTGGCGCCGCTTTTCCGCGCGGCGTACCCAGTCATCTTGATTCCGACCGGCGGTGTGATCTCCACACGAGCGGCTCCCGCGCGAAGCACGGACGATTTGAGATTGTTGATTGTTGAATGTTGATTCACGACTGCAATCTTAGCCTCCGGTTTCCAGCCACGCGACAATCAACCAACCGATTTGCGCCAGGTTTTTTCCATGGCGTCCAGTTCCTTAACCACACCGTCGCTCAACGGCTCGCACCGATGCGTTTCGAGTATTTCCTTGACTTTGGCGTTGAGGCGGTCTCCCATGCTCAGCGATCCCGCCTCAACCCAGCTGTCGAATCGCCGGCGGTCGGACACGGTCGGATACCACGCTTCACGGAAGTGCTTGAGCGTGTGTTCCTCGGCAAGGAAATGGCCGCCCGGACCGACGGACTTGATGACGTCAAGGGCCAGCGCTTCGCGGCTGATGTCGAATCCACCCATGATCTTCTTGACGCGGCCGATGATCTCGTCGGTCATGACCATCATTTCAAGCGAAAGCGTGATGGCCGACTCAAGCAGGCCGGTATCGTGAACCAGATTCGCGCCGCTCAAGGCGCCGGTGTAGACCGTCAGGGCCGACTCGATGGCGGCCTGCTGATCGCAGAACTTCGAATCGCTGCAACCCGCGGTCCCGAATATGGGCAAGCGATAGTAATGGCCCATGTCGGCGAGCGCGGCGACGCACAAGTTCAGTTCCGGCGCGCCGTACGAGAAGACGGTGGAGGACATGTCGAACATGGACGGGATGGTTCCGTAGATGCACGGCGCCCCCTTCTTGCGAAGCTGCGAGAGCAGGATGCCGCTTAAGGCTTCCGCGTTACCGATCAGCAACGCGCCGGCGGGCGTGACCGGGGAGGTCGCGCCGCCCGAGGGCATGGACGTGTAGACGACGGGAATGCCCTTGTCGGCGCACATGAACGTGCGGCGGACGCCCTCGTCACAATGCCTCAGTGGGGATATCGGCTCGGCGTAATGGATGAAGATGGGGTTTGCCGCCAGGTCTTCCGCGCTTCCCGACACGACCTCGGCCATCGCCACGATATTCGAAAGCGTCTTCTCGGTAGTCGTGGAAAGAATCGCGGGCTTGACGGTGTTCAACAGCATTTCCTTATAGCACACCTCGAAGCCGATTTCCGGCGGCTCGTCGCCGTACTGTCCGCAGGTGAGCACGAAGTCTATGTTGGGCAGGTAATCGCTGACGATGGCCGCGTTCCTGCCGTCCGCGCGCAGGAACGGGCGCCGTTCGCCCGCCACGCCGTCCCGGATATTGGGACAATCCGTGTTGGTTCCGAAATAGACCCTGTGGTCTTCCAGCAGCATGCGCCTCTTGCCGGTGCGGTCGGCCAGCGTAATTCGCTGAGGTGCCGTTCGAATCGCCTCTTCGATCAAGTGGGAAGGTATCTTGACCAAACCGTTCTTCCCCACGTGCGCGCCGGCGCCGTGCAGCATTTCGAGCGCTTCGGCGTTCTCCACCTGAACACCCGTCTCTTCCAGCACTTCCAGCGTAGCCAAATGAAGCTCATAGATCTGATCGTCGGTCAACACCCGGAACTTCGGCGAACGGCTGACGTCGTAATTGGTCTTCATCGCGTCCTCCTAGTTCTCCAGAAGATGGGTGATACACGCCAGACCTGCATTGACCATGTTCCTGCCGGCGGCGCCTTCCACGAAAACGCATTCCGTGGCGCTGTAACCGCCTTCCCGGGCGGCCTTCTCCGTGGGAACGTAGATGAGGAACGGGCAACCCCGGCCGCTGTAGGCATAACCCAGCAAGAGCGTATTCGGGACCGGCGATCCGTCGGCAAGGTTCAATTGGTGCTGCACCAGCGCTTCTCCGGGTATCGTGACCATGGCGAGATTGTCGTTGATGAGGACCGTCATGACACAGGCCTTTGTGGATCCCTTTCCATCGCGATAAGCGATCGGAACCATGCTTTCTTCGATTCGGATGTTCGTGTCGGCTCCCCGCGGAGAAGGCATGTTCTTCGAGACGCGAAGCGCCGCTTTGCCGAGCGCGATCCCGGCTTGGCGGTACAAGGCGATACGCAGGTGACCGTCCGCAACGTTCAGATCGTAGGGGTCCTGATCCCCCGCCGCCCCCTGAAGAAACATTGCCATGCAATCCGTGCCGAGTTCCTTCTCTATGTAGTCCGCCATAGCGCCGGGATAGTCCGCCGAGGTATAGCCGGCGCCGCCCGTCATGGCGGGATGGCAAGCATAGTGGACCAACAGCACGCGGGGATTCCCTGCTTCGTCCTCTACACGAATGACTCGGATAGTGGGATCTCGTGGCTCCGTGGGGAGACGATCCGGGTTTCCCCACCTGTTGCGGCCCGTGCCGTCCGGAGTAACATACCGACGGTTGCTTCCCAAGTACACGCTTTCGTATGGCGCAGTCCCAGCAACAATCCGTGCCGGAAACAGGTTCCGCGACGCCTCGCCGATGGCGGCGACGATCTTCTCTTCGGTCTCTGCATACCACGGGTCTTCGGAAAGGGACGGCCAGTCAACGAAATCCTCGGGATTCCCGGCGCGGGTCCAATCCAGACGATCGCCACCCCGCGCCCGCGGCGTAAGGATAAGGCCTTCAGGGGCCATGGCCGCATGCGTATGCGTGCTGCTGAGGATCACGTGGTCAACGCCCCATTTGGCCTTCGCTTCGGCCACAACCTTGGCCGAGCCGAAAAGGATGAGATCGAGCGAAACGATTGCCAGAGATGTCTCGTCCGTCTTCAGTACCAAGGCGCGCGCATAAAGGTTCTCGAATATCTTCAGCTTCTTGCCAACCAGATCGGTAGCGATTTCCTCGGACGGTGTGATATCCACCTTGGCCGTGCCCGCGTAGAGCCGACCGGGCTCTTCGGCGGCGTATCCAAGCGATTGGCTGCCAATGATTGCGGCGGCAAGAACCAGGATTGTCAGGATGCTCATTGTCTTCACGTCCATCACGGCCTCGCTCGACGGTTCCTGGGGGTTTTACAGGTTACTCCCGATTCTTCAGAAGGTTCTCGATGCAGGCCAACCCCGTATTGACTATCTTCCTGCCGGCGGCGCCTTCCACGAAGACGCATTCCGTGGCGCTGTAGCCGCCTGCTTTCGCGGCCTTTTCCGTCGGCACATAAATGAGAAACGGACAGCCGCGGCCGCTGTAGGCGTAACCGAGCAAGAACGTATTCGGCGCCGGAGACTCCGCCGAAAGATCCAATTGGTGTTGGACATGAGGCTCGCCGGGTATGGTGACCAAGGCCAGTTCGTCGTTGATTATCGCGGTCACGATGCAGGCCTCGGTGGACCCTTTCCCATTGCGATAGGCGATCGGGACCATGGTTTCCTCAATGCGCAATGGATGCTTCGACGTCTTGTGGAAGAGGCAGGTCTTTCGGACGCGCATAGCTTCCCGGGCGAGAGTGACCCCGGATTGCCGAACCGTGTCCAGGAGCTTCTCCCCTTTATAACGGTGCAGGTCGTAAGGGTCCTGGTCCCCCGCCGCGCCCTGAATGAACATCGCCATGCAGTCGGGGCCGAGTTCCTTCTCAATGGTGTCCACCATGACGCCCGGATAATCCCGGGAGAGGAAACTGGCGTACATCAGCAGGACGGGATGGCAGGCGTAATGAACCAGCAAGGCGCGCGCCTTGCCGGCCTCGTCGTCCACCCGAATCACCCCGATGGTCGGGTCTCGCGGCTCGGTGGGAACCCGGCTGTAATTGCCCCACCGGTTGTGGCCCTTGCCGTCCGAGGTGGTGAACAGGCGGTTGGAGGCCATGTACGGATTCTCGTAGGGCTGCGTCTTCGCCGCGATGCGGGCGGGGAAGAGGTTCCCCATCGCCTCGCCGATCGCGGCGACGATCTTCTCTTCGGTCGCCGCATACCACGGGTCTTCGGAAAGGGACGGCCAATCTACAATATCCCCGGGATTCCCGGCCCGGGTCCAATCGCGACGATTCCCGCCTCCCGCCCGGGGAGTCAGTCTGAGACCTTCCGGCGCCATGCTCGAGTGCGTGTGCGTGCTGCTGAGGATGACGTGCTCGACACCCCACTTTTCCCTGGCCTCCGCAACGACCTTCGCGGATGAGAACAGAATCAGGTCGAGGGAAACGATCGCCAGGGACGTCTCGTCGTTCTTCAGAACGAGAACCCGTGCGTCGATACGTTCCCGGATCGACAGCTTTCTGTTCGAGAGATTTACGGCGACCTCCTCACGCGGCGTGATGTCCGCCTTCGCCGTGCCCGCGTAGAGCCGGCCCGGTTCCTCGGCGGCGTATCCGCCCGACTGCGCCGCAGCAACCGCCGCCATAACCGCCAGGATACCCATTGCCAACCCTTTCATCGCACCTCTTCCATAGTCAGACATGATGCCGAGTATCTTCGCAACGCGGCCTAGTTTCTCAGAAACGCCCGGATGCGCGCCAACGCGGTATTGACCATCCGTTTCCCGGCCTTGGGTTCCACGAATGAACACTCCGTCGCGCCATACCCCCCCTCCTTCACAGCCTGTTCGGTAGGAACATAAATAAGGAAAGGGCAGCCCCGGCCCGAATAGGCTATACCAAGGATCAGCGTCTCCGGAAGGGGAGATTTCTCGGAGATATCTAACTGGTGCTGAATGAAGATCTCACCCGGCATCGAGACCAGAGCAAACGCATCATTGATCACCGCTGTGGTAACGCAAGCGTCCGTAGATCCCCTTCCGCTGCGATAGGCGATGTTCACCATCCGCTCGGCGACCTCAAGGGAATTCTCCGGCCGGTCCTTCGGAACGGTCTTCTTCGCGAGGCGGGCCGCCGCCTCACCGAGGGAGACGCCCGCCTTATGCGCTATTTCGCGCCCGCGCTCGCCGCTCACGCCGACGGAGTAGGTGTCAATGTCGCCCTCGGCGCCCTGAAGGAACATGCCCATGCAGCCTTCGCCCATCTGGTCTTCGATGGTGTCCACCGCAGCGCCGGGATAATCCCTCGACAGCACACCGGTATGCATCTGGATGACGGCATGGCACGCGTAATGCACCGCGACGACGCGGGGCTTGCCCGCTTCGTCGTCCACGCGAATGACCCGTATCTGGGGGTCGAGCGGCTCGGTCGGCACCTTGCTCGGATTCCGCCACATCATGGTCACCCTGCCGTTCTTGCTGACGCGCCGCCGGTTGTGCGCCATGTAATCGCTTTCGAACGGACTCCGTCCTATGGCGATTCGCGCGGGAAACAAATTTTTCATCGCCTCTCCGATGGCGGCGACGATCTTCTCCTCCGTCGCCGCGTACCAGGGGTCTGCCGACAGACCCGGCCAATCCACCTTCTCCCGGGGATCGAACCGGTATCGGGTCCAGTCCGGCTGGCCGCCGCCGATGATCAGTCCCTTCGGCGCCATGCCCGAGTGGGTATGGCTGCTGCTGAGGATCACGTGGTCCACGCCCCACTTCGCCTTCGCATCGGCCACGACCTTCTCGGAACCGAACAAGATGAGATCCAGAGAGACGATCGCCAGCGACGTTTGGTCTGTCTTCAACACGAGGACGCGCGCGTAAATATGGTCCTGGATATTCAACTTGTGGTTGGTCAGGTCAATGGCGTCCGCCGCCGACGGCGTAATATCCGCCTTCGCGGTCCCCGCATAGAGTTGCCCCGGCTCCTCGGCTGCATGAGCGCCAAGCGCCGCGCTTAAGACCGCTACGGCCAGTGCGGCTTTCGTCATCTTTCCCGTCCTCGATATCGATTGACAGCTAATGAGCCGGCAATTCTTGTTTTGGACACGCCCGTGTGAATGCGATCGTGGGATCCGCGGTGCGCGCGTAGACACCCCATCACAGCCCCCTGCACGCGACAATGCGGGTCGTCACCGTCTTCGCTACCTTTCCGCGTTGCGCCGGCTCTCTTGGCCCAAAACCATATTATACATCTTCCGGCGGATGACCCGCAAACACACCCCCTGCGCGGCGTTTGGAGTGGCGAAAGCGGGTCTGTTCCCATTGACGTGGGCGGCCGGACTGCTTGTCTGGGGGTCCGGGGTTCACTCGTCCGCCGCGTCGTCAGCGAGCCACATGGTCGCGTCGGATAATTGCCAACGCGCGTCGAAGTACCCCGCGCAGAGATGCCGGTTCGTGGGATACCATGTGCCGTCCTCGACGACTTCGTCGGTATACACGATGTAGTCGGGCAGAAAGTCCAGCTTGTGATTCGACTGAAGCCTCGGCCCCCACTGAACGCCGTGCGCGACGAGAATCAAGCGGTCGGGTGCGTCCGGGTTCAGATAGACCAAGCGCAGACCGGCGTTCTCGCGGGGGAACGATCGCTCGCCCACGACGTAGGCATCCTCCGTGATACGGATCGGCAGGCGGGCGGCGATATTCGCCAGCACGAGGTTCGTTTCCGGCGAACCGCAGAGGATGAGATTGTACTTGCTTGCCGCGTCCTTGCCGACCAGGATGTCGGCAAGAATCCGAGGCCGGCCGCGGCCGTATGCCATCCACTCCCGCGCCAGGCGCGCGGCGTTCGCGCGGTCCGGTCGCGTCAGGTCGGTCTCTTCGTGGGGATAAACGATGATGAACGGCGCGTCATACACCTCGCGAATCGGACCACAGAGTTCGCGGGTCTTGGCCGGAAGCCGCGGGGCGGGCGCGACTTCGGGATTTCGCAGAACGATGGTTCCGTCCGGGCCGTCCACGCGTTCCATCAGATCGCCGACGATGCGGAGCTGTACGCCAGCCAGGTCGTCCACGCCGGGAATGCCGGGACCCAGGACAAGCTCCGCCACATTCCGCGTCTTGACGGTCAAGGTGTTGTCTTCGGCGACCCGCACCGACACGTCCGCCGCCTCGCCCCACTGCTTCAATTGTCGGATCGCGACCCAGTACGCGCCCGGGTACTTGGTTGTGAAGGTCCGATAGCGCACGGAGAGCGGCGCTTCGGGCGAGCGCGCCTCGCGGAGCATTTTGAGAAAAGACTCGTGCGTGAATGCCGCCGCCCACGTCCCGATGTGGCCCATGCCTTCCAACTCGACGTACTCAGCCGGCTGGCCGCGTTCCTTCAGGAGCCGGTGCATCATGCGCGACTGCGAAATCTTGAGCGTGGTATCAAACTCCCCGTGGAAGATGAGCACGGGCACGTACTGAAGGTTGCCCAGCAGTTCGAGGGCGTAATCGGTGTCCATTTGAATTTGCTTGAAGGGATGCAGTTTGTCCTTCTCAATGCCCATCCATTCGTAGTAACTCACGCGGCCGGTGATCGCCATGACGCCCGCCCAGAGATCGGGGCGATGACACGCGATGGTGTACGCGCCCGACCCGCCCATGGACGCGCCGGACAGAAACATTCAACGTGGATCCGCGTCGAATGTTTCTGTCCG
>Ga0180438_10011040_pt1 | contig 10983 bp, 8 predicted proteins | sample SS_ome_12_FD_132455 | JGI IMG/M metagenome (GOLD analysis project Ga0180438, IMG submission 132455) | Hypersaline lake sediment archaeal communities from the Salton Sea, California, USA - SS_3_D_2 metaG | ecosystem: Environmental > Aquatic > Non-marine Saline and Alkaline > Hypersaline >... | reverse complement strand
TCTGTCTCTTTATACTCTTGCTTGACCTCAAATTTCTCCATCATCATCTCTTTACCAAAGTTGTGCTTTTGGTACATAAAGTCGAAGATGGCAACAGCAATAAAGAAGAGACCGACTCGTTTAACAACTTCCCAGAGAAAGTAGGCAAAAAGATCGATAGATTCATAAATATTCAGGCCGTATGCATGAATAAGAACAGGAATACTGTTCTCGACAACCTGGTAGACAAGTATCGTTGCAACGAGAAGCTTGGCTATCGATTTGAGAAGTTCAACAAAGGTTTTTAGCTTAAATTTCGCCTTAAGGTTCTCGACAGGGTTGAACTTCTTGATATCAAATTTGAAGACTTCAGGCGCAAAAACAGGGCCTACACTTAAAAAAGTGACGAGCATGCCAACTAAAGTGACGATAACAACAATCGGTATACAGACCGAGAAAATTGTGTAGATTGCGACACCATAAGCAGCACCTAGAATCTGTGGTATATCCGGGTGAGTAACAAGAGAAAAGCAGCCCTTTAAAAACTCGCCGATCTGATTGTATATGCTCGGCATAAAGCCAATAGTTGCAGCTATTGAGACAATAAAGGTAGCTGCTGCTGGAAGGTCTTGAGACTTAGCAACTTGCCCTTTTTTCTTGGCGTCTCGCAGCTTCTTCGGTGTGGCCTTTTCGCTCTTTTCAGCCATAAGAATCCCTTTTATTTTCCCTCATACTCTATTGTACCGCTATTTACAAGACTAGTCAAATTTTTTTCAAAGAGTTCGTCATTCTAACATGCTTATTTTTAGGGAGATGCGTATTTTGATTCTTTCTCTATGGCCCTGCACAATAATTCTGCTCATAGTGTAGAATTATTCCTTTTTTCTGATAGGGAGAATAGATGGCTGGATTGTCGTGTGGAATTGTCGGTCTTCCAAATGTTGGGAAATCGACCCTATTTAATGCTCTTACTTCTTCAAGTCAGGCACCAGCCTCAAACTACCCCTTTTGCACCATAGACCCCAACGTTGGCATTGTCGAGGTAGAAGATCCCCGTTTAAAAACGTTGGGAGAGATATCAAAGAGCGAAAAAATAGTTCCCGCAGTCACCGAATTTGTCGATATCGCTGGCCTTGTTGCAGGAGCCTCAAAAGGGGAGGGATTGGGCAACGCCTTTTTGTCCAACATTCGAAATACCGACGCTATCGTTCAAGTTGTTCGCTGTTTTGAGTCAGAGGAGATCGTCCATGTCCGTGGAGATCTCGATCCTATCCAAGATATCGATATTATCAGCCTTGAGCTTATTCTCGCAGATCTTACAACCTGTGACAACAATATTGCCAAACTCGAGCGTCAGGCAAAGAGCCAAAAGGAAGCAGCGCTTTCCCTCGAGGTGTTGAAGAAAGCAAGGGCCCATTTAGATCAAAATTTGCCGCTTCGAACCCTTGAAATGAGTAAAGAGGAGAGAGAGCTTCTCTTTCCCTACCGCTTTTTAACTGAAAAGGACGTTCTCTACGTCTGCAATATCTCGGAAAAAGATCTTCATGCTACCGATAATAAAATGGTTAAAGATGTAGAAGAGAAGGCCGCTCAAGAGGGGGCCAAGGTGCTCGTTCTCTGTGCTGAGCTTGAAAGCGAAATTGCGCAGCTCGAGCCAAAAGAGCGCCCCGCCTATTTAGAGAGTTTAGGCCTTAAAGAGTCAGGACTTACCAAACTCATCAAAACCTCCTTTGATATGCTCGGCCTCATCACCTTTATCACCTCCGGTGAGATGGAGACACGGGCGTGGACCATTCATAGGGGAATGAGTGCTGTAGAAGCGGCCGGCAAAATCCATACTGATATCCAGCGCGGCTTTATACGGGCCGAAGTTGTGACCTATGATGACATGGTACAATATGGCGGCCGCCTCGGTGCCAAAGAGGCGGGGAAGGTCCGTTCTGAGGGGAAGGAGTACGTTGTTCAAGACGGAGACGTTATTCTTTTTCTTCACAGCAAATAGTTTCCAAAAAATAAATTATATATTAGGGTGCGAAAATAAAGACAAATTAAGGTGTCCTATGTCTATTATCCGCTGTGCTATTACCGGTCCTTTAGGGAATGTCGGATCTTCCCTTTTATTTAGTGTTGCTTCTGGGGCTTTGTTTGGTCCTGAGACAAAGGTCATCCTTCAGCTTCTCGAGATCCCCGAGCTAGCAAAAAATCTAGATGGGCTCTGTATGGAGCTCGAAGATTGCGCCTTTCCTACATTGGCAGAGGTAAACGTTGGCACAGACCCTTATGAGATGTTTGGGGATGTTGATTGCGCGTTTCTTGTGGGGGCAAAGCCGAGAGGCCCGGGCATGGAGAGAAAAGACCTGCTTCAAGAAAATGGGGCTATTTTTCAAAAACAGGGCCAGGCATTAGATAAATCTGCTAAAAAGAGCGCAAAAATTCTCGTTGTTGGAAATCCATGTAACACCAACTGTCTTTTGGCACTAAAAAATGCTCCTTCAATACCTTCAGAGCAATTTGCAGCTCTTACTCGACTCGATGAGAATAGAGCCCGATCTCTTTTGGCGAAAAAGGCCGGGACTCCTGTTGAAGAGATCTCTTCGGTCACTATTTGGGGAAACCATTCCGCTACGCAAGTTCCCGATGTGTCACACACAACGATTTCAGGAAAAAGCGCGACATCTGTTGTCGATGCCTCATGGATTGAGGATCAGCTTTGCCCTCGCGTTCGCTTACGAGGAACAGAAATCATCAAAGTGAAGGGAAAATCAGCAGCAGCCTCTGCAGCGTTTGCCTCTATTGAAAGCATGCGCTTGATGTTGGGGCTTCTTCCTGAAAAAACCTCATGTTCTATGGCTGTATATAGCCAAGACAATCCGTATGAAATTGACAAAGATCTTGTCTTTTCATTTCCGTGCCTAACTTCAAAAGAGGGGTTTCTTATCGTGCCTGAACAAAAGCCCAATAAAGAGATTTGGGAATCTGTTCGTGCTTCTGAACGAGAGCTGCTTGAAGAAAGAGCTGCTGTTTCCCATTTGATTTAAAACCTAAGTTGCGCGACTATTCCTTCCAAGGGCTGACTGCAGGAAACGATCTACTTCGTGTTGCTCCTCGACTTTGGTTAAAAACCTTGTTTAAAGTCACAGCACTCGTATCTCGTTCCCTTCATCCACCCCTTGGAAGGGATAGTTGCGCAACTTAGGTTTAAACCTATCTTTTCCGTCAGTATAGTTTTTGTTATCTGATGGGAGTGTTTTTTTATGGATGAACGTGTTCTTGAGCGAATGGTAACGAGATCGTATAACACTGTTCGCAACATCAAAGCGTTAGCGATATCTAGTGTAGGGATTTTTGTCGCAGTACTGATTTGGATTTCTCTTCAACCACTCTTTCGGCCAGTTGAGAGCGAGTTGCACATAGCCCTTCTCTCTTTAGCTCTTTCCATTGGCTCGATCGTTTGGGCTCCAATGGTTTCAACTCTTGTAACGCTCGCGCTTTCTCGGCGATCTGGAGAGGAAGAACCGTCGATTCTCTCTCTTTTTCGTTCACAATATAAGCAGATGGGCTTTCTCGCTTCGCAATCTGTTGTCGTCTCGCTCGTCGAGTTTGTTATTGTTCTCTTTATTGGTCTCTGGCGGGGGATTGAAGCGATACCCCTTATTGGAACCGCTCTTTTTGTCATTCTTTCCTGGATTCCTGCGCTTCTTAGTGGCGTCTCTGTTATCCTCTTTGCTGTTCATCTTATAACGCTTTTTACCGCAAGTATTTCTCTTATCGAAAACCCAGAGAAGCTTAATTTAACAAAACCTTGGATGAATTGGCCTAAAGAGAGCCTTTCCGATTGGGTCATTCGCCTTAAAGTGGTTTTTCTTGGTCTTGGACCGATGGTAGCTTTTTGTATTGTTGCAGCTTTATGGCCCATGCCAATGTTTGAAGGGGTCTTAGTAGCTCCTACCCTCATTTTTAGAGCTGCTGCTTTCTCTGTTTTATTATCTCCACTTTTTCTCTTTGCGATTCATATGGCCGTTGAATCGGATCGATATACGAAATGGCTTTCAACGCGTCGTGTAGGATGAGGGGAACCATTCAATTTTTAGGCACAGGTGCCTCCACAGGAGTTCCCGTTATTGGATGTCAGTGTGCTGTCTGCACATCAAAAGATCCAAAAAATAGACGGCTTCGAACAGGCGCCCGTATTTTCGCGAAAAATAAAGAGCTTCTCATTGATGCAACACCCGATTTTCGTCAGCAGGCTCTGTTGTATGATATTAAAGCTCCAGATGCTCTGCTTTTAACACACACCCATTATGACCATATTGGGGGACTTGAAGAGCTTCGCGTCTATACTGTCGGAGGAGCTCCTCCAACACCCTGCTATCTTTCTCAAAAAAGCTTTTCGAATCTTAAAAAGCTTTTCTATTACCATTTTGACCCCAAAAGCGATGATAGAAGCTTTGCAGCTGAGTATGACTTTCACCTTCTTGACAACCGGTCAGGCTCTTTCGATATCGATGATTTGAATGTTTTTTATTTTACCTACTCACAAGGAGAGATGCTTGTCACTGGATTTCGAATTGGGGGTTTGGCGTATGTTACCGATATTAAGCAGTATGACGAGGAGATTTTCTCTCATCTAGTAGATCTTGATGTTTTAGTCCTCAGTGCTCTTCGTTTTTCTCCGTCAAAGATGCAGATGACATTTGATGAGGCGCTCTCTTTCGCAAAAAGGGTGCAAGCTAAAAAGACCTATCTTACACATCTTTCTCATGAGATTGATAATAAGCTCTCAGCAGATCTTAAAGAAGATGTGATGATTGCATATGACGGACTACAAGTAGAATTTTCTTTGGAGAGATAGATATGGATGATGATCCAATTCATTTTAATGTTTGGTATGATGAGGAGCGAATACGAAATTCAAGAGCGATCCTTGTTGGTGTCTATAGAAAGCCAAGCGAGCTTGATACAGCAAATGAGCATTTAGAAGAGCTCTCTCTTCTTTCTGAAACCCACCACATCAATGTTGTGGAGAGTTGGCCAGCAATGGTGCGCGATTTTTCTCCAGGAACGTTTCTTAGCTCCGGCAAGCTGGCTCAACTTAAAACACGTATTGCTGAAGTCAACGCCAACCTTGTTATCTTTGACGATGAGATCACTGCTGTTCAAGATAGAAATTTAGAAGAGGCCTTGCGAGTTCCCGTTGTCGATAGAACAGAGATCATTTTGGGAGTCTTTGCTGACCGTGCAAAAACACGAGAGGCTAAATTGCAAATTGAGATGGCCCAGGTCCAATATTTATCTCCTCGCCTAAAGCGAATGTGGCTCCATCTTTCCAGACAGGCCGGTGGTGGCGGAGGTATGGCTGGAGGTGGCTATACTCGAGGAATGGGTGAAAAGCAGATCGAGATGGACCGTCGAGATTTAAAACGGCGATATGAGCAGCTCCAAAAAGAGCTTAAGGGGGTTGTAAAATCTCGTGAAACACAACGGCGACGACGAGAGAAAAATCAGATTCCGGCCTTTGCCATTGTCGGCTACACAAATGCCGGCAAGTCAACACTTCTTAATACGTTGACAGATGCTGATGTTCTTGTTGAAGACATGCTCTTTGCAACGCTTGATACGACAACCCGCCAATTTATTCTGCCCAACCATCAAAAAGTTCTGCTCATCGACACAGTTGGCTTTATCAGAAAGCTCCCACACCTACTTGTCGCAGCATTTAAAAGCACCCTTGAAGAGGCAGTACAAGCAGATGTTCTTCTTCATCTTATTGATTCGAGCCATCCAAAAGCATTAGAGCAGGCAAAAACAACCTTTGAGGTATTAGAAGAGCTTAATGCTGAAAAAAGACCAGTCATAACCCTTATCAACAAAGTTGATCTTGCAACAACGCCAGCAGAGCGCTCGACAATTCAAAAATTGCGTTTTTCCTATCCAGGCGCTATTCAAATTTCAGCTACCACAGGGGAGGGGAAGGAGGAACTTTTTGCAGCTATGATGAATGTTCTTCGAGATCGCCGCCAGCGTCTTCAAATCAAGATTCCTCAGGAAAAATACGACGTTGTTGCAAAAATTATTCGAGAGGGAGAAATTTTTTCGAAGAAATATGTTGAAAATGATGTTGTCGTCGATGTAGAACTACCAACAGTTTTTGCTCAACAGTTGGTGCAGTATGCTTATGACGATAAACAAGGAACTTGAATCCGCTCTGCACTACTTTGAAGATTTGCCTCAAAAAGAAACCTTTTTTAAACGGTTCCACGACCTTTCAAATTCCCTTATTCCTCCGCTACTTTCTCATTTTGGTATGATGGGACAGATGGCTGTTCAGTTTATAGGAAAGGAGAGAATTGTCGAGATCATAGAGCAAAATCTCATTCTTATGGCCCACAGAGCCTTTCAAGCATTCGACTCTTTTGATAAAAACCCTCTTGAATATCGACTTTCCTATATTGTCGATTCCCTGATTCTTCTTTCCAAAGAGTGCGATGCTTGGAGTGCACAACTGCAGGCTACGTGTGCTCCTATTCACAGTAAAAAGAAAAGAAAACAGAGAAGAGAAGAACACCATGAGGTCGATCTCTCAGATGTGGCTATAGAGGCGATTCAAGCCCTAAAACCGATCTTTTTTCCTGAAGGGTATGACTCTCTCTATTTGCCAGAAGGATCGCATATGCTGATCTCTCAAATAGAGAACCAGATCGATTACACAGCTTTAGTTGAGATGTGCGTTGCAACACTTTTTCATCGCGACAACAAGATGAACGCTCTTTATTGCATCATAGCAGCTCTTCATAAAATGGCGCTCTCAAGTGATCCGATATCCTTTGTTGAAGAGATTCCTGAACAACTTGTTGATCGGCTCGCTCCTGCTATAGAACCTCTTGTGCGTGTCTTTTTTCGACCATTTTCCTCTATGGCCCACCTTATTCCAAAACAGATGGGGGCTAAAAAGCTTTTAGGAGCTGTTGCTGGTAACCTCGGCGACATTACATCGCTTATGCTTTCCTTTGTTGGCTCATTCGAAGAAAGATACACCGAATCTGCCCTTATTAGATTAATTGATAGGGTTTCAGAGGATGAAAAAGCTGCAAAAGCTCTTATTGTGCGATGCCTTCCGCAAGCAGAAGCCTCTTTGCCCGAAGGAAGGCCCCCATCATTTTTCGATCTTCTCTCTTTTGGATTTAAATCATCTGTTGCCCATATGACAGCAGAAAACATTCTCTCATCAGTAGATTGGAAGGGGGGTCTCCTTTCTACATTAGAAACTGTACGCTGCTTTGTTGGCTCTCCCTATTGCGACCGCTGGCTCTTACAAACCCTTGGCCGGTTTCCTTTGTAGAGTTGCTCTTAAAAAGAACTTGAAGATATAATCTCATACAAAAAGAGAGATTTTTGTTTGTATATTGATATTCCTCAAACGTTTAGTTTAGCTTCAATAGGTTGTCGTACAAATCAATATGAGATACAGGCCCTTAAAGAACAGCTTGAGGCTATGGGCTGCATCTATGTTGAAAAAGATGCTGATCTTTGTATTGTCAACACCTGCTCTGTCACACAAGGAGCAGAGAGCTCTTCTCGACGCTCTATTCGCTCTCTTATAAAGAAGCATCCAAGAGCTCGCATCATCATTACCGGTTGCCTTGCTCTTCGCGCTCCAGAAACACTTAAAGGGGAGATTATTCCAGAAAAAGAGTCTATTGTTAAAACGCTCTTTCCTGATCGTCTCATTCCTCCTTTTTCCATCTCAAAATTTTCAAACCACACACGTGCCTTTGTAAAAGTACAAGATGGGTGTAACAATTTTTGTTCCTATTGCATCATCCCATACTTGAGGGGAAGATCGCGATCAAAAGATACGAAGAGTATTGTCAAAGAGGTTCAAGGGCTTATTGAGAGCGGCCACAAAGAGATTGTCCTGACGGGCATTGATGTAGGCGATTTCAATGATAATGGTTTTGTTCTCTCCGATCTTGTGCAAACTCTCGATGCTCTTGATGGACTCAAAAGGCTTCGCATCTCATCTATCAACCCAAACCAGGTAGATGAAAAGATGGTAGAGACTATTCTTTCTGGAAAAAACACCTGCCACTCTATGCACCTTGTTCTCCAATCTGGATCGACAAAAATTTTGCAAAAGATGCGCCGTCTCTATACGAGAGAGCAGTTTTTAGAAACGGTTGCTCTTTTTCGACAACGATCTGCAGACTTTATGTTTACAACAGATGTTATCGTTGGCTTTCCAGGAGAAACTGAAGAGGATTTTGAGCAGAGCCTTGAGCTTGTCAAAGAGGTTCGATTTGCCAAAGTTCATATGTTTCCCTATAGCGAGCGACCAGGAACACGAGCAAAGCGATTTTTAGATAAAGTGCCAGCGAAAACTATAACCGAAAGAAAAGGGTGCCTTCTTAAAGAGGCAGAAGAGATAAGCTGTCAGGTGCGCGAGAAATATGTTGGTAAAGAGGTAGAGGTCTTAACAGAACAGTCTAACGAAACAAAATGGCTCAATGCACAGACCAGAAATGGCCTTCCCGTTCTCCTTCCACGAGAAAGCGCTCAACCTAATGAGCTCATACAAGTTCGTCTCGAGAAAAATGGAGATTGTGCCCTCATTGGTTCACGTTTTCTCTAGCCCGTTACATCGGAAGACAGTAGTATTAAAGCAGTGAAAAATTGACAACCTCAAGAATTATGTTACGCCGCAGCCCACCACTATACAGGCTTCCGTTTAGCCACAAAGCTGGATTTTTTGGATGGATACCTTCTACCCATCTTGCTCTTCGTTCTTTTCCAACAGCATTGGAATTGTATGAGTGGGGGAAAGAGGGGCTTATCTTCCTCAAAAGGATTTGTTTTCCCAGGCTTGGTACGCCATCTAAATGGACGTGCTTTTTTGATCCTATTCGTCGACATGTTCAAGTAGAGGGTATTGCTAAAGACGGGTTTTTTAGATACCGCATTACTGTTGAAAAGAATGGTCTTATCCTTCGATCACTTAAGGGCAAAATCGTTTTTACTATAGAAGGCCAAGAAGTTCAGTTGGCTAAAAAAGAACCCTTTACCATTCATGGTGCCCATTTCAAGCCAATAGAGCGCTCACGCTTGGATTTAGGGATCAATAAATCTCCGAACTGGCATGCAGTTACAGGAAGACAGAACATTTTAGAGATTATTCAACATTGGTATCATATTGCAACGCCTTCCTCCATACCATCTCTCTCCTCGAATTCACTTTTAGGCCAAGTTGTAGATGCTGTACAAAGAGCAGATAAGACCTGCGTCCTTGATAAAATCTACGATTTCTATAGAGCGGGGATTAGTGATTTCTTTGTTCCTAAAAAAGAGGACGACCTCTTTCTCGGCTACGATCTTCCTCTTTTTGACAATCCTGTAGCAGACCTTCATGGAATACTCACAGCCTGCATTCGAGCACTTTTTATAAGAGAGCGTGAAGGAAAAATAGAGCTTCTTCCTTGCCTCCCAAAAGAGATTGCATCTGGAAGACTGTTTCAGGGGCGCTTTAGTCATACAATAGATATGGAATGGAGAAAGGGGAAGATGCGAAGGCTCTGTTTACATGCTGAAAAAGAAGACTCTATCTCTTTTGTTAGCAAAGCCTCTACCTGTTTTGTGAGAAAAAACTCTTTGAAAGCAAAAAAAGAGCCACATCTTCTAAAAAAAGAGCTTGAGGTGCAAGCTGGAAATGTTTACCTATTGGATAATTTTACTTAAAGTGAATGAGGTTCAATGAAGCCGCAGACAAAAGCTGAGTATGAAGAGCTTTGTGATGAGATTTGGCATCACAATAGGTGTTACTTTCAAGAGGCGGCTCCTGAAATATCCGATGAAGAGTTCGATGATCTCGTTCGCCTCCTTGAAGAGACCGAAAAAGAGCATCCTGAATGGATATCAGAAACTTCTCCAACACAGAGAATTGGAGAAAAACCTCTTGCAGGGTTTGAAGAGGTCGTTCATGAAAGCCCAATGCTCTCCTTAGAAAAGGCTTTTACAGTTGAAGAGCTTCAAGCTTTTTACGATCGCGTCTCTCGCCTTGTAGAAAAATCCTCTTTAGATTTTTTTGGAGAGGTTAAGATGGACGGTCTTGCGATCTCTGCTATATATGAGAAGGGAAAGCTCATCCGAGCAGTTACTCGAGGTGATGGAAAGGTTGGAAGCCTTATCACTCAAAATTTAAAAACTATTCCTCACATTCCTCTTCGTATTCCCTCTGATATTAAGCTGTTAGAGGTGCGAGGAGAGGTCTTTTTGCCAAAAAAAGCATTTGAAGCAATAAATAAGAAAAAAGAGGAGAGGGGAGAGCCCTTATGGGCAAACCCAAGAAATGCGGCAGCAGGATCTTTAAAACTTCTCGATTCAAGAGAATTGGCAAAAAGAGAGGGGCTTTCATGCCTCTTTTATGGTATTGCCCAACAAGACCCATACACTGTTCACCACCAATATGAGGTTGTTGACTTTCTCCACTCTCTGGGCCTTCCTACCTATAAGATGATAAAAGAACTACCACTTAAACCGTATTGCCGAGTCTCTTCTGTTGATGAGATGATGCGTTTTCAAGATGAGATTTTGGCTGTCCGAGAAAAACTTCCCTTTGCAATCGATGGTGTTGTGTTTAAGTTGGAAGATCTCGATCTTTCAGCAAGCATTGCGCCAACCATGAAACATCCCCGCACAGCTATTGCATGGAAGTTTGGGGCTGAACAGGCGTGGACAACACTTAAAGAAATCGTTGTTCAGGTTGGAAGAACCGGTGTGATCACACCTGTTGCTGAATTAGAGCCAGTTGAGCTTTCAGGAAGCTGTGTGCGCCGTGCAACACTCCATAATGCTGAAGAGATTGAGCGAAAAGATATTCGAGTAAAAGACCGTGTCTTGATTGAAAAGGGGGGAGATGTCATTCCCAAAGTTGTTAGAAGTGATACAACAGCTCCCAATAGACAACCACCATGGAAAATGGTCTCATCGTGTCCTTCTTGTAAAGCCTCTCTT
>Ga0180438_10011037_pt1 | contig 10987 bp, 9 predicted proteins | sample SS_ome_12_FD_132455 | JGI IMG/M metagenome (GOLD analysis project Ga0180438, IMG submission 132455) | Hypersaline lake sediment archaeal communities from the Salton Sea, California, USA - SS_3_D_2 metaG | ecosystem: Environmental > Aquatic > Non-marine Saline and Alkaline > Hypersaline >... | reverse complement strand
TGGATGGCTTCGGGCCATTGCCCCGTCGGCGAGGCGAGTTCGGCTACGCGCTCAACGAGAGGCAGGAATCGGCCGTCTTCGGCGCGCAGGAGAACCTGGGCCAGGTGCAGCGTCAGGTAGGGATTCACGCCGGCATGGACCAGGTCGTGGAAGAACGCTCCCTTCACGAGGCAATTGTCGAGAAGAAACGAAGCCGTGGCCGACAAGGTGGGGTCCCGGGCGTCCAGCAGTTGGAGCGGATAGCCGGCGACGATCGAACCGACCGCGCCGGAATCCATTCGGCGGTAGGGCGACGCGGGAATGCCCGCATGCGACCGGATGGATTGGGACCTTTGCAGGCTTCTTGAAATGGCGTTCATCAGGTCATCGGCCTCGGCTTGAAAGGTTTGCGCGGCCTTGCGGCCTCTCCAATGTTCGCACATCGCGGCGGCGGCGCGAAGCCCGGCGACGCTCCAGAAATCGTCCCAGTAATAGTAGTCGTTGTTGCCGAGATGCTCGGCGCTGAACCCGGCCGGCAGCAGTCCGGCGTGACGTTCCGGCGCATTTGACGGGCATCGTTTGCGGGCGATCCACTTGGCGGCGCGCAGGACGGGCTTTCGCCATTCCTGCTTTGGCGGTTTTCCGGTCAACCGACAGAACCTGTGGAAGATCCACAGCGCGGCCCCGTTCGCGTCCCATTCGCCGTCCTGGGAGTAAAAGAACCCGTTCATCTTCTGGCGGTCCGGGAAGCGGTCGAGTGCGCGTTCGACGCGGTCGTTCAACCCCGCGCAGAGCATGGCGTGCAGGATGAAGGCGGCGTCGCGGAACCAGAAGCGCTTGTAAGTAAAAGGGCCCGGATAGACCTCGCCGGGGGAGAACAGAATGAGCGACCGAAGGGCCGCGTCGTAGAGTCCCTTGAATCGGGCGTCGGGCGTTCGCAGTTCGGCCGCGTTCGCCGTCGCCTCGCGCCAGGGCGTCGTGCGGACGTGCGCGGGCGCCGGTTGGGCTTCCCTGTCGCCGTCCAGGGCAACGTCGAGCGAGACGGACGCGGACTCGCCGGCCCGCGCCTCGAACACCGCGGCCGCGCTGGCCATGCCGACCTTGCAGGCGCATCGGTCGGATTCGGGGCGTTCAAGGATGTGCCCGGCGACATCCCCGCCGTCGTACGTCGAGACGACATGCCGTTCGGCGGCCCGGCTCAACGCCGCACACGGCGCATCGTTCACGGTCCACGTTCGCCGGTCGGGCGAGAGGGCAATCTCGTGAATAAAACTCACCCCTTCAGGATTGCAGGGCCTCAGGGCGACTGCAAGCCGGCAGTCGCGATCGGCCTCAAGACAGTATCGGACGCGGCAGACCGGCCGTTCGTCCTCGAGAACGACGGCGGCCTCTACAGTCAACGTGCCCGTCTTGCACAACGTTTTCGTGCAAACCGACAGCGCGTTCGGTTCAATCTTCAGACGTTGTTCGGCCGAAAGCGCGCGCGAGGGAAAAAGGCTGTCTCCGTCCTCCGAAAGGATCCACCCGTCCAGCGACCATCCGTCGAAGAAAGGCGTCACGAGGCCGCGCGGGTCCACGAGCGGGAAGGCATGGCTGTCGGGGAGGCCGACGGCGGTCCAGTTGCGGTGGGTAAGATTGACATGGGTCAGGGAGAAGGCCCTCGGCAAAAAGGCGTCGTCGCGGGGATCGAACTGTCGCTGCACCCAGAAGGGCCATATCCAATCGAGATTGCTCTGGATCGCTCGTGTGTTCAACAGGCCCCGGGCATGAAAGACAACGCCTGCGCGGAGCAGTTCCAACGGCGTCGTTACTTCAGCGGGCTGGGCGAACCGTTCGAAGGCCGCAAAGACGGCGGCAGGGTCCAGGAACCCGTGCGCGCGGGAGAAACGGCGAAGCAGCATTCTCCAGGGAAACCATTTCAGAAACATCGCAATTTCCTCGGAAGCGATTCGCTAATCGAGAATAGCAACTGCGGAAAGCCATCGCCAGTGCATGCGATCTCGTGCCGGGTTTTGATCTTCGGGTGCGATGAGGTATGATGACTCCTCAGCAGAGATGGGTCGTACGTCTCTTGGACTGAAGAGTGAAATCTCCCATGAACAGAACACTGTCCTCGGGCACGCCTCACGTCGGATTCGTCTCGACGCGACTGGCCGGCACGGACGGGGTTTCTCTCGAGGCCGAGAAATGGTCCACGTTCATGGAGAAGCACGGCTGCGAATGCTACTTCATGGCCGGCGAGATGGATACGCCGTCGGATCGGTCCGTCTGCATCGAGGAAGCCCACTTTAAGCATTCGGATATTCGCGAGATTCAGCGAGCTTGTTTCGGCGCGCAGACGCGCCCCTGCGACATTACGCGCAAGATTGAGAAGATCAAGGACAAACTCAAGGCGGCGCTGGGCGATTTTATCGAGAAGTTCGATATAGACCTGCTGGTTGCCGAGAACGTTCTCAGCTTGCCGATGAACATCCCTCTCGGCCTGGCGATCACCGAGGCGATTTCCGAAACCGGCATCCCCACCATCGGGCACCATCACGATTTCTACTGGGAGCGGCCGCGTCTTCTCGCCAACGCGGTATGGGACTACATCAACATGGCCTTTCCGCCCCGCATGCCGTCGGTGCATCATGTGGTCATCAATTCCTCGGCAAGGCATCAACTGTCTCTGCGGACGGGCATGTCGGCCACGCTCATGCCGAACGTGCTGGATTTCGAGAACCCGCCCGGTCCGCTCGACAATTACGCCAAGGACGTGCGCGAGGCGTTCGGCTTCGACGAAGACGGACTTTTTATCTTGCAGCCGACGCGCGTGGTGGCCCGGAAAGGCATCGAACACGCCGTCGAGTTGGTCCATCGTCTCGGGATGAAGGCGAAGCTCGTCATCTCGCATGCGGCCGGCGACGAGGAGCTGGAATACAAGAAGAGGGTCCGAAGCTATTCGGACATGCTCGGCGTCAATACAATCTTCGCCGCCGGGCGAATGAGCGACGAACGCGGGCGCGACTTCGAGGGTAGAAAAATCTACGCGCTGCGCGACGTTTATCCCCACGCGGACCTCGTCACCTATCCCTCCACGATCGAAGGCTTCGGCAATGCCTTCCTCGAGGCGATTTACTTCAAGACGCCGATCGTGGTGAATATGTATTCGATTTTCATGATCGATATCAAGCCGAAAGGCTTTCGTACCATCGAATTCGAGCATTACGTCACCGATGAAACCGTTGAACGCTGCAAAGAGGTCTTGTCTGACGATGCACTTCGGCGCGACATGGTGGAACACAACTTCGAGTTGGGGCGCCGTTACTACTCATATTCCGTTATGGAGCAGAAGCTCGAAAACCTCCTGACCGAGTGTCTTGGACAATAAGCGGGTCCGGGCGGCAGGCGCTCCCCTTCTATCGCTCATACGTCCCGACGATTTCGGCGGTGTCCAGCACGTGTCCTTCGACGGCCTGAAGCAAATCCGCCTTCGTGAATCCCGTCGGCAGCGACGTCGTCTCATCGAGAGCGAACAACTTGAAATGATAGCGATGAACGCCGTGGCCGCGCGGAGGCATCGGACCGTTGTAACCGCTCCGATCGAAGCTGTTCTTCCCTTCGAACCCGCCTCCGGCAGTCGCCTCGGTCAACGAGGGGCGGTTTGCCGCGATGCCGTAGACCACCCAGTGGACCCATGGTTCGTCTTGGGGCGCGTCGGGGTCTTCGCAGACGAGCGCGAACTCTTTCGTCCCGTCGGGAACATCCGTCCACGACAGCGGGGGCGACACGTCCTCTCCCTCTCCGGTATATTTTTTCGGAATTCGGCCTCCCGCCTCGAACGCCGGACTCTTCATTTTCATGGTTCGGTCTCCTTTCCTGTTCGACGACATCTTGTTAGCGGGTCATCTCACGATAGAGTCTCTCGGTTTCAAGCCTCTCGCAGAGACGAGTCCCGGGCGTCGTGACGGCGGCGGTTCCCGCGGCGACGCCAAAACGCACGGCTTCGGCGACGGATTTATCTTCCGCCAGGCGCAAAACGATTCCGGCCAGCATGCTGTCCCCCGCGCCGACCTTGCTTTTCACAGGCACTTCGGGGGCCGCAATGGCGGATGTTCCGTCTCGTTGAGCCAGAACGACGCCGTCGGCCCCCAATGAAACGACGACGACCTCGGCGGCGCCGTCTTCGACCAGTCCCCGCGCGGCTTCGGCAACCTGGTCATGTTTCTCAAGGGGCTTGCCGGTCGCTTCGCGCAATTCGCGAAGATTGGGTTTGGCAAGATAGAGGCCCTCCTTCAAAGCCAAACGCAATGGCTCGCCTCGCGTATCCAGGATGAAACGAATCCTGCGTCCGCGCGCTTCAGCCGCCGCCCGGGCATAGAATTCCTCGGGAACGCCGGGCGGCAGGCTGCCGCTGGCGAGAAGGAAGTCAGGGCGGGAGAAGCCGGAAAAGAGTTCGCGAAAGCACCGTTCCGTCTCCTCGTCGATCACCTCCGGCCCGGGCATGACAAAGCGATATTGCTTGTCCGTCTCTCGCTCGAGAACGGTAACGTTCTCGCGGGTGTGGGCGGCTATGGAGATGGGCCGCTGCCGAATTTCTTGACCGTCCAGCAATGTCTCCAGCATGTCGCCGAGAGGCCCGCCCGCCAGATAGACCGCCGTGGCGACGCCGCCCAGTTCCTTCACGGCCCGAGAGACATTAATCCCGCCGCCGCCGGGTTCGCGGCGAAGGTCTTCCGCCCGCAGCTTTCGATCCGCGGATACCCGTTCGACACTGCAACTCATGTCGAGAGAGGGGTTCATCGTCAGTGTGGCGATACCTTTCATGTGTTCCTCCGCGGCCCGATGCGCCCGGCGCCGACAGACACGAGCCGTTTGCGTTCACGTTCTGATCGGCGACCGCCGCAGCAACCGATGCAACAGCCAGGGTGCGCCGATGCACGTCAGGGCCGAAACGATGACCATCGCCGAAAAGAGACGTTGCGTTATGACGTCGCCTCCCAGTTCCAGCGCGCGCTGCATAATGATCATCGTGATCTCGGCCCGAGGGATCATGCTGACGCCGAGGACAATCGCACCGTGTCGCGACATTGTCTTCAGCGCGGGCATCGCCGTTCCCGCGAATTTCCCCGCGGCGGCGACGGCCAACAACACGGCCGCCGCCGGAAGGGCCGCTCTCAGCTCCTCAGGACGAATCTGCATTCCGATGCCTACAAAGAAAAAGGGAGCGAAAAACGCGTAGATCGCGGCGAACGAAGCGTTGATTCTGACCGCGTCCGGGTCGCGACTGAAGACCAGCCCGGCGAAGAATGCGCCGATCGCCGCGGAAAAGCCGAGAAGACCCGCCAACGCCGCGATCAAGATTCCCAGCGCGACGACCATTAGAACCGGATCGGGGGCGGGCTCGAAACGCTTGAAGAACCGCGTGATCCGCTCCTCCGCATAGCGGGAAAACGCAACACAGAGCAATATGAAACCGGCGAGCTTGGCTGCGAAGATGCCCGCGGTTTTTGCCGCCGCGAATGCAAGCGACGGCGAGGCCCGGTCGCGCAAGACGGGAAGAAGCGAGAAGAGCACGGCCATCAGAACGACGCCCGAAATATCGTCCAGTTCGGCGACGTCCAGAAACAATTGGCCGCGGCGCGAATCTATTCTCCCGCTCTCCTCCCACACGGCGCAAGGAATACCGATGCTCGTGGCGGCCATCGCGACGCCAATCACCAGGCTGGGAAGAGCATGCAACCCGATAAGGTAACGGCAAACGAGAAAGGCCAGTCCGCCGCTCGCCAGGACATTCCCGATCCAGATGAAACTGGCCTGCCCGAGTTGCGTGACCATTTTCCTCAACTTGCTTTCCAAGCCGACGCGAAACAGCAGGCAGATGACGCCCAACTCGGCCAGAAGAGCGAAAGCTCGATCGGTCTGCTGGCTGACGGCGTCGGTGCGGCTATCGAGAACAGCGATCAGGACTCCGATGATCATGTATCCGATCAAGGCTGGAATTTCGAGACGATCCAATCCCACCTTCGCGAGCAGGGCGCACACAATGGCCGCGCCCACGAACATCGTGGTAATCAGCAGATCGCCGCCCAATTCCATTCGGTAAGATTCTCTTTCTGGTTATGAAACGAGGACCTCGTGCGCCGCGCCGTTATCGAACGCCCATTGCGCGCCGGGCGATCGGGCCGGTCAGCTTCGGTCGCATCTCACGACAAGACCCAGGATCAATCCCACGCTCGCGGCGACACCGGCGACGGCGCCCATGGCCATGGCGGGGTGTTCTTCGACCCACCTGCAGGACGCGCCCATCACCTTTTCCTTGGCCCGCGTCAATCGCGAGGCGGCCGTCTCCTTCGCGAGACCGGCCAATTGCGAGAGGTCTCGCCTTATTTCGACAACTTGATCTTGCAGTTCCTTGCTTTGTTCGTCGGTTAGTTCGACCATGGCCTTTTGTCTCCTTGTTCTCTTAGACCGTGTTTTTGAGAGAATTCTTGCTGTGCGTCTTTGCGTTCGCGGGTATACCGCTTCGATCATCGCGTGACGAATAGGGTCCCTAGGCCGGAACCGGGGCCAGATACCGTACGAAGATGCTGGCCATAAGCAGGGCGATCAGAAACCAGAAGAAGAATCCCAACGCAATCGAGACCGCTTCCTCCACGGGGGCTTGCGCGGCTTCCGCTTTGGCGGGGGCGGGTCCGCGCGACGGGGGGATCAGCGCGGCGAGCAGAAGCGTCACGATCAGGCCCGAGAAGAGAAAGGCGGCCCAGGATATGCCCCCGATCGTCGGTCCGAACGGCCTGGCCCAGACGCCCGCGGCCCACGCGCCCAGGAACAGGAGCACGAAAAAGAACAGGAAACCGGCAAGCGGGCCGGGACCGCGGCGATGAAGAACCACGAGTAGCGTCCCCGCGAAAAAGAGCGCGACGAAGAACGCCAAGGCCATCTCGCCTATAAACATAGTCACGTCTCCTTAATGACCGGTCCTGCCGAGGCGCTTTGCTTATCGTGTATTTTGCGGCGGAAGCGGGGGCCGTCCGAACCTGGCGGGCTCCCGCCGTTCGTACAGGGGCCACCGCCTGTAGGGCGCTCGGCCTTCGGGATATGGACCGTACATTCGATGGATCACGGTCAGCCGGTTTTGTACGTGCTTCGCACCGCCTTGATAGGCATTGGTCTCGGCGGCGTCGCGCTCACCCCACGTAGCGACGGTCCCGCTCAGCGTGACTTCGCCATTATCGACGAAGACGCTGACATCGGAGCCGTCCACGAACGGACTCCACAGAAACTGGTCCTTTACGTCCTGCCGGATTTCCTCGTCCGGTTTCCAGGTCCAGCGATGGTCGTAATCCAGATCGTTGATTACGCGCGTCACGCCCTTTACATTCTCGGCGACGCGTTCGGCCCGGCTTTGGAGAAAGCTCGTGGGAACCTTTCCCTCGAGGCAGATGGTGCCCGAATGGGCGGTAACCCTGATGCCGCCCAGATCCGTATAGGGAGTCCCGCGAAGCGCCTTTTGGACCCGCTTCTCCAGTTCCTCGTCCGGCGGGATCGTCTCAGGGCGCACCTTGATGTGATTCTTGACCCGCCATACGCCGACGACGTTCCGCGCATCCTGCCCGGCCGCTTTTTTCGCCGCAAGGTTGTCTACAACCCCGCCGAGGGTAACAGTGCCGTCCTCGACGAAAACGTCTGGGTTGAACGAAAGCACACGGGGGTCGTACAGGAAGGCGTCCTTGATGGCCTGTTCGATTTCCTCATCCGTGCGCGCGGCGTAGAGGGCCTTGCGGCGCAGCGTGTCGCGCGCCCACCATTCGACCTGCAAGTCTTCCGCATGGACCGATTTCACGCCCACCACCCAGGCGTCCGCCTGCGCGCGGGTCCTTTCCTGAGAACTGCCGACGGTGCCCCGCAACGTAACATTTCCATCCTGAACGCTCACCTCGATAAGATAGTCGTCCACGCGAATGTCGTTGGCCAGGCGCGACTCGACATCGCTTTCGATCTCCGCATCGGCCCGTTCCGTCGGGTATGTAATGACTGCTTCATTTTTGGTTTCGCGTACGCCCTTTACCCCCTTGGCCACTGTTTCGGCGAGTTCTCTTTCCTGCCACGACTCAACGGTACCCGTAATCGTTACGACGCCGTCCTCAACGCGAGCCTCGAGTTCATAGGAGTCCGTCGCGGGGTCGTCCCGCCAGGCATTCTTAACCGCTTCCTCGATATCCGCGTCCGCGATTCCCGACGGCCTGACCTCAATTATATTCACCACGGCCCGGACGCCTACCACGGTCTCGGCGATCGCTTCCAAGCGATCCCTGGCCAGGATGTTGTCCACGGTTCCGGCGAGCGTCACAATCCCGTCCCGTGTTTCGACATCCACCGTGTCATAAGGCACGGAAGAATCCAAGAGCATTTCCGTTTCCACAGCGCTGACGATGTTGCTGTCAGCCGGACGTTCGCCGGCGGTGCCGACGCTCACGGCCGCCGAGAAACACAAAAGTGTCGCCACCGCCACGGCCCCTCCCATGACGTCCATGAAGACGGTCCGGAAAGTGTGTCTCGAAGCCGGAATCCCGAACTGTCTATTTGCAAGCATTGCGTCTCCTTTCACCCGATGTTTCTTTTTTCTTCAGACCCTTTCTTCAGACCGACAGTACATCGGCGCACCGAAGATCGGTCGCGCCGGTTTGCGGTTAATCGTCGCTGCACACGTCGGACATCACCGCGCCCGCCAGTTCCTTTCCCTGAACGCGCGTGGCCATGTCCCCCAGCGAAAGGACTCCGGAAACCTGCCCCTTGGCGTCCACAATCAGCAAACGCCGGATTTTGTGTTTGGCCATGAGTTGATTAACGTCGCCGAGGGCGGCGTCCGGACGGCACCCAATGTAATCGGTTGTCGCTATCTCTCTGATGCGGGTCGCTCGGGGATTCTTCCGCGCGGCGATGGCGCGAATCACAATATCCCGATCGGTCACCACACCGAAAACTTTGTTCTCGCTCAAGACGGGCAAGAATCCGATATTGTGGTCCTTCATTTCCGCTGCCGCTTGCTCGACGCTGGCATCCGCGCCGATCGAGACAACGCCCGATGTCATGACGTCCTTGACATTCATGCCGCCAGCTCTCCTTTCGATCTGTTTTGCCGGCCGTTGTCGTCTTCTCTTGCCGGCGACTTCACGCCTGCTTCGACTTGGGCACTTCCCAATACACCGGTCGTCCGTAATGGCGGTGAAGCCGCGTTTCATAGTCGCGATCCAGCAGTTCGTCCGGATCGAATTCCGGACTCGCCTCGATCTTCTCGCGACTGAGTTCGACATGCACCTGCTTGTCTGACCAATTGACGCCGGAAATCCAAAGAGGCGAAATCGGCACCTTGCGTCCGGGGAGCCAATTCCGCGTGTCCACAAGCATATAGCGAATGGCCCAGCCCGTCGTGTCGGCGACGAAATCGTCCACGTGCCCGATGTCTCCGTCCGCCGCGGCGATATGGTAGCCGCGAACCTCGGCGCCGCTTCGAAGATGGGGATCGCCCTCCGACTTCTCTTCCTCCACCTGGCCCGGCGGTTTGTAGATGGGTTGCCCCGCGCCGATCGGATAAGGCGTGGGAACCCAGTAGCGCGGCCAGCCATAGTAATTCACCAGTCGCATCTCGTGTTGTCGAGATACCGGTTCATGTTCGCCGATTGGCGGACTGTTCTCGATCCTTTCCTTCGTCAGGGAGACCGGCAGGAGTTTTTCGGACCAGTTGGGTGTGCGGACGGACTCTGGAGAAACCAAAACCAACCGCTTCGCCAGCCATCCGCCCGTATCCACGACGAAATACCGTATCGTCCAAGCGGAGTCGTCGAAAAGAAAATCGTCAAGCTTTCCGATTTCGCCGTCCTCAGCGTGAATCCTGTAGCCGCGAATCTCATTAAGCGACCTGAGCATTGAACTTCCTTTCTCTTGTAACAAGCGCGAGGGCCTTACACCTGAATCTTCCTCAACCTCCATCTTTGCCTAATAGCCAGTATCCACATTGGGATAGGCGGTTCAATCGGTAGCGATGCTTGTTTCGCTCCGGGTGGATGCGTGCAGGAGAGTTGGGGAATCCTCCTGACCCTTGTTTGGGTTGCCTCCCCCAGGGGGTGTCTCCAACTGTGCCGACAACGAGCCGAGCGAACTAATCGAGATGGCTGCGGCCGAGGGGTTTCGTTACCTCTCAGGAGCCATCGTGTCCCGATCCGAATTGCTCCCAGAAGGGTCAAGAGGCGGACAAGCGACTCCCGGTTTTGTCCCGTTTTTGTCCTATAACGCCATCGAAATAACCGTTGATAACCGGAATCAACCAGAACCAACCGGACTACTGAACTATCGTCACAAAAAGGGCTTACGACGTGACTCGTGTCGTGGCAGTGGGAAGCGAAAACGGCCCGAAAAGGCTCCCCTATCCTCCACCAGTTGACTAGCCTGCGGTCGTAACGATTTTGAAATCAGGACGTTGCGACCGCGCCTGTTTTTCCGGGACCCCCGTTTGTCTTAAAACTGTCTTAAATCCCGGAGATTCTGCCCCGCCGCGGACAACGTCCATCGCGTTCTGACTCTCGGCGTCCTAGAGACAATCGTCCCGCACGATCATCCGCAGATGCCCGGGGCAAGAGCATGTCACCCGTCTGCGGACTACTTCCCGCCGAACTCCAGGCGGATTTGCCCGGCGACGCCGTGCGAGACAAAGCCTTCGCGGAGTTCCGTCTTGTATTGCACGCCGCACGAGAATCCGCCGCGTTGCAGGAACTTCAGGCCCGCGCCCAGGGCCATGCCGTGACGTTCGGTCTTAGGGCCGCGAATGGAGAACGGCGCGCCGGGCGCGTCAGCGAATGACGCCTTAACCACGTTGTCGTCAATCGCAAAGTCATAGAGCCACGATGCACTAACCTCCGGAACGAGCAGCCCGCGTTTCATCTCGATCGGCCGCGCCAGCCGCAGGCCAAGGTCCGAGACAAGGCTGTCGGTCTTCCGATGACCGACCCTGAGCGCAGCCCCCGTGCCG
>Ga0180438_10011036_pt1 | contig 10988 bp, 6 predicted proteins | sample SS_ome_12_FD_132455 | JGI IMG/M metagenome (GOLD analysis project Ga0180438, IMG submission 132455) | Hypersaline lake sediment archaeal communities from the Salton Sea, California, USA - SS_3_D_2 metaG | ecosystem: Environmental > Aquatic > Non-marine Saline and Alkaline > Hypersaline >... | reverse complement strand
TGGGCTACCATGCGCTCCACTTCGCTTCCTTCACTAGAGCCTGTCATAATAAGGAGAGAAATCCCTGAAGCTGGCATAGTCTCCCTCGAACGAGAGTCCTCTGGCATTTGCCAGAGGATTATAGCATTCGGGTCATCCTTTGTCAAAGAAAAGCTCTGGTTCGTTGACATCCCCATCAAGCTAAGCTATAATATCGTCCATCGCTTTGATCACTGTGGAATGGCGCATGAAACGGTTAAAGAAACCATGTAAGCCGAGGAACGTCATGAGGCTGGCTGCGGCGGTCCTCCTCCTCTGGCTCGTGGGGGTACCCCCAAAGGCCATTGTTGTCCTGGGGCCGCAGCAGTACGTAGAAACCATCAACCCCAAGATGGGTGTCCACACCCGCCTGACGGACGAGGTCGAGGAGTGGAAGATCAAACGCACTTTGGAAATGGTGCGGGAGATGGGCGCGCCCTGGATCGTAGAGTATTTCCCTTGGGCCTACTATGAGCCGCAGAAGGGGCACTTCAACTGGGAGCACGCCGACATGGTAGTTGATCACGCCCGCAGGCAGGGGCTGACGGTCATCGCCCGCCTGGGCTTTGTGCCGGAGTGGGCTCGTCCCAAAGGCTCTACAGTCGCCTATCTTCACAGGGCCTCTTTCGACGACTTTGGTGAATTCGTCTATGCTTTTGTCTCTCACTTCCGGGGGCGCATTAAACACGTCATCATCTGGAACGAGCCTAATCTCAGCCTGGAGTGGGGCTACCAGCCGGCGAGCCCTGAATATTACACTGAGCTTTTGCACTTTGCCTACGTCCAGGCCAAGCAGGCCGACCCCGATGTGCAAATCCTAGCTGGAGCGCTGGCCCCCACGTTGGCTCCAGAAGGCAGCGAGTGGGGCATGGATGACCTGGTCTTCTTGCAGCGGATGTACGATGCTGGGGCTCAAGATTACTTCGACATGTTGGCCATCCATGCCTATGGCTGGAAGTTTCCCCCCGACGACCCAGCGGCCGTGGATGAGGTGAACTTTGCCCGGGCGGAACTCTTACGCCAGGTGATGCTTCGCAACGGCGACGCCGATAAAAAGTGCATCATCACCGAAGGTGGGTGGAACGATCATCCCCGCTGGACCAAGGCCGTGCGCCCCGGGCAGCGCATCGAGTACACCATTCGTGCCTACGAGAAGGTCCTTGAGGAGTGGGATTGGTGTGAGGGCGCTGTTTTCTGGGCCTTTCGCTATCCCCGTCCGGCCCGCACCTATCAGGACTATTACACCTTTGTGGCCGTTGATTTCACACCCAAACCGATTTATTGGGAAGTGCAAGAGTATGCGCGGAGGGAGAGTTAGGGCGGAATGGGGAGGAAGACTTATGCCAGGCATGTTCTGCTGATTTTGGTGATCGGCCTGAGTTTGGTCGCTTTGGGGGTTTGGTACCGGCTGGGACGGGGAGAGGGGATGGACCATACCTGGGCCGTCATCCAGCAGGCCAGGGTGCTGCGGGTGGGGATGGACGCCAGCTATCCGCCCTCTGAGGAGCTTGATGAGACCACAGGCGAGCTACAAGGCTACGATGTAGAGCTCGCACGGGAAATCGGACGGCGACTAGACCTGGAGGTGCAATTCGTTAACATCGGCTTCGATGGGCTATATGACGCTCTCATAGCCAAGAAGGTAGATGCCGTTATCTCCGCCTTGCCCTACGATCCCTTCAGGACCCAGGATGTTTTCTACACTATATCCTATTTCAACGCCGGTCTGGTGCTGGTGGCGAGGGAAAGCGAGACCGAGATCGATTCAGTGGATGATTTGAGCGGCAGGACGCTGGGGGTCGAATGGGGCTCAGACAGCGACGCCCAGGGGAGACGCATGGTCAAGCGGCTGGACGGTCTGAACTTGCATCCCTATCCCACTCCTTTGGATACGTTGTGGGGTTTGAAGAACGGCGAAGTGGAAGCTGTTCTGGTTGACGCGGTCTCGGCTCATCACTTCATCAAACATGAGGGGGCAGTCAAAATTGTGGGCGAGCCGGTCACCGACGAATCCTACGTCATCGCTGTGGGGCCCACCAGCACCGAACTGCTCTCGGCCCTCAACGCGGCCTTACTGGCCTTGAGAGATGACGGGACCCTCATCCGCTTGCGCGATGAATGGTTCTGATTTTAGGGGCTTGTGTCTAGCAATATGATTCCCCAATCGGAGGTCACGGTCGCGTCGATGAGCTTTCGCTGGCCGCTGCCGTCGGCGTTCATGACCCAAAGTTCCCATCGGCTCTGACGTGCGGAGAGGAAGACGATGCCGCTGGAGTCGGGCAGCCAGGCAGGATTGACATCGTTCTCGGGGTTGTTGGCCGTCAGGCTCGTGCGGTCCGATCCGTCTATGTTGACTGTACAGATGTCCCAGCTTTCGCCTGCCTTGCAGGCGAAAGCCACTCGGCTTCCATCAGGAGACCAGGCTGGTAAGGCATCATCGGCCGTGGTGGTCAGTCGAGCCTTGCCACTGCCGTCAACGTTCATAAGGTATAGTCCACAAGCAGGCCCATCACATCCCTTGAAGACCAGGCGCTGGCTATCCGGAGACCAACTGGGTTGTATACTACCGTCGGCCAGCTTATTGGGGCTTCCTCCATTTGCGGATATAACATGTACGCTGTCCCGGGCGGCGTAGGCAACGAGTTTGCCGTCGGGAGACCAGCAAGGGTATCTGGCCTCTCCATCGCGAACCACCAGTTGTGGATCGGTACCGTCCAATTTCAGAGTCCACAGTCCGCTGCCCTGAGGCCACCCTTCCCAAGCGGAGAAGACGATGCGCTCACCGTCCGGGGAGAAGGAGGGCGAACTGATATACGGGGAAGGCAATACCGTCTGGGCGCTGCCGTCGGCGTTCATGATTCCTATTTGGTATTTTGTTTGATCCTCCAGACCGATGGTGTAAGCTATTTTCCCCATCGTGGTGGCAGTAGGAGGCGGTTTGGGAGAGGGCGGTATGGGGGTATCGGTAGGCGTAGGTGTGCCTGTGGGACTCACAGAGGCCGCCTCTGTAGGGGTGGGCGTAGATGACAACTCGATGGCCCCAGTGGGGGTTGGCGTGGCCTCGGGGGACGCAACTTCAGTCGAAGGCGCTGATGTAGTTGCGAGAAGTGGAGTGGTTGAGGATGACGTTGGCAGGGCTATAGCTGGGGCGGTGGGTGTCTCTTCCTCAAAGAGTCCAAAGACGATGACACCAGCCACGATGCAAGCAGCGGCCACTAATAGCACACTGACTACTCCCAGGATGGTAGGCAACCAACGACGTTCTTTCCTGGGGTAGCTCAGCGGAGAAACCGGCGTCTCTGCCAGGTCCTCTCTGAAGGCCGGTGGGCGTGCTTCAGAGGGGACTGGAGGCTTAGCGGATGCTTCTGCTACTTCGACCTTCAGTGCTTGATCAATGGCCGCTATCAACTCAGCAGGGGTAGCATAGCGGTTTTCAACTTTCTTTGCCATGCACTTGCGCACGATCTCATCCACGGATGGAGGTATATCTGGTCGCTTGTCCCTCGCCGAAGGGATAGGAGCCTCAAGATGCCGAAGGATAAGTTCCACCGGGGAGCTACCTATGTAGGGCAATTCGCCGGTTAGCATTTGATAGAGGGACACTCCCAGGGAATACATGTCGGTGCGGGAGTCTAGGTCTACGCTTCCATCCGCTTGTTCTGGAGATATGTAGTATGGCGTACCCAACACCCCCGTCGAGGTCATGCCAGTGTGCATTAGGCTGCGGGCGATGCCGAAATCCATGACCTTCACTGTACCCTCAGGGGTGATCATCAGGTTGGCAGGTTTGAGGTCCCGGTGGACGATGTTCTTTCGACTGGTGACCTCCAGACATTCGGCTACCTGGCGGGCAACGACTAGGGCTTCGTCAATCTCTAGAGTCCCTCTGGCGGCAAGGATTTCGGCCATAGTCCTGCCTTCCACAAATTCTGTGACGATGTAGATCGTGCCCTCTTCTTCACCAAACTCGTAAAGCCTGACTATATGAGGGGACTCAAATTCTTTTAACTCAGCTAGGATCCTCGCCTCTCGCTGGAAGCGTTCCATGAACTGTCCATCTTTGGTCAAGTGCCGGTGGACGACCTTGATGGCGACTATCCTTGCCTCCTTTTGATCTCGAGCCAGGTAAACGCTGCCAGCTGCACCCTCTCCTACCTCGTCATAGATTTTGTATCTACCTTTGATGGTTTTCCCTATCATTTACAGGTCCTTTCCCTCCTCTAGAGGGTCTGCGCAGCAGGTCGGAGGGTATGGGGGGTGTCCCATTGATGTCCTCTCTCACCAGCACTCATGGCCCAGATGTCCCGCTTGTTGGCTTGGAAGCAGGTGTGAGCGGTACGGCTAAGGTCCCTTTGGCGGCCCAGACCTTCAGATTGTCAAAGGTGATGTGAACGTTGGGCTCCGCAAAGCTGGCAGCGAAGAGCCCGACATCGCCATGATCATAGGAATCGTCGGTGATGGTAGCCAGATGTTGGTCATTCACGTGCAGAGTGGTTTGTGACCCAGTACAAGTAGCCCTCAGACGATTGCTGGCTTGGCCGCGGTTGATGTAGGGCGACTCCGTCCAATCAATGATGGCCACCCACCCGTCACTGACGAATTTGTCCAGGAAATAGAATCCATCACCGGAGATACCGAAGCGGTAGAAATGCTCATCATCTTCGCTGCGGAACAGTACGCCGTAGCTATTATTGCTAGGACCCTGGTCTTGGGTCGCATCTACCTCTAGCACAAAGTCGGTGAAGTCTCGACCCGATTTGCTCCAGGTGAAAGTGTTGATCTCCTTGGCTATAATGTGATATTGGCTGCCCCCATACTGTCTGACGGTATCTGGCTCAAAGACCTCGCCCCACCCTGTTTCCGAGTCATTGAAGTCATCAGAGTAAATGAGGGTTAGCTTGGCAAGAGCCGCGGGTGTACCCTGCCAGATGGCAGTTCTTCCCGCCAGCAGGTCTGATCCTCTCGAGAGAGCTACTACACCTATTGCCACCAGGCAAATGATCAGCACAGCGGCGCCGACTATTCTAGCCCAGGTTGGAACCCTTCCCATAAACTTGGGCACCGGCTGGGCAGAGGGTTGGGGAAGCGCGGTCTTGGCTGAAGGGGGGACTTCATAGAAGGTCAGCTCCGTGTCGCCAAGAGCGATGATATCCTCCGCTCTCAAGGGGTGGTGGGGCTCGCGTACCCTGATCCCGTTAACGAAAGTCCCATTGGCGCTCTCTAGGTCGGTGATGCTATAGCGTTCTTCGGTAAAAGCAATGACGGCGTGGTGACGGGAGACTTTGGGATCCTCCAGGATAATATCGTTATCTGGTGCCCGACCCAGGGTGGCTTTGGCCCTCAATTTGAATTCCTGCCCCTCTCCCGTGCCCGTGGTAATAACTAGGCGGGGAAGGCGGGGAATTTGGATGAGGGTGCTGCCCAGAGAGTCGTCGAGGGGAGGTGCTTTGCCCATCTGGATCAAAGTGTCCTGTTTGGATATCTCCTTCGAGTCCATTTGCTCTTCTGCCAAGTCGATTGAAACGGATAAAGCTACCACCGTCCCGCACTGGGCACAACAGTCATCATCGGGCATCAATTCAGCGCCACAGTGTAGACATTTCATAGATTCTCCTCTCTTGCCTCTTTCAGAATTCATCGCCAGGTTGGGCGTCCTGCGACCGAGGCAGAACCACCCAGCCTATCTATTGACTCTCGCCAGCTTGGTACTACGGTGCCCACCAGGAGATACGTTCCTCAGGCCAGTCTGGTCCCATAAGCCCTGGCAAGTCGAATAGCTTACGTTGGTTGCTGCCGTCGGCGTTCATGACCCAGATGGCCCATTGGCCACCCCGATCTGATACGAAGGCGATATGCTTCCCATCAGGAGACCATGTGGGCAGGCCGTCATTAGCCGGGTTATCCGTCAGGCGGGTGATGCCGCCCCCAGCGTTGTTGGCTTTATAGATCTCCCGATTGCCATCGCGTCCGGACATGAAGACAATCTCGGTGCCATAGCCGTCCACGGCCAGGTCGTCGCCGACGGTCGTGAGTTGGGCTACCCCCTCGCCGTTTTCCCACACAGCCCAAAGGCCGCAGGCGCTGCAGTTACCGGCCCAACATTGGCAACCGCTGAAGGCGATGCGCCCGTCGGGTAGCCAGGTCGGGTAACGACCTGTCACCATCTGCCCGCCGATCTGTAGTGCCCGCCCGTCGGTCTGGCGGGCAGCGTCATCCTGAATGAAGATGTTCCAGATGAGTTCCCCCTGGGGGCTGCGCCTTCCAGACTGGCTGGAGGAGTGGACGGCTTTCCTTCCATCGGGCGACCAACTGGGCTGTTTGTCCTCAGGGTGGTTGGTGATGGGGTGTCGGTTGCCCCCGTCGCTGTTCATCACCACCAGGCTGTCCCAACCACCACCGTCGCCGTTGGCCACAATAACCCCATCGCCTCGGAACTCGGGTTGGCGTGTCTGTTCGTAGAGGAGCCGTTGGCTGCTGCCATCAATGTTGGCGATGTAGAGGTCATATTTGCCGCTTATATTGTTATGGACGGTGAAAAGGATCTTGCCCCTCATTCCTGATGAAGAGGCAGGCACCGGCGTCGGTGTGGCCTCTGCCGCTGCTAGGGTCGGTGTAGCTGCTGACGTGGGTGGGGCTGGCAGCGGTGTGGGCGTGACGACGATAATCACAGGTGTTGGTGTGGGCGCCGGTGTGGGCGTGTCCGTCGGCGGAAGCGTGGGGGTCGGATAGAGCGTGTAGGTTGGATAGAGTGTGGCCGTCGGCGCTAGTGTTGGCGTATCGGTGGGCACAGGCGTGTCCGTAGACACCGTTGGGGTAGGTGAAGGCACTGGAGTGGCCAGGGCCTGCAGGGCGGGCGTAGGCGTAGCGGGAGACGGCCTGAAAACAAAGAAGCCTGCTACAGCCACCACCGCCAGGAGAAGAAGCCCTCCACCAGCCACGAGCGGCACCAGGGGAAGGCGGGGCTTTTCAGCGCCGGGGGCGGTTACGAAAGGAGCGGCAGCCTGGGCTGCCTGGGGCCTGCCAACTGGTCGAACCGCTGGCTCCGCCGAGGCGATGGGGACCGCCGGGGCAACTAGAGCCTGCTGTAAGGCTCGGGCCATCTCACCAGCCGTCTGATAGCGGTCATCAGGATCCTTGCTTAGAGCCTTGAGGATCACCCGCTCGACGGATTCCGGCAACTGAGGGTACACATGGCGGGGCAAAGGCAGTGGGTCATTAATATGTTTCATAATGATGGCAAAAGGGGTGTCCGCATCGAAGGGGACCTGGCCCGTGACCATCTCGTAGAGGATGACGCCAAGAGAGTAAATGTCACTGCGTTCATCTCCGCTTTGTCCCTGACCCTGCTCAGGGGACATATAGACTGGCGTTCCTGAGACGGCTCCGGTCACGGTGTAACGCTTGGCTCCTACGATCTTAGCAATGCCAAAGTCGGTCAGGACAGGTTGTCCCTCAGCAGTGAACATGATATTGGCTGGCTTGAGATCGCGGTGAACCATGCCTCGACGATGGGCATAGTCCACGGCGCTGCCTATAGCTGTCAGGATGCGGGCAGCTTCTTTGGGGTCAAAGGGTTGCCCCATGCGGCTGCGTTCTCTTAGCTCTGTCTTGAGGGTGGGGCCATCAATGAATTCCATGACCATGTAAAACGAATCAACCTCATGGTCAAAGTCTATGACCTGCACGATATTGGAGTGTCGCAGTTTCGCCACTGCTTGTGCTTCTCGCTCGAAGCGCCCGATGAAATCTGGGTCTTCAGACAGAAAAGAGTGTAAGACCTTCACAGCTACATAGCGATCCAGGGCAGCTTGGTGCGCTTTGTAGACATCAGCCATCCCTCCTCGTCCCAGGCGTTCTATGATTCGGTATTTACCGATCGTTTTACCAGATTCTAATGGCATCTCGTCCTCCAGGTTTTGAGACTTCCAAAGTCTGTCAGACTTCGGAAGTCTGTACTTACGTCTTGTTAGGGACCCCAGGATATGCGCTCAGTGGTCCAGTCGTATTCTTCGCCACTGCCATAATCCCCGTTGAGGTCGAAGAGCTTGTGCCGACCGCTGCCATCGGCGTTCATGGCCCAGACGGCCCACTTGCCTCCCTCATCGGAGGTGAAAGCGATGAATTGCCCATTGGGTGAAAAGGTGGGCAGGCCGTCGTTGGCGCTGTTGTTGGTCAGGCGCTTCAGGTCGCCGCCATCGGTGTTAATCGAGTAGATTTCCCAGTTGCCGTCACGGTTGGACATGAAAGCCACCTTGTTGCCGTGGGCAGCCGGGGCCATGTCACTGCTGTCGGTGGTCAGCCGCGTGGGAATAGCACCGCCATCCGAGGGAACGATGTAGAGGCCGCAGTTGGCGCCACCAGCCCAGTAGTCACAGCCCCGGTAGACGATACGGCCATCGGGCAACCAACATGGATCTCGGCCAAAGGTGTCACCGACTGGGTTGCGCAGTTCTTGCCAGGAATCCCTTGCGCTATCAGAGACAGTCTCCAATATGTAGATGCGTTGTCTCTTATCACCGTGCAAACTTGAGTCGAAAACCAGATGGGCACCATCGGGCGACCAGCTAGGCCGTGAGTCCTCCAGATGTTCACTTACCTCCATCAAGTTGCTGCCGTCAGCATTGGCCACATGTAGATTATCATGATAATGGGCCTCGCCATTGACCGCTATCTTTGATCCATCGGGGCTGAAAGCTGGCTGGCGCATCTCTCCAATGATTACAGCCCGGCCGCTGCCGTCCACGTTGGCCACCCAGACACTATATCTGACTCCATCCCAAAGGGTGAAAGCGATTTTGCCCGTCAAGGCCGCTGTAGGCGTGGGGATCGGCGTGGATGTCTCCGCAGGGGTCGGGGTGGCCGGCAAGGGGGTGGCTGTGACAAAGATGACCACAGGTGTGGAAGTGGCCATGGCCACCTCACACTCTACAAGGCCCGCTTGCGCTTCCTCAAGATCGGGATCGAGGCTCAGGGCTTGCTGGAACATGGGCACCGCCTGGTCGCATTGGTCGAGTTGGACGTGCACCCAGCCCATCAGGACATAAGCATCTCCATAACTGGGATCCAAACTGAGGGCCTGCTGCAAATTGGGGAGGGCCTTTTCGTATTGGCCCAATTCGTAATAGCAGGCTCCCAATCCTGCGTAGCTCCAGGCATGAGGCCGCAGCTCGATGGCTCTCTGGTAGGCTATGATGGCTTCCACATAGGTTTCAGACCGACGGCGCATTGAAGCCATCTCGTGTTGCCTGAGCCACAGGTTGGGTTCTAACTCGGCTGCTTTTTCGAACTCGGACAGAGCTTGAGGCAATTGCTCTTTGAAGAGGTACACCGCGCCCAGACTGCGATGGGCCTCGGCATCCTGTTCATCCAGTTGCACGGCCCTCTGGGCCTCAGAGGCAGCTTCGTCCAACTGGTCTAGGTTCAGGTAGATCTCGGCCAGGAAGGCCCGTGCATCGGCATGGTTGGCATCAAGCTCCACTGCTTTACGAGCGACTTCCAAAGCTTGGGCGGGTTGGTCATTCCAGTCGTAGGAGCGGGCCAACTGGGCAAGGACCTCAGTGTTGGTGGGATCGAGCTCGCTGGCCACCTGGGCCTTGGCCACAGCTTTGTCGAACTGATGGTCCAGGTAGAGGGCCCGGGCCCAGCGAGCGTAGGCCAGGGCATGGGTAGGATCGGCCTGGGTTGCCTGTTCGTAGGCTCCTATGGCTTCCTCGAACTTGCTTTGCAGGACCAGTTCGTCACCCTGGGCGATAAGCTGGCTCGTGTCCACGGCAGGAGAGATCTCTGGTGTAGGTGTCACCTCCGATACAGGTGGGCTGGGAGTGATGGCTGCTGCTGTCCCCTCTGGGGCCCACACTTTGAGGTTATCGAAGCTGATGTGAACGCCGCCTTGGATCAATGTCCCAGCGAAGAGGCCAATGTCGCCGTGACTGTAAGAGACATCGCTAAAGTCGGTGAGATGACGATTGTTGACATAAAGGCTGATTTGAGAGCCTTGGCAGATCACCTTGAGGCGGTTTGTGGCCTGTCCCTTGTGGATGAAGGGTGAGGCGGTCCAATCTATGAGGGTTACCCATTGGTTCTCCAAGCGTCTGCTCAAAAGGTAAAAGCCATCGCCGGAAATGTCGAAGCGGTAGAAGTGTTGTTCATCTTGAAGGCGAAAGAGAAGGCCATAGCCGTTATCGTTGGGCCCGCTCACCTGGGTGGCCTCAACTTCAACCATAAAGTCCGCGAAATCCTGACCGGCGGTGCTCCAGATGAAAAGCTCACGGGCATTAACAAGGATGTGATATTGTCCGTTTTCGTACTTTTTGACGCTTTGCAGATCAGAGTCTTCGATCCAGCCTCCTTCGAGCGTGCTGAAATCGTCCTGCCAGGCCAGGGGAAAAGCCGGTGTCGGCAGGACGGGAGGCTCAGGTGTTGGCCGTCGCAGAAGCGGCAAATTGCCCCTACTGGCCAGTAATGCCACCAGGATTACCGCGAGGACCGCTATGAGGAACAAAGCTGCACAGCCGATCAAGACCCAACCAGGTATTCCGCCTTTACTCTGGGGAGTGGCACCTCTGGGCGGCATCGGCGCCATGGGTCTTGCTGGGTTGGGAGGCGGGGTAGCCTCTCTATTCTGCCCGCAATTTCTGCAGAAGAGGGTACCTGGGTCCATAGGTTGGCCGCAGTTTGGACACAGACTTTTCGGCTGCTGTTGGCTGCCATTGTAGATATTCATCAGAGTCCTCCGGCTCTGCGATTCCCGAAATGAGATTTCTGACCACGTCATTATAGCACACAATTGGCTTCCTTTCAATTTTTCCTGGGTATAACGCAAAACTGTCGGTAAGTTTTAGCCAGATAGCAAAGCCCAATGGAATGTTTCGACGATCTGTGAGTCAGCCACAATATATTGCGGTCGTGGCTATGAAAGCCCAAGAAGTAGTTGGTCACGTACTAACCATGCCAGAGCAAAATCGGCTGTG
>Ga0180438_10011033_pt1 | contig 10992 bp, 12 predicted proteins | sample SS_ome_12_FD_132455 | JGI IMG/M metagenome (GOLD analysis project Ga0180438, IMG submission 132455) | Hypersaline lake sediment archaeal communities from the Salton Sea, California, USA - SS_3_D_2 metaG | ecosystem: Environmental > Aquatic > Non-marine Saline and Alkaline > Hypersaline >... | reverse complement strand
GAAATGAATCGACACGGCATCCTATTAGATGTATCTCATGCTGGAGCGCGCACTGCATCAGAAGCCGTGGCAGCGAGTGATAAGCCTGTCATTGCTTCCCACTCCAATCCATTCACACTCTATCCAAGTGGAAGAAATCTAAGTGATGAATTGATTGATGCCATTTCAGAGAGTGGTGGCGTGATTGGCATTTCACCATATGGTCCCATAAATTGGGACGGAGATCCAGAACACCCTCCCACGTTAGAAAATATGATGAAGGCCATAGATTATATAGTCGAACGTGCAGGAATCGACCATGTGGGCATTGGCTCGGATAGAGAGGCTACCAAGGGTGCTTATCCTGCTGAGCTACAACGAAAAGAATTAAGTACTATCCACGAAAGTCACAGCACCCCGACAGCATACAGAGAGGCTTTTAAGCATCTTTCAAAATATCCCATTTACCGCATCGAAGAATATGAAGGTATTCACGATCACCCCAAGTTTGCTGAGGCGCTTGTTCGTAGAGGTTATGGTTCTGAGGACGTAATGAAAATATTGGGAGGTAATTATCTACGGGTGTTTGAGGAAGTGTGGCCAAACTGATTATATGTACTTAAAAATTCTGTTGCATGTTAGCTGGCGAACGTAATGAGATGGCGAATATCTCAATCTCCTCCATGTCAGATCTGATTCGACAATCCCAAGTGTGGCTTATACCAAGGGACATTATGCGTTCTTTTTTGGAGTGAGTAACGGTTTGCTTGAGACCTATTTTTTCCGACCGTTTAGTTTGTTGTAAACAATACGGGATGGTTCAATTTTTGGGGGAAATAGGTTTACACTTTTGTCCATCTCGAAAATACCTGTCATGCTGAGCGGAGCGAAGCATCCCGTTTTTGGCTTTCAGAATGACACCATTCATCCCATTGGTCTGAGGTTGAACTCTCAGGTCTTGGTGAGTCGTCAAAGTGTAAACCAAATTGTGAACCATCTCAACAATACAACAACGAAATTCTGTCTAATGTAGAGCCTTTATTATGAGACGGTACATAATCAATCGCATCCTACAAACAATTCCTATTCTATTCGGGGTAACCCTTTTCGCCTTTTTTCTATTACGTTTAACTGGTGATCCAGCTAGATTGATGCTTGGCGCTCTAGCGCCTGAGGAGGTTCTAGAAGAGTATAGGGAGAAACACGGACTTAATGATCCTGTGCTTAGTCAATACTGGCGTTTTATTCAGGATGTATTTCACGGTGATTTCGGTATTTCGCTTCCATACCAGGAACCCGTACTTCCATTATTGCTTGATCGAGTTCCTGTAACCGTCGAACTATCGTCAGTTGCCTTGGCCATTGGGCTTGTAATTGGAATCCCAACCGGTGTGTTTTCAGCTGTATATCGAAATTCCTGGTGGGATATCGTTATTCGGGCTATGGTGATGTTTGGTCAGGCTGTGCCTGGTTTCTATCTCGGTTTACTGTTAATCATCGTCTTTTCAGTAGAATTACGTATTCTACCAACAGGAGGACGGGGTGGGCTCAAGCATCTGATTATGCCGTCTGTTACGATGAGCACCTACTTGGTAACCTTGATCGTTCGTTTTACCAGGGCAGCGGTTCTGGATGTCTTATCCTCAGATTATGTTCGCACAGCACGAGCTAAAGGATTGAGAGAAAGAATTGTATTGTTTAGGCACGTTTTGAAAAATGCCTTGATACCGCTTACTACAGTTATTGGTCTTCAAATCGCAGGGCTATTTGGCGGATCTGTTATTACTGAGACGATTTTTGCTTGGCCTGGTGTGGGTCGATTCACAGTCCAAGCAATTTTTTCCAGGGATTTTCCCGTTTTGCAGACTGTAATTTTGATTATGTCTGCAGTGATCATTATTATCAATCTCGTCGTGGATATTCTATATTCCTATATGGATCCAAGGATTAGATTTGAATGAGCAAGAATAAAATATCAAGTGCTAGCAAAAAGATGGTCTATCTTTAAATCTCAGGATATTCAGGAACGATGTTGAAGACGAGCATACCGCTGGAACCCCAAAAAACAAATCCAGATGAAACAGCCAGGGAGAGAAATGAACTGTTTCAATGGCAGATAAGGGAACAGACCGTCCTTCAGCGACGCGTACGAATCTTTTTCTCTAGTCCCATCAATACGATCAGTGTCATTTTTATGACGGTTATTTTTATTTGCGCGTTTTTCCCAGAAAACTGGTTACCCCACGATCCTAGAGCGATATCACCTAGAGATCGAAACATACCGTTATTTTGGATGGAGGGTGGCAGTACGACTTATATTCTGGGGACAGATCATTTGGGAAGGGACATACTTAGCCGTTTGATTTTCAGTGTTAGATATTCTTTGGCGGTGATGGTTTGTGCCGAACTTGTTAGTAGTTTATCTGGGATTCTCACCGGGCTCGCAGCTGGTTTTTTTGGCGGACTTTTGGACACCATTATCTGTCGATTGGTAGATATCCAACTTGCTATTCCGACCATTGTATTGGCGATTGCGCTAATGGTCGTACTTGGACCAGGTTTCATTAACCTGGTTCTGATTCTTTGCATCGGTCACTGGTCTAGAATTACTCGTGTCGTTCGTAGTTCAACGCTTTCAGTTAAAACGTTTGATTATATAGAGGCTTCAAAGGCTTTGGGTGCTTCGAATGGTCGAATCGTCATCCGCCATATTTTTCCCAATGTGATCTCTCCAATCCTAGTTCTTATTACCCTAGGGTTAGCAAGTATTTTGCTGACAGAGTCTGCACTAAGCTTTCTCGGTATAGGCATAATGCCTCCATTATCAACCTGGGGAGGAATGATAGGGGATGGCAGGAATCACCTTTATGAGGCTTGGTGGATTTCCGCCATTCCTGGTATAGCCATAAGCCTTACAGTGTTGTCAATTAACTTTTTGGGAGATGGAATACGTGATGCTTTGGATCCACAAATGCAGATCGACTGAGATGACCAAGGCTTATAAGTACTCGTTTGTGATATTGCATAAAGCTGGCATAAAAGGAATGGTGTTGGATTGTTACCTCGCTTCATTTACGGCTTGAATAGTGATCCTCTTTTTGTGATTACCAGTCTAATCCACGTTTCCTTGATTGCGTATTTAAAACTTGGGCAATCTGTTTAGTGAGGAAAGGAGGAGGAGGTGATTGAAGTGAAATTACCATAGGTGAGGTGGACGAGTTAATATTGTGTAAGAAAGATTTAAGAAAAACGGAGGAAATCATGTCTTTCAAGAAATGTGGTTCAGTGTTTTGCTTTTTGTTCGTAATCCTATTAATACTTTCAGCCTGCTCAACACCTACCCCAGAGACCGTTGAAAAGGTTATTACCCAGGTAGTGAAAGAAACCGTGGTCATTGAGGGTACGCCACAAACGATTGAAAGAGAGGTTACTGTAGTTGTACAGAGCACACCGGAAGTAGTCGAGAAGGAAGTAACCCGTATAGTTGAGGTCGAAAAACCGATCGAGGAAGAAAAAGGTGGGGGCACACTTTACATTGGTCACCCAACTGATCCCACGACATTGAATCCATATAGCACCATGTCTTCGAGGCAAAGTGTATTTGGCCAAATCGCTGAGCAGTTGATTATGTTTGATGCAACTGGAAACGAGATTGTGCCGTGGTTAGCATCTGGATGGGAATGGGTGGATGATAAGACACTCCGAATTAAGTTAAGGGAGGGGATAAAATTCACCAATGGTGAGGTTTTTGATTCAAAAGCTGCTAAATATAGCTTGGACATGGTGGGCAACAATCCGGAAATGGTTTGGATCGTCCAAGGTAGCTTTGATCGTACCGAGATAGTGGATGACTATACAGTTGATCTATTCGTTACTGGCAGGGCTGGTGCGTGGTTGGCGATTTTGGCAAGAAATAGCTTTGTGGTACCTCCGGATCACGTTGAGGATGTCGGAATTGAGGCTTTTGCCAATCAACCCATAGGTACGGGGCCCTACATGTTAAAAGAATGGATAAGGGATGATCACATAACACTTGAAGCGAATAAGGATTACTGGGGTGGACCACCTCCAATGGATCAGATTGTTTTCAAGGTGATCCCAGAAGAGGGAGCACGACTTGCTGCCCTTGAAATTGGTGAAGTAGATTTAATAACTAACATCTCCAGTTCTTCAGTCAAGAGAATTGGAGCCAATCCAGAAACAGTTTTGAGTGTATCACCTGGATTGCGCCTGTTTGCCACGTTCTTCCATGAATTAGACTACGTTTCACCTGTTCAAGACAAGCTGGTTAGACAAGCTCTCAATTATGCCGTAGACAAAGAGGGTCTGGTTGAGCTGCAGGGAGGTTTTGCCACGGTCATGTCCGCACAGTGGCTTGCACCTAGCATCTATGGATTCAACGAGGATATCCAACCATATCCTTATGATCCGGAAAAGGCAAAGGAACTACTGGCAGAAGCTGGATATCCTGATGGTTTTGATATCCGAATGGGCTATACCGTGGGTAGATACGCTATGGATAAGGAAATGGGTGAAGCTGTGGCAGCTTATCTTGGAGATGTTGGAGTTCGGGCCGAACAGATAGCGGTAGAACCAGGTGAATTCTTCCGATTGATCCAGGCAGGCGAGATGGGACCCCTGCAGCAGTGGGGTGCCCTTACACCTCCGGATCCTTGCACAACGCTTGGGATTTTTGCAATTGGGTCCGAGATGCGCAGGTTTGGTGAAAGAGGAAATGATTTGGACGATCTCCTCTACCGTGTTTGTGAGGTCACCGACAGGACAGAACAGAAGGAGATAATTGAGCGTATCACCGAGACAATGGCAGATGATCCTCCCGGTATTTACCTCACCATTCCGGATGACATTTACGGAATCAGATCGAATGTAAAGAGCTTCCAACCCCGGATTGACCAAGTTCTCTGGCTACATGATGTTTACAAGACGGATATGTAAAACTTGATGATTTCAAGAAGGATTTGGATTTTGGAAAAAGTAGTTTTTCAGTAGTTTTGCACTTTTTACAACTCCGGCTTGGAGCATAGCGCAACTTGTGGCATACTCTTGGGCAAAGACCCAAATTGCCCAGGAGGAAGTGATGCCCCAGCCGATTCATATCCGAGACATGCGTCTAGCGCAGTACCTGCGATTGTTCAGCGGCGTGTTCAGCTTGCCCCAGTGGAAGTGCTTTGTGACCGTACTGCTGGGCCTGCTGCATCGTGATGAACGGCGCACGCTGTCCGCGCTCCTGCGTCACGTGGTGGTCGGTGTGACTTTCGGTTTGTGCTACTTCCTGCGGGCAGCTCCATGGTCCGTAGGCCAATGACGGTTGTGCGTCAAACCTGCTTCTACACCCAAGTAGCACCGCTGGTTGCCCAGGCCCACGCTGAGCAACGTGTCTGCCAACCGCGTCGGCGCGGTCGCCGCAAGCGAACCGTCGTGACTGGTTACTTGATCATCGACGACTCGACCCACGCGAAACGGTACGCACGGGCTCAGGAGAGCCTGGGCAGCCACTACTCGGGCAGCGAGAAGAAAGTGGTCAACGGGCGTAGCCTGTACCAGAGTGTCTATGTGCTGGAAGGTCAGCAACTGCCGCTGACACCACGCATGTACCGTCGCAAGGTGACCTGTCAGGCGGAAAGACGTGCCCTTCGTCAGCAAGATCGATATGGCCTACGAAGAGATCACCTCCTTCGAGCCACCGCCGGACACCCACACTCACCTGTTGATCGACTCGTGGTACACGGCCAAGCGCATCTGGCGGGCCGCCCGTCGCCGAGGCTGGGATGTTACCGGCGGGTTGCGGTGCAACCGGGTGATGCGGCAAGTCAAGCCGGATGGCACCCGCTGATGGCTGAGGGTGGACGAGTATGCCGCTGGCTTGAGCGGGGATGACTTCACGCCCGTCATCTGGCCAACGCAAGAAGACGAGAAGGTGGTGTACGCCCATGTGGTCACAACCTGGGTGCGCGGACTGGGCCCCTGCCAGGTGCTCATCGTGAAGCCTGACCCCGATGCGGACCTGGAGCACGCCCGCTACTGGGCGATGACCCGGCTCGATGACATCCTGGAGCAGGTTGTCGGCCACGCGGCTCAACGGTGGACCATTGAGGTCCTGCTTGCCGACTTCAAGGAGCTGATGGGCAGTGACCACTACCAGATGCGCTCTGCTCGTGGTATCGTCCGCTTCTGGGCTTTGGAGTTGTGCTTGTATCAGTTCTTGGACGAGGTACGAGCCACCCATCACCGCATCTGGGGAGAACGCCTGACGCTCGGACAAGCGCGGCAGCAGATCCGCGAGTCTCATTGGGAGAGGCTGTTGGACTGGCGGGCTTCGTTCAGCCGTTTCACCTGCGCCACACCTAGTTCGACGTCGGTTTGTGTGCTCAGGCGGCGGGTGACATCGATGCTCAACGCCCAACTGCGGTGGACAAGGGACACCGATTCTCTTTTTATCTGTGTGAATCCGTGTGAATCCGCGTCCTAAAGATTTGTCAGTACCGAATGAGGCCAGTTGTGAAGCTGTCACAACTGGCCTTTTTGCGTTCCTCCGAAGGCCCCTCTAGAGTGTTGATAGCCTCTTACCGCTGAGACCGCAGGGCACGCAGAGGGTTTTTCGTATTTCTCTGCGATCTCGACGTGCTGTGCGATGCAACAGCGGTGGTTTTAGCTCCAACTGGCTTTTCGGCGGTCAACGGCCCTTGACGGACAGACCCTTGAGGTTTCGGAAAACCTCAAGGGTCTTCTCGCGGCTGTGCCGAGCCCTGCGATCTTTTGCGTTTAATGCAATGCCTGACGCAACGCTCTTTGCTACATCAACTGACAATCCGTACAGAATCCGAGTCAGAGGTGTTTGCTGTCTTTTTGAAATTCCTCAAAGAGACGCCTGGTTTGCTCCAACACAAATGTCGCTTCTTCAAGCGCTTCATCCACGTCAACCCGCGAAAAAATCGTCTCCGGTGGCAGGCCCAACGCCTCATCACTGTAAACGCTCACTTCTCTGTCCTTGCGCAAGCCTCTGGAGATATGAACCAGCCGATCCACGTGGGCTTGAAACCGGGTGGGGAACATGGCTCTGTTTTCACGGAGGAAAAAGCCCACATCGTGCACCTTTGGCACCTCAAGGCCAACCAATCGCAGCGCAGCCTTCAGCGCCATCTCTGCTCCTTCCTGACATCTACGCACCGCCAGGTGCCACACGCCATCCGTGTGGGCCATCTTGGCTTGCTTCAGAGAATATTCGGCAGTCAGAAAATAACTGCGCGCCATCTCCTCATTGGTCATAATTCAATAACCTCACCCCACTGATAGTCAGGCTTTAGTTTCCAATACCATACCTCGCCCTGGCGTACCCTCTGAGCGCCCAGCGCTTTCAACCTCTCCCGCAGTCGGTCCAGGATGCTTTGGAAGAACCCGGCCTGGTCGTACAAGATAATGGCGTCTTCCGTCATATCCAGGTAGAGGGGCGTAAATTGCTCGGCTTCCTCGGGAGTTTTTATCTTGGTCGAGATGTCGACATGACTTTCCGGCAGGTGCGGCGAGGCAAGCCCAGAAAAGAATTCTTCCTCGAGCGCGACCAGCATGCGGTTTCGCGCCCGACGCGATCGAGGCAATCCCCTGGCGACGACAAGCAGGTCTACGTCCGAGTCAGGCGCACCCTCGCGCCGGGCTACCGAGCCATACAACACCACAGACACCAGCCGATCGCCGAAACAGCGCTTGAGCGCTTCCGTATACCTGCCAGCGATCTCTAACGCGTGAGGCGCGTTGTCATGCAGGGCAGACGCCATCAGCGGTTGTTGCTCGGCCATCTTGTTTCTCCCATTGGGAACTTGCTCCCTTTGGCCTCAGAGTGTGTTTGAAAATGCCTCCGCATGTGTCAGTGTGAACGAAGCGAAGCAATCTCCAACCCGTGAATAGGGGATTGCTTCGCACTGTCCTGTACGGACAGTACAGGGTCGCAAAAAGCGCTCCTCGCAATGACAGTTCCGTGATTTGTGGGGCACCCGTCCATTTTCAAATAGCCTCTCAGCCCTTGCTCAGGCAGCGGCTTGCAGCGATTGATAATTCGTGGAACCCTCCCTCGATGTCCACCGCGCCGAATCCAGTTTGCGTCGAGCCTGTCGAAACCAGTCCGCGTGACGTCGCATGTGTCTCTCCCTGGCAAGAGAGGCCAATGTATCCAGCTGAACCCCAGGCCTGGCATAAGTATAGCGCAGGAGGGTGCTTCCGTCAAGGTACGTTGCGCACTCATCCCGCCAGGACCGGCATGGATGCCCTCCCCACGTTTCCAACTGACGGGCCTTCCGAGCGCTACAAGCAGCGGATGCCAGCGGATAAGCGGATGCGAACACAGACAGACCCTTGAGGTTTCGGAAAACCTCAAGGGTCTCTCCACGTCTCCAGACGAAGCCGAACCATGGTCGATCTCAATACCCTCACAGGTGGGCAGGGTCTCCGGAGGATGCCCTGCCGAAATCAGCAGATACGCCTTATGGTGTCTCAATACCCTCACAGAGAGGGTTCGACAAGTGAATTGACTGGTTACGATTTAGCGTAACCAGTGCCGAACCTCGAACGCCTGCCGACCCACAGATCGTAACCAGTGAAATGACTGGTTACGATTTCCCCACCTTGACCCTACCTCGCACCCTGAACACGTCAACCCAGGCGTAACCAGTCAAATGACTGGTTACGCCCGCAATCCTGGCAAATCGTGCCTGTCAGGCGTGCTTCTTGTGCTAGAATATGGCTGTCCAAGTCCAATTTTAGCCCAAAGGAGCACAAACCATGACAGGCTTACCTATTGTAACGCATTTCTCGACTTTGGGAAACCATCTCCCGCGCTTTCTGCGCAAGTCCAGGTGGCCGCCACAGGCGGATCTGCACACACTCTGGACACATCAACGGCTGCCCAAGTGGGTCATCGACTCGGCTCCCGCGATGAGACACCTGGATCTCCTCGGGCCGCTCCCCTGGCGGCACTTTCCAGAGCGCGACCTGCAGCGCAACTGGGGCCAGCCCACCGTTCCTTATGCGGCCTTTGCCGCCGCCTGCCTCCTCCAGCTCAACGAGCATTTGGTTCATATGTCCGATCTGCGCAACTATCTGATCGAGCATCCCGCTTTTATATGGCTGTTTGGTTTCCCTCTCGTGCCCGACCGCGCCAGTCCCTACGGTTTCGACCCCGAAGCCAGCCTACCTACCCAGCGACACTTCACGCGCTTGCTGCGCACTATGCCCAATGCTACCCTCAAGTTCTTGCTCGCCGCCATTCTCAAAGCGCTCGCCGACGCCAAATGCACCGCTGTCGCGCAGACCATCTCCCTCGACACCAAGCACATCATCGCCTGGGTCAAGGAGAACAATCCCAAGGCCTATGTCTCCGACCGCTACGACAAGACCAAGCAGCCCGCCGGTGACCCCGACTGCAAACTCGGCTGTAAGAAGCGTCGCAACCAGCGCACCTCCCCGGATGATGTCGATACGCCCGCCCACAATCCTGTCCCCGCCAGCACAGTGGGCGTCGGGGAATACTACTGGGGCTATGGCTCTGGCGTCGTTGCTACCAAGGTCCCCGGCTGGGGCGAGTTCGTCATCGCGGAGCTGACCCTACCCTTCAACCGCGCCGATGTCGCCTACTTTTTCCCCCTGATGGCCCAAACTGACCGCCATTTGGGCTTCCGACCCCGCGTCTGCGCCTTCGATGCGGCCTTTGACGCCTTTTACGTCTATGCGCACTTCCATCGGGACGACGACGCGGCCGCCTTTGCCGCCGTCCCTTTTGTCCAGAAGGGCGGCTACAAGGTCACCGACCGCCGTTTTGGCCCCGAACCCGAGAGACTCCCCCTGTGCGCTGCGGGACTGCCCATGCCTTTGCTCTTTACCTACATCGACCGCACCACCACCCTGATCGAGCACGAGCGCGGCAAGTACATCTGCCCGCTTCAAGCTAAGGACGCGCCCCAAGATGTCTCCTGTCCTGTCGATCACAAGCGTTGGCCCAAGGGAGGCTGCACCACGATGATGCCCACCAGCATCGGCGCCCGGCTCCGCTACACCTTGGATCGAGAAAGCGTGGCTTACAAGGACGCTTATCGCCAGCGCACGGCCACCGAACGCATCAACAGCCAGGCCGTCGCCCTCGGCATCGAGCGCCCTCATCTACGTAACGGTCAGGCCATCGCCAATCGCAACACCCTGATCTACACGCTCATCAACCTGCGTTTTCTTCGGCGCATCCGCGCCCGTTTGGCCGCAAACGACTGACCTGCTGTCTCCCCTCACCTCAAGCGTAACCAGTCAAATCACTGGTTACGCTTTTTCGTGCTCATGGCGTAACCAGTCAGGACTTGTCCAACCCTCCTGTCGAGCTTTATGGTCTTTTCTACTCATGGAAGGTGCTTTGGTCATCGGGACCATCGTTGCCAAGTTTCAATGCTCTGTCGAGCTTTATGGTCTTTTCTACCCTAGTGGCTTTGGAGAGGCCTTGGCATGGGGCGGCGACATAGTTTCAATGCTCTGTCGAGCTTTATGGTCTTTTCTACGAAAGTGGCCGAATTGCCGGTACTCTTTCCGTAAAGGCAAAGGCGCGGGTTTCAATGCTCTGTCGAGCTTTATGGTCTTTTCTACCTGCTACTTGGCTTAGGGTTTTTTGATAGCCCAGATTTGTTTCAATGCTCTGTCGAGCTTTATGGTCTTTTCTACTCAAGACCCGATGGCCGATGTGTACGAAGACGGTCAGAAGGTTTACCCGCGTTTCAATGCTCTGTCGAGCTTTATGGTCTTTTCTACGTAGGTCGGTGGCAAAGCGATCCGATTTGGCCGGCCAATGGTAGTTTCAATGCTCTGTCGAGCTTTATGGTCTTTTCTACATCACGGCTTTGATGATAGGCTAGAATCCCTAGAAGAGCTAGTTTCAATGCTCTGTCGAGCTTTATGGTCTTTTCTACACCGTCTACATGCTAGAGGTTGTAGCCGGAGACTGGGTTTCAATGCTCTGTCGAGCTT
>Ga0180438_10011030_pt1 | contig 10993 bp, 9 predicted proteins | sample SS_ome_12_FD_132455 | JGI IMG/M metagenome (GOLD analysis project Ga0180438, IMG submission 132455) | Hypersaline lake sediment archaeal communities from the Salton Sea, California, USA - SS_3_D_2 metaG | ecosystem: Environmental > Aquatic > Non-marine Saline and Alkaline > Hypersaline >... | reverse complement strand
TAATTGTTTAGTAAATGTTGCTTGTATCGGGTTAGGTACTATTGAAGATTTCAAACATGCTCCAAGTAAAGCAAATAATCCTGGAGATTATGTAATCCTAATGGGAGGGTCTACAGGTCGGGATGGGATACATGGAGTTACATTTGCTTCCCGTACATTAACGGAGATGTCTGAAGCTGATAGACCCGCAGTTCAGATTGGAGATCCATTTACTAAAAAAATGATTATAGAAGCTACATTAGAAGCTGTTAAAACTGGATATGTAAGGGGTTTAAAGGATCTTGGTGGTGGGGGATTAACTTGTGCAACTAGTGAATTAACAGGCGATGGCAACACTGGAGCTAAAATAGATTTAAAGAATGTCTTTACTAGAGAACCAGGAATGAACTCTTATGAATTAATGCTTTCTGAATCTCAAGAAAGAATGGCCTTTATTGTGAAACCAGAGGGTTTAGAATCAATACTAAATATCTTTAGAAAATTTGAAATGAATTTTGCTGTAATTGGAAGAACTAACGATTCAAAAGTATTGGAAGTATATTTTGGAGATCATTTAGTAGTGAGCTTACCTTCAAAAGCACTTTCGGAATCTCCAACTTTTAAAAGAAATGAAAGACGTCCAGACTATCTCGATAATCTATTAAAACAAAAAACACCAATACCGACCTTAAATTTGGAGGAGATTATATATAAGCTGATAGCATCAGAAAATATATGTAGTAAGGAGTGGGTTTATCGTCAATATGACCATGAGGTTGGTATTCGATCGGTTGTAAAGTGTGGAGAAGGAGATTCAGGAGTCTTAAGAATAATTGGAACAGATAAATTTATTGCAGCAAGCGTTGGTGTTAATTCAAAACACTGCTATCTTGATCCATATGAAGGAGCTAAAGAAGGTTTAGTTGAGGTTTGTGGTAATGTTATAGCAAATGGAGCAAAACCTATGGCAATGGTGAATTGCTGCAATTTTGGAAATCCAGAGATTCCAGAATCCTTTTGGTATTTCTCTAAATCTGTTGAAGGAATGAATGATTTCTGTAGGAAATTAAATATACCAATAGTAGGAGGAAATGTATCCTTTTACAATGAAGATGAAGTAAAGAAAACTGCAATTAAAGCTACACCTATGATTATGATCGTAGGTCTAATCGAAGGAGAAAATCGAATAATTACACTTCCTTTTAAAACACCTGGAAATGATATCTTATTAATTGGAGACACGAAAAAAGAATTAGGAGGGTCAGAATATCATTCAGTTATTTATAATTTAGAAGGAGGTGTTCCACCTAAAGTAAATGAAAATGAGATTAAAGCAATCTGGCAATTTTTCTCAAAATTGTATGAATTACAATTAATAAAAGCGAATCACGATGTTAATAAAGGAGGATTTATCATAACTATAGCAGAAATGTGTTTTAAGAATAGTTTGGGTGCTGATCTTGATTTAAGTAACTTAAATAAGAGTATGTTACGAGATGATGAGTTGTTATTCAGTGAAACTGCAGGGAGATTTATAATTGAAACAAATCCTGAAGATTATGAGAAAATAGTAACTACTGCTAAGGAATTTAATGTCGTTGTAAATAAAATCGGTATTGTTTCTAAAAATCCAAGCATCAATATTAGAGGATTAAGTTCAGAAGATATAAGACTTGATGCAGATAAATTGAAAAAGCTATACGATTCAACTATTCCTAATTTAATGGAGATTTAAGATGTGAATCATATTAGATCATCATATCTAAAAAACGTTCTCATAACACGAACGTTTAAAAATATAATGAGAAATTTGAAATATCTTCAATTTTTTTAGATAATTAACATTCCATAAATTAAGGTGATGTAATCATAAGGGTTAGAGCTTGCATTAAGTGTAAAGAATATATTGCTATACATCCGAATAATCCTATTAATCAAAATATGATAGCGATATTTGAACAGCATCATAGGCAACATACACTTATAACAGTAAATTTAGAAGAAATTAAAGATGATTATCAAGTATTTAGAAATAACGGTTCTGGGAAGAATCATGAAGATTATAAGAATAATGATCATCCTACAGAAACTTCAGAATCATTGAAAAATTCTCTATAATTAAATCGGGACTTATTTTACAACCTGACTTTTGATAATATTTACCCTTTCCTGTTTTAACTAAAACAGCTTTTAATCCCGCTTTTTGTGCACCTTCGATATCTGAATGGAAGTCATCACCTATAGCAAGCACTTCTTCTTTGTTTAAATTTAATTTTTTTAATGCTTGTTTAAAAAATGGTGTTGAAGGTTTTCCAAATATTTTCGGTGAGGAATTGGTTCCAACTGAAAGCATTTTAACAAAAGAACCAGTGTCAAGAACAGGTTCACCATCTTTATCCAGATAATAAATATTTCCTTGGCTTCCGATTAATTTAGCTCCCTTTAAAATGTACTTAAAAGCTTGGTTTAGGCGATCAACTGTCCAATTATCATGAAAATCGCATAATATAACATAATCAGGGATCTCTGACCCTTTAACTGTAGGAAATGACTTAAATTCTTCTGCAACTTCTTGAGTTGTTATAAAATATGATTTTTTATCTAAGTTTGCTGTTAGAAATTCCTTCAATGCATTTATTGGTGTATAGATCTCATCATCTTTAACATTAAACCCAAGTGAATTTAATCGCTCTATTACCTTTTTCGGAGATTTACTGTCTGTATTCGTAAAAAATAATAACTTATAATTTTTTTTCCGCAATTCTGAAACAGAATCAATTGCATCTTTAGTCGGCTTACCTTTAAAATAAAGAGTTCCATCAATATCTGATAAAATCCCTTTAATTTTTTCAAACAAATGAAATCTACTCCAATTTGTTTATATAATAAATTCCTATATTTAATTTAAAATTAGTTAAGATTATATTTAAAAGAAGAAAAAAGAAGAAAAAAATTAGTGGGGGAATTTTTTTTGTTTTGTTGATGATATCTTTAAATGAGAGTTTTATTCATCCATATTAAAACAATTCTTTTTTAAAAATCACCTTTATTCTTTTATGGGAATCAAATCCCATAAAAATAATGGAAAATGCTACTTATAAATCTTTCTAATTTTCAATAAAACGTGCCTTTTTTAAACAAAAAGGTGATTTATTTCGAGATATTGAACAAATATATAAAAACTAGAATATTCATTAATTTTTATTTCTAATTTGTTTACAAATTTCAGAATAATTAAAAAATTCGATTAATTTATTAAAATAGAAATAGATGAATGAGTAAATTATCGTGAAGATTGCTATTGATATTGATGGAGTTCTTCTTGATATAATGGTTACCTACTGTAAAATCTTTAATAGTAAATATGAAACGAATTACGAGAAAGAAGATGTTACAGATTGGGAATTTTTCCGAGAATGGCAAATTTCAGAGAAGGATGCATTTGAGATTTTTTACCAGATATACAAAGATTCAATGCCGGTCCCCTTTATTGATAATGATGCTCCAAAAGTTATGCAAAAATTAAGAGCATGCCACGATGTATATATTGTGACCGCAAGAAATCCAGAATATAAAGCTCCGATCGTAAAAAAATTGAATTATCACAATGTACGAAAAGGAGTAAATTATGAGGATATTGTTTTACTTCACCACAAACCTTATGATATAAAGCTAAGTTTAGATTTTGATTTATACATCGATGATAATCCAAATCTGGCAAAATCTATGAACGGTGAGCCAGAGAGAAAGTTATTATTATATGATCAACCTTGGAATAGAAATATTATACTTCATGATAATGTGCTAAGAATTTATAGTTGGAAGGATGTAGAAAAAGAATTAGGTTGTAAGACTCAAAATTAATATCTTATTCGTGGATCCAACCAAGCATATGCTAAATCCACAATCAAATTCAATACAATATAAATGATTCCTATTAGAAAGATCAATGCAGTTACAACCCAATAATCAAGAACTTGAACTGCCATAATTAATAACTGTCCGATGCCAGGTATGCCAAATGTATATTCTAATAAAACTGTTCCTGTAATAATTCCGGCGAAATTTAATCCAATAATCGTGATTGTTGGGATCATAGAATTCTTAAGTGCATGAGTATGTATGACATCAAATTCCTCACATCCTTTTGCTCTAGCTGTCCGTATATAATCTTGTTCTAAGACTTCTAACATACTTGATCTTGTCTGTCTTACTATGCTTGCTAATGTTATAAAAGATAAGCAAAATACAGGTAAGGTCAAATGATACAAATAATCAACAACTAAATAAATCTTTCCCGATAGTAGTGCATCTATAATGTAAAACCCCGTAATAACAGGAGGATTTCTGTAAGTAAAATCTTTAAATCCAACTGTAGGAAAGATTGGAAATAAATATCCAAGGGTGTATTGAAAAACCATACCCATAAAAAAAACTGGAATTGAAACCCCTATAAATGAGAGTGTTCTAAAAATAACATCTTGAGTTTTATTTCTGTGAACGGCAGAAGTTATTCCAATTTTTATTCCTATGTAGGCCGCGATAATCATTGAAAAGACAGCTAAATCAACTGAAGTTGGGAACCGCTGGAAGATTAAAACCCATACTTGCTGATTTTGAGCAATTGAAACAGAATATCCCCATTGTCCGGAAAATAGTTCAAAAATATATCGAAAATATTGGATGATAATAGGTTGATCAAGTCCAAGCTGTTTTATCAAAACTTTATATATTGCATCAGAACTTCGACCTCTAGCAGCCATTAAAGCTTGCACAGGATCCCCAGGCATAGTTCTTGAAATAATAAATGTAATAGTAATTATCCCAAAAATCATTGGAATAGCTAAGAGAATTCGTTTAAATGTGTACTTGATTAAACTCATGATATCCTTTTCAGATTAAAATTTACCCATTACTACTTCATGTATAATTAATATTTGGTTCGTAAAAAAAGAAACCATTATCAAAAAAAGAAAAAAATTAGATGGAAATAAGTAATGAGATAATGATGAAGATCGTTGAAAGCAATAATAGGATTGAAGCTAATTTTAGATAAAGCTCTTCTAGTTTAAAACTATAAATTATTAAGATGAGATTAAATATCATAAGAAAAATCATAGCAATTATATTTAATATCATAAGAATTATCGATACAAATCCAGTTGGTATTAAACCCATGGAAAAAGTAGTATTTAAAATAAAAGAGTTAATAAAAGCTAAGATCGTGAATATAGTTGAGGAGATTGCCGCATATAATAATAAATAACCGTAGTTCTCTTGATTTTTTAATGAGAGTAATACTAAAATAACGGTAAACGTAAGAATCTCTATAAACATCGATGGCAAACTAATTATATATAAAATATAGAGGTAAAATTCCTGCATTGAAAGACTTAAATAGGGTATAAAATCCATAAGAGAGTTCTTAATAAAAAACCAGATTATATTAATTGAGCCGATTAGCAAGAAGTAATATGAAGAATTGATTCTTTTTCTTTCTTGCAAGCATTTTTGACCAACTAATATGAAAAAAATATTTCCAACGACAATTAATAAAGCTGAGATGGAAGTTAGAATAAAATTTATTATAACAAAGGGAGGATATTGATAAAACATTATTAGAAAACTTTATTGAGAAACTAGTAATTTTGATAATATAATTAATTTAAAGGTATCTTTAAAGTTATAGAATCAATATATTCGATCTCCGATATATTTAAATAGTCTTCTTTTCTTATTATTATTAATATTCGATTTTAGATATATGTGAAATCGATATATTATTTTTTCGATATATACGATGTGAATGAAACATGTTTTTTGGTAAACGATTTAGTAGTTATCATTCTGGGTCGATATCTGGTTTAGAATTACTTGTACTGTCAATTATCAAGAATAGAAATGGAATTTCAGGATATGAGATTATCCAAGAAATAGATAGAAAATTTAAAGGAATGTGGAATGCTTCAGCAGGAACAATTTATCCATTATTGAGCAGATTATCTGAGAAAGACTTTGTTAAAGTTGAAGAGGTGACTGAAAGCAACCGCTTAAAAAAATTGTATTTTATCTCGGAAAAAGGAATAAATGAATTACTAAATACATTGAATTCAAATCTAAGAAGGAGCGTCGATTCACTTGGTGATTATATCCAAACCGTCATTAAAGCAATTCCTCGTTTTGAAAAAAATGTTGATATGATGTTTTGTGGATTTCCTTTTCACTCATGTAGCACTCAAGAAGACGTGGATATTTCTGACCTTTCTCAGAATAATATAAATCGTGTAAAAAAAACGATTTCCAAGCTCAAATTAACCAAAAATAATCTATTGAAAAGATTAGACTCAGTTGAGGAGCAAATTAAAAAATATCAAGATTTATTAAACAATCTAGAAAAAGAACGCGAAAATAGCCGAAAAGAGATTAAAATTGAAGAAGAATGAAGTTTACCAATAAATTGTTTGATTTTTTCAAAAAACTATAAAAAAGAGGTCAAGAAGAATGTGCAATAATGAAGTACATAATCCAAGATTTTTTACTGGTAATTGTAATTTCAGTCCACATGATATCGCAAAAATGAAGAACATGGCTGGTCATTTCATTAAAAATTTCATGGGGCATTATGGAAATTATATACCCCATAATATCGAAGATTTAGGGGAAAGTTATTTGATTACAATCCCCTTACCAGGGAGAACCAAAGAAAATGTAAATGTGTCAGTTATCGATAAGATTCTTAACATCACAGCTAAAAAACCTAATATTCCTGAATATGAGAAAACTAAAGGCGAAAAGAAAAAGAGCAATCAACAAATTCCAGGTATGGGATTTAGGTTTATTGAGGTTAACATGGATATTCCCTTACCTTCTGACGCTGATGAGAATCTAATATCATCAAAAATGACTAATGGTTTGCTTAGGATTATTGTAAATAAAAAACCAGCGAAAAATATTAATATAAATGATGAGAGAAACAACTGAAGAAAATTAGAGGAGCACTTCAGATATTAATTAATTTCATTTTAACAAGGGTTTAAAGATAATTATTAACTCTAAAGTACTCCATTAATTAATATTTTTTTTTTCCTTTTTAACTTATTCTAACAAGATTATTGTTTATCGTTAAATATAACTTGTGTTATAATAATTATAATTAAATTAATTATAATTTACAATAAAATGACTAGACAGAAACGTAAAAAGGACGAAACTCATCCAGTGAATTTTATTCTGCTTGCGATTTCATTGCTAATCTTTGGAATTTTGGGAATTGCATTTATCACTCAAATGGAACTCATACCAGGATGGATGTGGGGAACAAGAGAAGAAAATGATCCTATTGAATACAGAATCCAATTAACTGACGATGTGAACGGAGATGGAAATCCTGATATCATTGCTCGAGCAGATATGCGTTATTGTCATGAGGGGGGATGTGACCAATCTCCACATTTTGGAGGTGTTTATTTAATTGATGCAAAGTCGGGCTTACTAATCAATAAAACAGAGTTTAATAATCCTGTAAGAGCATTGTTCCCTATAAATGATATTAATAATAATGGATTTAATGATTATATTGTAGAGATTGCAGGTGTTAAGGACGCTTGGCTTGAGCAAAATTCGAGTGAAAGTGATAGTAAAAGAATTGATCTTATTCCAAATAATTTTTCTAATTTCTTGATGGATGGGAAAAATTTAAATGTCATTAACATCGATACCGGTGATTATGTAAATTTAACAAATAATTTTATACATGATGTGATAACTTTTGATGATCTAACGGATAGTGTTCCAGATTTTATCTTTTTAGAAGCTCAATATATTTATCCAATAGATGATTATTTATTAAATATTTCAGCATATTTCGCCAATGGTACGAAAACTGAGTCTTACTTTGTAGATTATTTCCATATAGAACGAGAAGCAGATTTTTATACCCCAGCAATCGAAGTTTTTGATTATTTTGGGGACCAACAGATACTTTTCATCACAAATGGTTTTATTAGTGTATTAAATACAAGTTCAGAAGCATTTTTAGACCCAATTTATACTAAACCACTATTAAATGGAGCGGATAGATATGGAATAATTGAGGATATTAATTCAGATGGTATTTCTGAAATTATAACAACTACTTGGAATGGAAATATTAGTCTGTACAATGGAGCGGATGGAAATATAATTAGATCGTTCCAAGAGGATACTTCTAATGGATACGTAGAATTGAAAGTCATTCCTAGCGTTGAGGACGGAGAGGCTTATATTATCTTTACAAAAACTTACCATGAAATAAAAAAATTCAACGCATACGTATATAAGATAACAGACACAGAATTAAATGAAAAATGGTTCCATTCTGAAACATACGTTGATAATAATCCAAATGTTTATTTTATAGAGCAGGATTTCGATGGTGACTCAATATATGAACTTTTACTTCAAACTGAATATATCCCATTTTTATCTCAAAACAATGTCAAGCGTTATCATATAATTAGTTTCCCAAGTAATAGAGAGATTTCAAGAGTAAATCTCGACTATCATACTGAGAGAATTATAACCATTAATGATTTTGATGGTGATGGTCTAAAAGATTTTGCTTTTGATGGCGACAACATCGCAGCATTATCAACTATTAAACCCACAGGAATATGGTTATCATCCGCTTTTCCGTTAGGAATTCCACTTTTTATCATTCTATGTGCTTGTTTAGTTATTGGTGTCGGAATACTAGCCAGAAATGCACGAAGGATTAATTTTAATCGGGATTATCTTAAAAAATCGAGATTAGCGGTAATTGTTAATATCGTAGTAATATCAATGATGACTATTAGCATAGTGTTGTTTTTAATGCAACTGAATATATTTAATAGGACATTGATAACAGGTGAGGATATGACAGGTATCACGGTCATTTATTTAACGATTACAATAATCTGGTATGGTTTATTACCATTAACAGCAGCAATTTATAACGGTTTTGCACCTCAATTTGCTTATGTTTTTATCAAATTGCGGGAATTATTTTTTAAGATATCGAAAAGTTATGACCATGATATTCTTGTTGAGGATATGAGTAATCGCCAAGAACTTAGTACGATAATAAGACTCAAGAGAATAGTATTACCTTTACTGCTTTCAATTGCTATTGCTTTCTATTGTTATAATACACTTGCGCCTATTCTAGGCTATCCACAGGGTTTCGATGCATTTGGTTCAAGTGAGTTTTTCGAATTTATAATAGGTTATAATTTATTGTGCCTTCTTCCGATGATTTTAACTTTCTTAATCTTCTCATTTTTTATATCGGGCAATTATTTATTAGATGACGCAGGAATCATATATTTTCTCAAACCAAAGACACATCGAAGGCCTGGTGATATCGAACCCATTAGTATTTGGGCTCAATCCATAATTAAAGGAATTGCAGGAGTATCAGCATTAATTACTTTTACTAGTTTTTTAAGTACGGTCGACTTTTCTGGTTTTTTCGATACTGGTGGAGAAGGAGGATTTTTTAGTCTAATTTTTGGGTTCTTTATGGTGTTTGTAATGTTTTGGGGAACGCCTTTTTTAACAGCATTCGCATATACTTTATTTTCTATCGAGGTGATGGATTTCTCATTAGATTTCAATAAACAAAAACTTTATTACTTCATGGAAGAAGCTGGTTATGACACTACTCCTAGAGACTTAACGAATATTTACCCAGATAAAGCAAAAGTTTTCAAAAAATCTTCTAATAATAGTTAAAAAACATAATTTTCTTTCTTTTTTTAATTTAATAAATAGTACAAGTAAAAATAATATATAAAAAAAAAGGGATAGTCTTATCTTTTCAGCTTTCTTTTTCTTAAAATTATAAGGATCACTAAGATAATGCTAGATGAAAATACAATTATAAGAATTAGATAAAAGATCCATTCTGAATTTGAATTTTCAATTTGATAGATAATAGTTCCAAAAGCATCTTTAACTGTAAAAGAACTTATCGTCCCCTTATTACCATAAGAGATTTCAACCGTGTAATTAGTTAATCCACTACGCTCAAAAATTAACTTTGAACCACTTACAGTTACATTTTCACATCCAAGTCCATTTACAACATCAGTAAGGTAATCAGGTTGGGGTTCAGCGATAGAGAATCCATTGAATGCAAGATTCCATAGAAACTCATCTACAGTTATATTTGGAAAGGTATAACCTGCGATTTGAATTGCTATATTTCCATTTAAAATCACGTTAACATTATTATAATCTTCTAAAACAGTTTTATAACTTAAGGGATTTTGAAGTATAATAATATCATCAATATAGCTTGGCTTCTCTTCATAAGTGTCAATAGTGAAATTCCAAACTGATCTTAATCCGTATACTAAAGTGTAATTTGAAGTGTAAACTTCGTTGATCGTGGTTTCATTGTAACCTTGCGATTCCATAATACCCAATAGTAGAAGGATCTCCTCAGAAGTATAATACAATGGAAAAAAGAGCGATACTAGCCAATCATATAATTGCCATCTATCTATTGTCCATCCTTTAAGAGTTATCTTACTTCTTGCATTTATGAAATTACTCTTGCCTTCAAACCAGTCGCTTGGATTTATTAAGGTGCCAACTGTTGAATTCCATAAACCTTCGTTATATCGAGTCACAGTAAGTTCTTCTGTTCCTTTAATCAAGTTTGCTTCATACGGAGGTATAGCTAGCACAGTTGTCGATAGAATCCCCAAAATAAGCACTCCCAGCAAAATTAGGCCTGTAATCTCTACTCCAGATTTTTTTACTTTTACTTTCATTTTATAATTGCCTCCTTTTGAATAATAACGCTGCTAGTACAAAACATGCAACAATATAGACATTTAACAAGATGATAGCCATTTCAATACTAGGTGTTAACCAAGTACCAATCACAAAACTTCCACCTCCAAATGGTCCCATTCCTGTAAATGAGAATTCACTATATCTAGGATCTGGGAAAGGAAGTTCTAGGATCGATGTGATAATGTTTCCT
>Ga0180438_10011029_pt1 | contig 10993 bp, 10 predicted proteins | sample SS_ome_12_FD_132455 | JGI IMG/M metagenome (GOLD analysis project Ga0180438, IMG submission 132455) | Hypersaline lake sediment archaeal communities from the Salton Sea, California, USA - SS_3_D_2 metaG | ecosystem: Environmental > Aquatic > Non-marine Saline and Alkaline > Hypersaline >... | reverse complement strand
GTTCCGATACCACTTCCTGTTGGCGGGCACGACATACCAGGGGGCCCACTCGGTGCTGGTCTCGCTGATCGCATCCTCGTATGCCTTCATGTACTCCGGCCACAGTTTGCGATCATCCAAGTCACCAGGGTTGAACTTCCAGTGCTTGTGCGGTTCATCCAGGCGAGCCTGGAACCGCTCCTTCTGCTCCTCCAGGTCAATGTGTAGGAAGAACTTTAGGATCGTGGTGCCCTCATCCGCCAGCATGCGCTCAAAGCCGTTGATGTGATCGTACCGTCTCGACCAGACCTCCTTGGGCACCAGATGGTGTACCCGCACCACTAACACGTCCTCGTAATGGCTTCGGTTAAAGATCACGATCTCACCCTTGCCTGGCGTGTGCTCGTGCACGCGCCATAGATAATCATGGTCCAACTCCTCTGAAGTCGGCACCTTGAAGCTGACCACGCGCACTCCCTGCGGGTTGACTCCTTCGAACACGTGACGAATGGTGCCGTCCTTTCCTCCCGTGTCCATCGCCTGTAGGACGATAAGCAACTGGTGCTTATGCTCCGCGTAGAGCAGTTCCTGCAGGTCCTCCAATTCCTCGTTGAGTTCCAATAGCCGCTCTCGCCCTTTGTCTTTGTCCTCGGGAAAAGCGCTCTTGTCGCTTGGATCCCACTCACTCAAATCCACACGGCTACCTGGTTTTACGCGATATCCTACGTGATAATGAGGCATTTTGTCCCTCCGACACAGTGTTGCCATAGCCACAATGCGTGCAGCCGCCGCCGTGACGGCGGCAGGTCAGAACAATACCAAGGTCTTGGGAGCACAGTTTAGGCGCTACGGCATGTGGGATGCAACGTCCAGTCTGTGCCGTGCGTGAGCACTACGGCCGAATTCTAAGCCGCAACCGGCGCAATAGAATCCCGAGCGGACCGCTTAACACTCGTCCCGGCGTCACACCGCCGGCACCCTCCTGATTGCCATAGACGTCGTAATGCACAATCTCCTTCAGAGATTTGCGGGGCGGCGGGTCCGGGTCTTTGGCCGGAAACCCCACCGTCAGCAGCCCGACTACCTCCAAGTGATCCGGCACCCTGAGAACGGCAGCGATCGCGTTCCGGTCCAGGCCCCCGAGCCAGCAGGTTCCCAACCCCAGCGCTTTGGCCTGCAGCATAATCTGTGACCCTGCCAGCCCAATATCCTCGTGGAGGAACTGCCGGTAGATCCGGTTGCGGGCGTTCCCACACAGGACGATGAGCAGCGGCGCATCCTCCGCGTGCGCCCAACGGATGCCATAGTAGGCAGCGTGCTGCGCCACCTCACGGCGCACGGCCTCGTCCCGCACGACGATGAAAGCCCACGGCTGCCGGTTGCTGGCCGACGGCGCCCACCGTCCAGCCTCCAACAACTGCGCCAGCATCTCATCCGGCACCGGGTCCGGCTTGTAGCGGCGGATGCTGCGGCGCTCCTTGAGCAGGGCCAGCACCAATTCAGGAGAAATGTGCTCGATCAACTCAGACATGTCGAGTCCCCGACGCCGAAAGTACGGCACGAATCTACAACGGCCACAAACATAGCACGTCTGCTCCAATCCGTCAAGTTGGAGAGGCGATGATCACCGACAAAGCAGTTGGTGACGCGACTCAGGATCAACTGGGAACTGGACAGGGCTGCAAGTGTGCTAGTGAGAGTGCGGGTGAGGCAGGCTGAAGCGTGGTGATATGTCCATCCTCTCTCCACTCAATCATACAGTTCACGCTCGAGGATGCCGGTCAGGCAACCGATGCCTCCAGCCGCCTTGACCAGCTCGTCCACCTCTACCGTCTGCCAGGTGATGCCAGACGCCTCGTAGAACGCCTGTGTGACGGGATTGCCTGCCGCCATCAGGATCCTTCGCGGGCCCAAGGTCACAAAGTTAAGGGCCATCCTGTGCTCTGCCTCCCCCTCGTCCGGCAAGAACAGGACCGTGTATCCCCGGGCCTGCAACGCTTCGACGGCCGCATAGGGAACCCTCCCCGGCCAGGCAATGGCCAAGTCACGGTCGGCAAAGCGCAACTGCCCCATCAGGTGCATCGCCCCGTAGGATAGCCCGACGTGGAGCACCTCGATTCCCATCTCCCACAGCAATCCCGTTACCTGGGCCGCGCCCTCGGCGTTGGTCCGCAGCCCAGTCGCCAGCAGGACCGTTCGTGGATCGATCCAGGCCGCGTCCGCCCCCTCAAAGGTTCCCTGACCACGCACGCTGCGCAGGATAGGGATGCCCAGCTCCGCCAGACGCCGGGCGACGAACCGCTCCTCGCCAGCGCGCACCGTCGAAGCCGGGCGACCAAGAACTGCTCCCTCTGGCGTCATAAGCATCAGGTCGGCGACGAACATCAGGTTTGGAGGCGGCTCTCGATCCGGTTCGACGTAGTGCACCACAGCGCCAGTTTCTCGATAAGCTTGGGCAAGGCTGTCGTGTTGCCGCCGCGCTCGGTCGGCGTCCAGCGGCGCCAGCATCTGTACCTCTTTCGGGTCAGTCACCTCCTCCAGTTCGACGCCCGGACGGTGAAGGAGAACCGTTTTGAGCGGCGACCACTCGGTCGCCACGCCACACGCTCCCCAGATAGTCCCGATCTCCTGGCATAAGGTCGTCCCGCGAGGCGACCAACCGGCGCCTCCATAAGCCGCGGCCGTCGAAGTATCAATCATTGTAGCGATCCCTCACTCTCTACCGCCGGCCAGGCGCTCAGCTCGTTCGATGAAGCGGACAAGGCGAGCATGTAGTTCGGCAGGATGGTACAGCTTTCATCCAGCCAGACCGGTCACGCGGCGTACTTTCGCGCGGCCCGACTCCCACTCGTCCGCCCCGGCAGCTCGCGCAGCAGCGACCGTTCGCAGGAGACCATGTATCTGCGCCTCGCTCACATCACACCTGGCGTCTGCGCACCTCGCAGCACTAGCAGCAGCTACCAGCGCTCGTATCGCACCAGGTCGGACAAAGCCTTGCGCTTCTTCACCCCAGGTTGGTCAGCCGGGTACCCCAACGGCGTGAACGCGATGGGCTCCACGCCGTCGGGCAGTCCCAGAACCTCACGGGCTGCATCAGGATCAAACGCGGCAATCCAGCACGTGCCAAGCCCTGCGTTGGCCGCGGCCAGGATCAGGTGATCCATCGCGATGGCCACGTCCACGTCAACGTAGCTCTTGCCATCATCCCGGCGAACCCAGCCCTGCGCAGAAACTGCACAAGCACAGATGACGAAAGGCGCTTGCACAAACCAATCTCGACCGTAGATACGCTTCAACTCCGCCTCACGTCCTGCCGTCTGGATCACGATGAGTTGAAATGGCTGCCGGTTAGCTGCGGTCGGTGCCAGTCGTGCCGCTTCGAGCACCTGTCGCAGCTTCTCATCTTCCACCGGATCGGGCCTATATGCCCGCACGCTGTACCGTCCCTCAATCAGTTCTGAGAATTCCATCTTCTGTCTCCTTCCACCAATGTACGAGTCTACAAAGCACGAGCCCAAGAATCTACGAGAATAGAATACCACATATCGACACCAACGATGTGCCGTTCTGATCGGCCGGACACCGATCGTAAGCTAAACGGACGCCACGAACTGGGTTGAGCGCTCGCAGCGACAGGTAGATAGGCGACAGCCCACACACATTGCGTCGATCACCATCACGCTTGATCGCCGCGAAGAATCCTTCGGCATCTCCTGCACACATTCGCTCGATGAGCTCATCGTCGGCGGCTTCCAGCCGGGCACGCCCGATGAAATCCACTGGCTGCCCGCCAAAGGCCGGGCCGACGTGCGAGAGGTCCGCTGCAGCTACAATGACCATCCGACGTCCAGCCCTCAATTCCCTGAGGACGTCCACAAGGGCGCTGAGCGCCGGATCATTCTCCGGCCCTGCCTCCGTCCCACCGTGGACAAAGTGGCCAAACGAACCACACAGGATCGGCACCACTTCGCATGGCTCCCCTTCCCGCATGTGATGCAACCATACCGCCGCCAGCTCGATAGAATGCTCTGTGCGGTGATGAAGCTCGTCAGCGAAGGCGGCCTCCACACCCAAGGTGTCGGCCAGCGCGTCCACGACCTCGCCCGCGGTAGGGAGAACCCCGAATGGTGTGCTATAGTGCTGACGCGTCAATGATAGTGTGCCGTCCCCACCCATATGATCGGTTCCCAGCATCACCACCAAGTCGGCCATCTTGACTGCCGCTTCCGCGCGTTTCCACACACGGGCATAGACTGGGCCGCCGCGCGCATAGTCGATGTGCGGACTGACCAGCCCACGAACATTACCGATATCTGGCCCTACCGCGTCTAGATCGTTCCCGTCATGCACCTCGTGCTCACTGTCAACGCCATCCAGGAAGCCGCGCAGAAAGCCCCGCAATTCGTCCGCGCTACCTGGATACGACCGCCCAGCAAGCACAGGGGGCCGGTAAGCCGCCCGGCGGTACTCGGCCAGCGCCTTCTCTCTGGCCTGCATGAACCGCTCGTTGTCCAGCAGCAATGCCTCGTCGAGCGCATCTAGAAGCTGCTCCATCACATTTGGCCCGACTCGCAGCCCGAATCGAACTGCCAAAGCCGCGCGAAGAGCGCTGCTATCTCGCGTCCCATCGCACAGCGATAACAGTGGACCCAATTGCTGGGGGATGGCGACCGTCCTGTCTGTCAGCTGCAGGGGATCCCGCAGCAGAAGACGCGGCCGCCCATCCTGGACAAACGGACGGACATCAATGGCCTGCCGCAGTCTGGGGAGCTGGGCATCTGCTGGAGCAACCATTCAACAACAGCTCAGCCAGGCAACAATACCATCGCGACGAAAGCGATCAACACAATCGCCAGGATACCCACGCAACCTAGCTTGACAAAGCTCATTGTCAACTTGAACACAAGCTTTAGGACGAACAGTCCCAGGAACAGAACTATGCCAAGACCAGCCAAAATGAGAAGCTGGTCGGCAGTCAGACCAAAGACTATCTCCATCTTCCCCCCTTCAGCTGCCAATCGCTGCTATGCACTGGATCAACGGGAAAGCCCGACTCCTCACAAACCCAAACCGATCAACCGGGCGATCAGGTTACGATGCGGCATGATGGCTCCCTGGGGGCAGACTTCGGCGCAACAGAAACAGCCGATGCAGTTGTCCAGGTCAAAGAGCGGAGGCCGTCCAGGCATTATCACGCCTTGGGGGCAGACCTCGACGCAACGACCACAGCCCAGGCACCCAGCCACATCTAGCCGGGGACGGACCCGGCTAACCCTGCTCACCGGCGCGCTGACCCACGAGGGAACTCGGAAATACCAACGCGCCTTCGGCAGGATCACCCTTCCGAAGCTCAGCGCCCGCCGATTCCCTTCGATCTGTATCACGCCGGGATCAGACGCCCCCAATCCTCGGGCGCCTGCTTGAGCCACGTGTAGCACCTCGCCAGACCGATATCCCATCGCTTGTGTGATCACGGCATCCAGGGCTACCGGATCCGTTGAAGCCGCTAGACACCCATAGTGCCTGGGATCCCCCCCCATCCCAGGTCCGTTCCCCTCCTGGCCCAGGATCCCATCCATGATCGTCAGCCCGGGGCTGACGATCTCTAACACATCTACCAGGGCCTGGCCAAAGTCCTTCACACCAGGAGCACGGCAGTGGACTTCACGCTTGCGGGTGCCGGGGATGGTACCAAAGAGATTCTTCACTGCGCCTGTGTAGAGAGTCAAGATGTGGGTCTTTAGTTTTGGTAGATTGATCACCAAGTCCGCCTCAAAGACCGGCCGGGCGATGAAGTAGTCATTACCGTCTAGTCGTCTCCACTCCACCCCATCGAATCGAACCAAGGTAGCACCGGTCCGCTCCGCTGCCTCTACCATCCCCGTCTTACGCCAGACCAGCGCGTTTTTCTCGAGCGGCCCGCCGGGTGAATCACCGATGATAGCTGTACCTCCAGCATTCCGTACCAGCTCGGCCATCACCTGGACCACCATTGGGTGGGTAGTGATCGCCCGGTCCAGCTCCGCTCCATTTACCAGGTTAGGCTTGAGCAACACGCGCATACCGGGACGAACAAACCGATCGATGCCGCCCAGCGGTGCTAGCGCGGCGATCAACCTCTGGCGGACAATGCTGGCATCATACGTCTCGCAGGCGACGACGGAAACGATGGGCATATTGGGCTCCTGAATTGGAAGATAGACAGATCAGGATAGGTGTGTCCAGTCCCACCCACAGCATCATAGCATGGGGAATGCGAAATTGCAACCGCCGTCGCCGTCGGCCTTCTCAAACCGTCAGCAACTCCTCGCAGATGCACACTGCCGCCACTGCATCCGGGCCGTAGGCGTCACAGCCCATCTCTTTGGCCAGGCGCGGAGTGGTGCATGCTCCCCCGATGACTACCTTCACGTGGGATCGCAAATCCGCTTCGGCCAGTGCCTCAATCACGGTCTGGAGCTGCCCCATCATCGGCGTCAGCAGCACAGAAAGCGCCGTCACGCCCGCCCGGTGCTGCCGCACTGCCGCCACGATTTGCGCCGCCGGAACATCTACCCCCAGGTCCACGGTAACGTTCACCCACAACCCACACCCCGGTGCTCAGGCCTGCATCAAGCACGTCCAGTGGCGCAGCTCCAGCCTCCAGCGCGCCTTGCACACGCGCTGCTATCTGGTCGATGTCCAGATCGACCACCGTTTCAAACACGCATCCGACTGCTTCCTCTGCACCCATTGTCTGCCTCCATCTGTTCAACTCAGTAGTCCACGAGCGGGTCGAGTAACTGGATGATGTCGCCACAGGATACATTCCTCCCCCAGCGAGGGCTCAGTATAGCCCAAGTCCACCAAGAGATCAATTCGCTGCCTTGACCAACTTCCGTTGTCGTCTATAATCATGCCAGACCGTGAACAAGAAGTGAAAGGACATGAGAAGTCTAGAGGCAAGTCCGATGAACAAACCCGCTTCAGGTTTCGAATCCGAGCTTCGCATTTCTCCCAAGCTGGTATTGGTCGCGTTGGTGATGTTGGGAGGGGTGCTCTATTTGGGGGCGGAGATACTGTCGTGTCCATGGCGGACGGTAAACCAGGTCATATCGCTCTTCTTGTTTCTATCGGCTCTGTCGGCCATCGGGTGGATGCTTGTCGGTTGGAGGCCAACGCTGGGTCGATGGTTCACCATCTTGGTGTTGGCCGCGGCGGTTCATCTGGCGGGATGTTGGCTGCACATGCCTGGATCTCTCGCTTGGGCGGTGATTCCTACCGTTCTGGCTGTTCCTCTGGTAGGCTTTCCCGCCACAGTTGTCACCGCAGTCGGTGAATCCGTCGTCATCCTGGGCCTGATACGCTATCCAGCCACGGGGTTCGGTTTGTCCGACGCCGTTTCTGCTCTCGTGGCCGTTTGGGGGGTGTTCGGTGCGGCATATGCGATGCATCATCAGACTCGCCGGCGAAGTTCATGGCTACTCGAGTACTTTGACCGTGCGCAGCAGTCCCTGCAGGATGCACAGGATCGCAGAGGCGAGCTCAGACAGGCACTGGATGATTTGGTCTATGCTAACCGGCAGCTTACACTGATGAATCAGCGAGTCACGGGTTTGCGGCTGATCGCAGAGGAGACGCAAAAAGCCAAGACGAGATTCGTAGCCAGGGTCAGTCACGAGTTCCGAACTCCATTGAATATGATCATTGGTCTTGTCGATCTGATGGCCGAGACTCCTGAGATATACGATGTGACCCTGTCGCCCCGGATGCGGGAGGCATTGCAGGTCGTACATCGCAACTGCCAGCATCTCTCCAACATGGTGAACGACGTCTTGGACCTGACCCGGATCGAGGCGGATCGTGTGGTGCTTCACAGAGAGCGAGTTGATATCAGAGAGGTGGTTGATAGCGCAGTGGAAGCGGTGCGGTCTCTGTTGGAAAGCAAGCAACTGGTCTTCCATGCTGCAGTCGCGGAAGACGTCCCTGAGGTCTACTGTGATCGCACGCGCATTGAGCAGGTGGTTCTCAATCTGATAAGCAACGCGGCTCGATTCACTAAACAAGGAGGAATCACGGTAGAGATCGTCCGGGTGGATCAACATGTCCGCGTGAGTGTTACGGATACGGGTTCAGGTATTCCACCAAAGGACATTGATAGGATCTTTGAGCCTTTTTGTCAGGGCATGAGCGATCTGTGGTGCGATAAGGGAGGCAGCGGGCTGGGTTTGAGCATCAGTAAACAGTTCATTGAGCTCCACGACGGCCGCATGTGGGTGGAAAGCAAGCTAGGTGTTGGGACTACTTTCACCTTCGAGCTGCCGACATCCCCATCTATTGCACTCGTTGGCAGACCGGGACATCAGATCGGGGAGGATTGGATCTGGCGGGAACGTCGGTCCAAACCTAGCCTTCCTGACTCTCACTACAATCCGCGCTTTGTCATCTGCGACGAAACAGGTAGCCTATGTGAGTCGCTTGCGCGTTATTCGGATGAGGTGGAGTTCGTGAATGTCCGGGATCTCACGCAGCTCATCGAGGTTTTGCGGGAGGGCCCAGCTCATGCTGTCGTGCTCAACGTCTCGGCTTTCGAGGGCATTTTGTCTCTTACTGAGGTGGTTGGACGAGAGGCGCCAGGGACACCCGTCATAGGGTGCTCTGTGCCTCCGAGAGTCGAGCGCGCCAAGTCTCTTGGCGCGTTAGGGTACTTGATAAAACCTGTTACGCGGGCTGACCTGAAGCAAGCCATTCAAACGGTTGGCTGCCCTGCAGGGCGAGTTCTCGTAGTGGACGATGATCCGGAGGCGCTAGATCTCTTCAGCCGCATGCTGTACGTCTGTGACAACACCCTTGAAGTCGTGACTGCTTCCAGCGGCGAAGAGGCATTAGAACAATTGCGTCATGCTCTGCCTGACCTTATGCTGCTTGACATCGTGATGCCCGATATAGATGGCTGGCAGGTGCTGGAATCCATGACCCGGGACAAGGGGATACCAAAGGCGCCGACCTTTCTCGTTTCAGCGCAAGATCCTGCAGAACAACCGCTGACGAGCAGGTTCTTGTTGGCTACGATGAATGAGGGGCTTTCACTCAGCAAGCTTCTGCACTGCTCGCTGGAGCTCTCGAAGCTACTGCTAGAGCCTGAGGGAGCACTTGATCCAGCGCCTGGATGAACTCGCGAGGCCGCACGGGCTTGGGTAGGTAACGCGCAGCGCCAAGGGACAGCGCCAGATCCTCTTCCTGAACGACCGAACAAATGATAACAGGAATCGATCGGGTCGCAGGGTCTTCGTGGAGGCGCATTAGCAATCGCCACCCGTCGATGTCAGGCAGCATCACATCAAGCACAACAATGTCGGGGATAGTGATGTCGATGGTCTCGAACAGCGCGCCTCCCTGTGCAACGTGGACGATGTGATATCTCGTCCCTATCGTGCAATCTCGATAGAAGCGCGCCATGTCCTCGTTGTCGTCCACCACTAGCACGGTGACCTTGCCCATAGAGGGCACATTGATCCACAAAAAAGCTTGTGTGCCATCCACGCAGGCTTCAATCGATATGTCTTTCGATATCGGAATACCACTCGTGAAGGTCCTCTCGTTGAGCCCGCTTCTCACGGCGGTGGCACCTGTCAAGGTGATTTTGACGTTCCCGTCCTCAAGCCTGGCATAGACCGCGACCTGTCCGTCGGATACACAGGGGCCAAATCGTTTCAGGGCCGAGATCAATACCTGGTGCAACAAGACAGGGTGAATCGCAGCGACCAAGCCAGGCTGCACAGATTTGACCTCTACTCGGATACCCAGTTTTGGAGCCAGAGGATCTATGAACCCAAGGACACTACTGATCGCTTCTCCTACATCACACGGCGCATTGGGGGCTTTCGCCTGCAAGGAATCCAATTCGCGCTGCATCTGAGCAAGCCAATCAGGGATCTGGGTATCCAATGTGTTTTCCTCTGCTGGCAGTTCATCGTCGCCCCGAGGCAAGCCCTTGGCGACTTGTCCCAAGGTCTGGCTGTGCCGCCAAAGCGCTCCAGCCAGCGCATGCACCGCTGTGTGCTGCAAACGGTTGACCGTCCTTCGGCTCACATTAAGTCGGTAGGCGGTCTCCTCCTGAGTGAGTTTCAGCACAAAGCGATTGTATAGCAGGCCGTGGATCCGCCTGGTAAGGGCAGTGGGAGGGGTGTCCGCTGGAGGTTCGAGACTCTCAATGGCACGGAGGATAGCGGTTCGGACAGCAGGCATACCATCTCCAAGATCACAGCCTGTCGCCGCACATAATGCTTCACAGGGCTGATAGTCCGGGTCATACAGATGGCACAGTGCTTCTTGAAGCTCTTTCTCGAATTCCTTGTAGCTAACCATTTGCATAGTGGCACAAAACTGTCACAGTCCTGGCGTGGACTGCCGACGTACAATATGGTAACATGATTGCAGGCCTGTTGTCAATTCCCCACAATCTATCATATCACACCGCGATTAGGGTGTCAAACTGCTTTTCCACATCGCCGCAGACAAAGGCTCTCATCGAACAATCTACATTACTCCAACAGGGCAGTGGCGCGACTTGCTGCCAAAGGGGGCTACAGCGTTCGGCGACGCCCGGCACAAGCAAGAGGGGAGGTGATGAGGGATTCGAGGCAATACAGTGAATAGGAAGCGGAGAAAGTGAGTACAGGCCACCATTCGTGGCACGGGCAGGTGACCTGTACACTGAGCTTGTGGGGTTCCCCCCACACAAGGGCCAGTTTATCATATCTTCTGGCAAAGTCAATAAGGAGGACATGTAATGAATCAGAAAAGCCTTAGTCGGCGCGATTTCCTGCGCCTGAGCAGCCTTACTGCAGCGGGTGCGGCTCTGGCAGCGTGCCAGCCGCAGGTGATCAAAGAGACAGTAGAGGTAGCGGTAGAGCAGACTGTGGAGGTAGAGGTACCGGTAGAGCAAACCGTAGAGGTAGAGAAGACGGTCGTCGTGCAGGCGACTCCCGCCCCAGAGGAGATGGTGGAGATCACCTTCATGGGCTGGGGTGGT
>Ga0180438_10011027_pt1 | contig 10994 bp, 5 predicted proteins | sample SS_ome_12_FD_132455 | JGI IMG/M metagenome (GOLD analysis project Ga0180438, IMG submission 132455) | Hypersaline lake sediment archaeal communities from the Salton Sea, California, USA - SS_3_D_2 metaG | ecosystem: Environmental > Aquatic > Non-marine Saline and Alkaline > Hypersaline >... | reverse complement strand
GGATTGCGTTTGCCCCCGAAATCCAGGTCGGGTTGGTCATGGACACAGATGAAAAATTCCGAAGCGGCTGTTCCCGGCTGTAACCTTGCCATGGAGATGACCCCGTCCTTGTGAAGGATCCCGGTCTTTTCCGTGGTTTCGTGTTCGATAGGGGGCAGTGTTTTGCTTCCCTCTGTGAAACCCAATCCCCCCTGAATGACTGCGATCTTGATGTCGTTATCGGGCTGATTTTTCATCGTGACGACCCTGTAAAAAGTGGACCCTTTGAATAATCCCTCATCCACATATTTCAGGAAATTGGCAGCCGTAATGGGTGCCTCTTTCTCGTAGATCTCTATCGTGATATCCCCAAGTTCGGTCTTTATCGAGACAATGGGATTCTGTGCTCCCCCGACCGGACTCCATGTGTATCCCAGCAACAAGATCAAAAAAAACCGTGCGAAGATTTTCATTTTCCCTTTCTCCTATTGATTCCTTCTTTAGGAATACAGTATCAGAAAAAAGAGATAAAACTCAACATGATATTTCCCTAGTCGGTCAGAAGTAACCGATGACTCTGGAATTACGATCTGCCTGAAACCTCGTGAAAATCCTTGACAATTTTCGTGTAAATATTTATCATAATCTAGCAATTCTATATATACGATAGTAATTATAACCAATCTAGCGTCAAGGAGAATTCCTATGAAAAAATTGATTGCCCTATCTGTCATCGGGCTTTTGATGACGGGATCGATTTTTGCTGGCGTTGTCAAAAAGCAAAAAATCGAAGTAACCTTCAAGGACTTCGGAAAGTTCACCTCCGAACAGAGAGAAATGCTGACTGCGGAGAAAAAACTGACCGACTCCGAGAGCAAGTTCAAGGGAAAAGGGATCGCAGGAAAGCTTTCGGGGAAATTTTTGCTGAAATCGGGTGAAACCGGAGAGATCATCGCTCTTCCGGAAATGACTATTTTTCGATTGAACCACAAGAAAAAAGAATACCAGATAGAGCCAATCGAAAAAATCACTTCCGATGATGAGGCTACCGAAGCAGGCTACGGAGGGGAAGTGGAGGTCGAGCAGGATGAAGAAAGCGAGATCAAGATCGTCCGCTCCGAGTTCAAAGTCGATGACACCGGAGAATCCAAGACCATCAATGCATTTTCCACCAAAAAGTACATCGTTACCTGGATCACGGAGTGGGAGAATGTCCAGACCGGGGAAAAGGGGACGGACCGATTGGTCACGGATGTGTGGACCACGCCTTTGACCGGAGACCTTCAGCAGGCGCGGGAAGAAGAACAGGCCTTCACCAGGTCTTACATGAAGAGTCTCGGGATCGATGTGGACTCGCTCCAACAGACGATCTTAGGGACCAATTGGCTGGCACTGCTCGGCAGCATGAGCGAAGAAGGCCAGCAGCGCCGGCACAAAGGATCGAATTTTTCCGACGAAATGAAGAAGATCGAGGGCTATCCTATCGTCATCGACGGCAAATATTTCGCCAAGCGTGAAGGCGGAGACACCGAAGAGGACGAGGAGGAAGATTCCGATGGCGGCGTCAAGGGAATGTTGGGCGGATTGGCCAAGAAAGCCCTGAAAAAAGGCAAAAAAGACGATAACGAGCCCGCCTTTGCCTACTACACGGAGATCATCGAATTTTCCCCGGCGAGCGTCGGCGACGATGCTTTCCAGGTTCCGGCGGACTACAAAAAGAAAGGATAATGAACATGAAAAACTTAACAAGAAAAAATTCCCTGTGGATCAGGATCGGTCTTGTAATAACGGTGTTAGTCGCTGTTTTGACGGCTTTTGCCTCAGAACCCTTCGCCCCGAAGGTCGATCTTCCGAAAAAGATGGAAAATCGGGATATGTGGGCCAACATGGTCGAGAATTGGGTTGTTCCCAGTAAAGAGGAAGTGGGGATCCCCGCCTATCCGGGCGCGGTCATCGTCGCTCTGAAAGATAAGGGCTGGATGGAAGCCAACGGCGAGAAAATGGACACGTTGCCGGCTATCACGCTGGCCACAACGGATGGACCGGCAAAAGTCACGGCCTTTTACAAGGAAAAGCTGGCCAGTTGGAAATATAAGAACCAGATGAATATGTTCGACATTTTCTGGACGGGAAAAGATGAATTCAACAACATGGACGTGACCGAAACAGCTACGATCCCCAATCTGATCATCATGGGAGCTTTTTCCGCCCAGACCGATTTTCTGCCCGGAGCCAAAACGGCGATCACCATCGTTTACGAACCCGTTAAATAAAAATTCTCCTTTGAACCGATTTTCTTTCTTTACAAAATCGGTCAAGTCTTCTAGGATTTAATGGAAGAACAGGAGGAAAGGATGGACAGGACTGGATGTATCGGGAGATCGCCAAGGACCCAACTCTATCTGACTGTTGTGGTCTTGTTTGTTCTGTTGACCGGCTCGAATTCCGGGAATGCCTTGGCTCAGACCGAGGGGGCATCAAACAAAGCCGCGCAGCTTAAAATCCTGGGCAGCACGTTCGCGAAGGAATTGGAAGGCCAAAAAGCCCCTCAGGGAAAAATCTTCGTCGTTTGCGAGACCGAGTGGGAGAACATCCATCCCAAACAGAAAGTGGAGAAGGATAAGCTGGAAGGCAAAGTCGACCGGACCATGGGAGTCGGGGGATTTGCCAGCAAGAAGAAGGCCGAAAAAGATAAAGAATACGTGGACATGGATGTGGCTTACCAGGTGAGAAAGCTTCAGGACCACATTTATCTTATAGCTGACGGAACGGCCTTCGCCTTGCACGGATCCACGGAGGAAATTCCCGGCGGCTACAAAATGAAAGAGTCTTTCACGATTTCCAAACAGGGGGAGACCAAAAACGTAAAGCTAGCCTTTCTCGTTCCGGATGACAAGGAAAACCTGTGTCTTCAGATGTTCGACTACCAGTACGGGCATATCACTCTCCCTGTAAAAGGGTCTTTTAAATCGGCGCGCGGTTCAGGTGAGCCTTCTGGAAAAATCCTGGGAAGGGCCAAAACGGACATGGCGGAGTTTGTGGCCCATGACCTGGATTTTCAGAATGAATATGAAGGTAAGTCCGCGCCGGAGGGATGGCGGTATGCCATGGTCCAATTCAGCGGCAAAAGCCTGTCCGGTGACGATGTCCGGAACATCGTGCAGTTCAAACCGGAGGAGAACATTTGGGTGTCGGCCGACGGAGGCTATCTTTATAGCTGCGCTGGCAGCTCCACGGCGCTGGATGGCTTCGTCCGTTTCACGCCAGAGTTTTTCCAGTATCAAGAGCTGGCCTTTTTGGTGCCCGAATCATCGGAGAGCTTTAGAATGGGAATTCGGGTTCGAAATCTCGTTTTGCATATGGATCTTATGGATAACCCGCCGGAGGGATTGCCAGCGGCGGTAGCGATGCACAAGGATGGCGATGTCATGGATGTCCTGCTTTTCGGGATGAGGAAAGAACAGGGGAAAATCATCGTCGATATTGGCATCCGGTCTTTGTACGATCGGGGAGGGCTCGAGATCCAGGCGGAAAGGCAGTTTTTTCTCTTGGCCGGGGAAGAAGAATATAAAATCGACAGGAATGCCACTCAGATCCTCTTGCATCGCCCCCCGCAGCCTTTTGTCGTTCCGCCCGGAGAAACGGTCCGGTTCGAGCTGGTTTTCGACAGTCCGGATGATCCCACATCTTTGCGTTTTAGGGGCTATCGCAGCGAAGGACTGTTGAAATTTTAAGCGCTGCCATTTAAAATTCTTTCTGTCATATTATCGAAAGCCAAGAAATGGGAGAGGCGATGTCTAATCAAAAAATTTATGCAATCCTGGTTCTTATTTTATTGGGTTCTTTCGGGATGGTTTCAGAGCCATCTTTCGGAAACGAAGGTCAGCGGATTTATGTTTCGGTCGAGGACCTGTTGCAGGGGATCGATGGAACGGGGGAGAAGGCCTTCGCGTATGTCCGCGATCGCATCCGCTTCGATCCTTCGGCACATCTGTTGAAATCATCCCAGGGAGTCTTATGGGGTGGCCGGGGGAATGCCAAGGAGCAGGCCTTGCTGCTGTCCGAAATTTTGCAGGCTTTGGGAGAGGAGGTCCGGCTGGTCTCTGGCCGACTGGACGATGATAAAGCCGCCCTGCTCGTAAAATCGATTTTTCCCCAGGACAAAAAAGAAGAATTTTCTTATGCCAGTGACGTCCCCCTCTCGGATCCAGCCAAAGATGAGGTTCTCCTTTCCCGGGTCCGGGATCATTTCTGGGTTCAGATAAAAAAGGACGATCAATGGCTGGACCTTGACCCGGCCTTTCCTTCGTCTAAGCCGGGAGAAGTGTTCGCCAGGCAAGAAAAGACCTATTCCCGTTCAGCGGTCGAGGAGAATTTTTTCCCCGAAATGACGATCTCTTTGAGTGTCGATAGAGAGGATGGAAGGGAAGACGTTTTGATGATGGCCGATAAGCTGCAGAACCTGACCAATCGAGCCGTAACCTTATCGATCGCCACCGATTTTCTGGAATCCGAGGAAGAATCGTCCGGAGGCTCTCCGGGAGGCGTATTCGGTGGCTTGAGCAGGGGCACGTCCGGAAAGAAAAAAACAAAAGGATTGGAGGCCCTTCATCGGGCATCGCTGAAAATTTGGGATAGGACTGAAGTTTCCGGCGAGTTCAAGGAAGAAGTCCCGGATCCATCGCAAAAGACCGAGGCTAAAAATCCCATAAAGCGGGTGTGGCTCCATTTCCGGATGAAAGCAGAAGGAAAGGTTCTTCTCGAGAAAGAGCGCATTCTCTATGAAAAAATCCAGGATACGGACGAACTTCCCCTTTTCCAGAGGCATTCCATTCTCGTCACCGCCAATACCGTTCCCCTCGAATCCTGGGAAGGCGACCTCCAGAAAGTTACCGATACCGGATTGCTGGAAGAGATCAAAAAAGGAATCGAGGAAGTCAAATCTGAAGTGAAGTCTAAAAAAGACAAGAAGGTCCTGCTGAACGAAAGCCTTTCTCTCGAAGAAAAGATAGGCCCGGAATCGGGGCATTTGATCAACATGATCTTCGCTTATTCTTCCGATTCCCTCACGGAGGATGCCGGAAAATCTCTCTCCGTTCACAGCTATTTTACCCTGCCGCGGATCATTATCTATTCGGTGGAAGGAGACGGGAAGAATGTGACCGCCAGCATGGACCTCAGGCAGGACAGTGTCTCAGCTTTAGCGTATCCGGGTCAGGCCGTTGCGATGGAAGAGACCTTTTTGTACGGTAGGGGCGTGTTTGAATCTGTCTTGGAGGGAAAAATACTCGAGCTTTTTCTCGGGAGAAAAGTCCTGACCACGGCATTCATCATGAAGGAGGCTTCGAGGCGCAACATCCCGATCCATTTTTATTCCGAACTGGAGAAGGACGAACTCGAAAAACTGCCGATGCCAGAACAGGCACGAAACAGGGCTTTAGAAGCCATTGCATCGGGGGCCATATTGATCGTTCCCGAAAGGAGTGTCCGCTTCGAAGGAAAAAACCGATGGGGGTGGTGGCAAGTCGATCCCCGAACGCGGGAAGCCATCGGTGTTTGCGACACAGGGCTCCATCAAGCCATGTTCCAGCGGACCGTGCTGGATACCGAGGGAATGCTGAACTCGAAAATGGGCTTCGCTATAGGAGCCATAACGGGCGCCGTGGACACGCAGTGGATGCTGGCCGGCATGGTCCTGAAATACGGAGAGTTGAACAAACAGGCACTCCAGGAGATCAAGGATTACATGAAACAGCTCAAGGCTTACATGTGCCCGGAATTCGAAAAGTCCGCTTCCGTGACGATCGCCTCCGCCACGGTGATCGACATCGAGGACTGTTATAAAAAAGAATTTTCCTGGAAATACGAGGGAGGCGTCAAGATAGAAATGGGATGGTGCCAGGCTTTTGCCAAAGGATTCGCCTGTGCTTCGACATCCATCCTGAATTATTATCTGAGCCAGTATGAATGAGCTCCGTTTTGCGACAAAGAAAAAATGCAGGGAGGAAGGATGAAAATTCATAAGGCTGCGTGTGTTCTAGCCATTTTTATCGGGCTGGTGCTGATTAACAGCACCTTGGAAGCCCAAAAGGTCCTTTTCAAGAGCAATTTTACAGATCTGAACGAGAATTGGGAGGTCGTGGATGATCCCGAGGCCGATGGAGCGCCTGGGAAATGGCGCGTTGGCTTGGGCGAGTTTTCAGGGATCCATAACAAAAACTACACGATGGCCACCGCACTTCTAGCCGGCGAGAAAAGTTGGCAAAATTACACGGTGGAAACATCCCTGACCACTATGGCTAATCAAGGGTACTTGGTCGGAATCATCTGCGGGTATCAGGATGCCGAGAACTTTTATCTTGTCGGATACAATTTTTACGAACGGCGTTTCGAGCTGGTGGCACGCACACCAGAGGGTTTCGAGCTGATGGCCTATTTTAAAGTCGACCTGATCCCGGGTGATGAAGTCTCGCTGCGATTGGATTATACAGGAGATCGCCTTCGTTTCAGCGCTGATGAGCTCGTCGTCTTCGATCTGAGCCATGGCCGCTATCCCAAAGGACAATGCGGATTGGGAGCCTCCAGCCTTCAAGGATCCAAGGTCGTGTTCGGGCCCGTGACCGTGAGATCCCTGGATGCTTCTGCACTTCCGCCCCGTGAATCCCTGGATTTGCTTTCCTTTCGGCGGGGCGCTGAGGTTGTTTCCGAAGCCGAAAAAGGACCCGTCAAGTGTTTGATAGACCACGCCTATCGGATGGACAAGGCAGAATTCGCTCCGGGCTCTTATATGTCCTTGACCCTCAAAAGAAACCCGCTCCCTTTTGAGGCCGTCTATTCCTTTCCTCAAGACAAAGCCGTCGAGATCCACAACATCGGATTCCAGCTTGCCAATGGCTATTTTCCGGGTGAGGTGGAGTTGCTGGTCTCCGAAGAAAATCAGGAGGGTCCGTTTCAATTCGCAGGAAAAGTTCAAATTAAACCGGAAAATAATAGCTATCAGGAATTCCCGCTCGATGGGGTCAAAGCCAAATATTTGAAAGTCAGGTTTTTGACCGCTGACCAAGAAAATTATATCCAGCTGTATGAAATGTTTGTCAAGGGATATCGTATGGGATCGGGGCCGATTGCGGGTTTATCCGGGGAAGGCTCATCAAGAGCACAAGGGGAAATCCTGTTTGAGGACGATTTTTCCTCAGGTGCGATCGACAAATGGGAGGTCTGGGACGATCCCGACTCCTTTGAAAAGAAAAGTCAATGGCAGATCGTTCTCTCCGAATACTCGAATATCTATAATTATCTGAACCATCCGGCCACCTTCCTGGTGACAGGAGATCAGGATTGGACCGATTATTCCATCAAAACCAATCTTTTCGCAGTGCAGAGCGACGGCAACCTGACCGGCCTTGTGTTCGGGTTCAGGAGCACTGACGATTATTACATTGCCGGTTATAACTTCAGCTCAAGCCAGTTCGAGCTGGGGATGCGCACAGCTCTAGGATTCGAGGTTCTTGCACGTGCCCGGATCGATTATCCGCGTAAAGAATGGCGGCCTTTGTGTGTGGATGTTCAAGGCAGCCGGATCCGGTTTCGTTTCGACGATAAGGTCATTTTCGACCTGGATGATGGGATGCCGATTTCGGGCCGGGTGGGATTCGGGTCCTCTGCCCTGGATTTCGGGGCTGTAAACCTCAAAGACTTCGAGGTTACATCTACGGCTGAGACAGGATTGCCCGAGAGGGATTTGCAAGACCTTCTTGCTTATAGGAGGGGAGGTGCTGTCATTTACATGGACGTCCCTCCCAAGAGCGAGAATTTTGTCGACATGCTCGACCATAGGCTGCTCGACCACGATAGTTATGGCAATACCTACGCCCCGGACCTTGCCCAGGACAAACTCCCGCAGGAAGCGGTGTTCTGTTTCCCTCAGGGCAGGTTTGTCGAGATTCACCGGATTGGCTTTTTATTCGGCAGCCGGAATCAGCCCAAGGAGATGAAGTTCTGGGTTTCCGACCAGACACCGAAGACGGGATTTTCCCCTCTGACGACCATCACCCCCAAGCCTGAGGCCGGCAACAACCAGGAATTCGATGTGCCGCCGACACGAGCGAAATACCTGAAGATGCAGATCACCCAAAGCACTGACACGAAGCGATTGGATATCAGCGAGATGTTTGTCAAAGGTTATTTTCTGGAAAGAGCGGACCGGAAACCCGGGGAAGAATCTTTAGGTGAGATCCAGATCAAAGAAGAAGAGCCGAACGATACGCCCAGGCAGGCACAGGCCCTTCCTCTGAGCACTTATCTGGGGGGAAAGGTAACACACGAGGATGTCGACTATTACAAACTCTCTCTGAAAGACACCCCGGGGAATACTCTAACTCTGTACATCAACAACCTCGGTATCCTGCGGCCTGGCTATGTGCTTTCTGCTCTAGATGGGACTAAGATCGATCCGATCAATGAAAAGGCCGTGGGGAATATTATAGAAGTGACCTACCAGCTGGCGCCTGATGATTATCTGCTCAAGATCGACCGTCCGGATTCCTACCTGACGATCGTTTTCGACGATAGCGGCAGCATGGGGCCAAGCGTGGATATCGTGAAGAAAATTCTCGGAGGGTATCTGGATAATCTCGGCGAGGGGTTGAATCTTCAGCTTATGAAATATGAGGGTGAACCCACAACCCTGTCGGATTTCACACACGATGCAGGGATGTTGAAGCAGGCCATAGAAAAGGAAGTGAGGGGAGGAGGCGGAACCGACACCTTCAAAGGCCTGAAAGCGGCGATCGACAGTGTGGGGAGGCAAAAGGGGAATCGCGCTGTGCTGGCGATTTTCGACGTTGTCGACTGCGGGGGTAGCAAATGCATGCAGTATTACACGGAAATGTGGGACAGCATTCTTGGTTCCGGAATCAGTTTTTCCACGATCGCTGTCCAGAGGGGATGGGAGTCAGAGACTTCCTATTACACAAATTCCAGGCAGCGGATATTCAAGGAAATTGCCTATTCTAGTCAAGGGCAGTATTATTATTCGCCTTCACCGGATAAGGTCGAAGAGAGTGCCGATCAAATCTTCAAGCAGTTGACCTCGCCGGTTGAGTACAGGCTGAAAGCCGAATGGATCCAGACGGAGCGGATGCCAGGATTCGTCGAAATCCAGTTCGAAAAAGGCGCGGAGAAAAAGGCATCCCAGAACGTCGAGCTCATTCTGGATGCCTCCAATTCCATGTGGGGCCAGATCCAGGGCAAGGCAAAGATCACCATCGCCAAGGAAGTTCTGGATCAGATTATCAACGGTCTCCCCGACGAGATGAATGTGGGCCTGCGGCTTTACGGTCATCGTTATGGATTGAATGACAGCAGGGCCTGTCAAGACACGGAGTTGGTGACCCCTATTAATTTGATCGATAAGCAGCAGTTGACCGATGCCGTCAACGCCATCTCGCCCAAAGGAAAAACACCTCTCGTGTATTCTGTGCTGGAGGGCATCAAGGATTTCAAAGACCTTAAGGGCGGGACCATCGTCTTGATAAGCGATGGAGTGGAAAGCTGTGATGGCGACATAAACGCTATTGCCCCTGCTTTGAAAGAGGCCGGGCTGGATCTACAGGTCAATATCGTGGGATTCGACATCAAAGAAATCGAGGCCCGAAAACAATTGGAGGCCATTGCCAAATCCACCGGAGGTGTTTATCTCGACGCCAAGGATTCCCAGGAGCTTCTATCCTCACTGGAGCAGACATTGAAGGTCGAATTCGTGCTTTTGGATGAGGGAGGGGAGATCAAGGCCAGGGGAATTGTCGGTGGTGAACCGGTTCAAGTTTTAGAGGGGAGCTATACGCTGAGATTGCTCCTCCAGCCCGAACCCCTGGAGATTGCCGTCGCCGTTAGACCAGAAGAGACCCTGAGATTGACCCTGAAAAAAGACGCGGAAAAATGGGTGCTGCAAAAATGACCGCCCCGTAGATGGTTCCCTTTGACTGGAACCATTAGCTTCTCTCCTAATATCTTGATTTGCAGCGGGAAACCCAGTACCCTAGAAAGGAATTTCGGAAGGAACGGACACAGGAGAATGCGATGGCACAGACGCTGACGATGGATGGTATGCGGTGGCGCCGGACCTTGAGTTTCTTCTCCGGTATCGGGATGATGGCCGCTTCCATCCTGACCATACGGCATTATTTTCTTGCCAATTTCCCAGAAAACATCTTCGAAGGATCTTTTTGTGATATCAGTGCCTTTTTCAACTGCGACAGCTCCGCTTTTTCCGGAATTTCCCAGGTGATGGGAGTCCCTCTAGGATTTTTCGGGATGATCGTAGGGGCGCTGGTAGCCCTAGGTGCCCTGTTCCCCTCGGAAAGCTTCGAACGGACTAATTCCTTTCTTGCCTTCTGGAATTTTCTGGGGGTGATAACCCTCTTGGCCTATTCTGTGCTTGTTATGAAAAGCCTCTGCCTGCTTTGCACCGGATTTTATATTTTTTCTTTTTTGAGTTTTTTCCTCTTCTGGAAATATGGCATCGGCCGCGGTCAACGGGTATCGTTCATCCGTTTTTTCAAGCCTTCCTTCAAGATGCTCGTAACCTTTGCCTGCATCACGGCCATTGGAGCTTACGGGATGATCCAGTATCACGATGCCAAGGAGGATGCCCGGGCTGCAGTGAGCCTGCGCATCATCAAACAATTCCGCGGCCTTCCGATGGTGGACAATCCCAGCATCATCTCCCCTTACTGGACGGTCCGGTCCACCGAATACTTCGAGGATGCCCCGATCCGGGTCATCGAATTTTCAGATTTTCTCTGTCCGGACTGTTTATTCCTTACCCAGGAGTTCGACAAACTTAAGGAAGAGTTCGCAGGAAAGATCAATATCGCTTTTCAGTTCTTCCCTCTCGAGGGGAGCTGCAATCCGGTCGCTGTTGAAAAAGATATTCATCCGGGAGCCTGTGAATTGGCTTTCATCGCGGCCTACGATCCTGCCCAGTTCGTCGCCATCCACGATGAGATCTTCGC
>Ga0180438_10011026_pt1 | contig 10994 bp, 11 predicted proteins | sample SS_ome_12_FD_132455 | JGI IMG/M metagenome (GOLD analysis project Ga0180438, IMG submission 132455) | Hypersaline lake sediment archaeal communities from the Salton Sea, California, USA - SS_3_D_2 metaG | ecosystem: Environmental > Aquatic > Non-marine Saline and Alkaline > Hypersaline >... | reverse complement strand
TTGATCTGGTGAACGCTTCGACCCGCCGCTACGGTATGGTGTAGGGTTCCCCCCTTCAGCGCCAACCTGCCAGCGGATGTCAAGCAGCTTCATTCCAGCGAGTACCGCAATCCAGCGGCACTGCTGCCCGGCGCAGTGCTTGTCGTCGGCTCGGCCCAGTCTGGTGCCCAGATCGCCGAGGAGCTCTATCAGAGTGGGCGCCAGGTATACCTATCCGTGAGCAGCGCGGGTCGCGGCCCGCGCCGTTACCGTGGCAAAGACATCACCTGGTGGTTGAACGAGACCGGGTTCGGTGATGTAACCGTGGACAAGCTTCCCTCTCCGCGGGCCAAATTCGCCTCTAGCCTACAGGCGACTGGCAAGGATGGCGGCCACACGATCAACTTGCACCAGTTCGCCCAATGTGGGGTGGTGCTGTTGGGCCGAGTGCAGGGTGCTCAAGGCGGCAAGATCATACTGGCGCCGGACCTCAAGGAGAACCTGGCCAAGGCGGATAGGTCTGAGGCCGATATGGTGAAGATGATCGACGACCACATCGAGCAGACGGGGCTGGAGGTGCCCCAAGAGACGCTGCCTGAGCTTCGAGATGGCTATGATGCGGAAGTGATACTGGAACTGGATCTGAAGTCCGCTGCTGTCACCAGCATCGTCTGGGCCACGGGCTACAAGTTCGACTTCAGCCTGGTCAAGCTGCCTGTCCGTGACGAAGACGGCTATCCGATCCAGAAACGCGGCGTCACGCGCTATCCGGGTCTCTACTTCGTGGGGAGGCCCTGGCTGCACAAAGGGAAGTCGGGACTCCTCTTCGGCGTTGGGGACGATGCAGCCCATATCGCTTCGGATATCGCGGCCAGAGCGTCGGATCACTGAGGGGCGCTAGCTGGTCACGTGATACTGGACGAAGCCTGTTCGACAGACGACGCTGTCGAACGCCGCTGATGAGACTCCTGTCACAGACTTCTGGGCCTGGTTGTGTCAAGCTACACAACAACAGCATACTTCAAGTTGGCGAGCATTCCCTGGTCCAAATACGAGGAGACAAAGCGATGACCAATTTCGTGTTGATCTACAGTGGTGGTGGCATGCCTGAGACTGAAGCCGAACAGGCAGCGGTCATGAAGGCCTGGGAAGAGTGGTACGGTGCGCTCGGTGAGGCTATAGTGGACGTGGGCAACCCCTTTACGCCGCTGGCCAAGAGCATAGCCAGCGATGGCTCGGTGAGTGACGGCGGCGCGGGGACGCTGGCTAGCGGGTACTCAATCATCAAGGCGGGCTCGCTGGACGAGGCCGCTGAGATGGCCAAGGGATGCCCTATCCTGCAGAGCGGCGGGAACGTCTCGGTTTACGAGACCTTTCAGGTGATGTAGGTGGCATCTCTCTGCTGTCTGGCAGGATAGGGACGAGATAGTCCACAGGGAGGTCTGTTGGCCATGTCTTCGAGAGCCTGGAAAAAGGGTCGCGGCAGGCTGGGGGTGTTGGATCCCCTCCTGGGCACCTGGGTAGCTGAACAGGACTCGCCCAAGGGCCCGGTGCGTTGTACGCGCACCTTTCGCCGGATTCTCGCTGGGAAGTACGTGCAGCTATCGGCCCTGTGGGAGTTCGAGGATGGCGAGTACGAGGAAGTTGCCCTGTATGGGGTTGGCCCGGAGCGCCGCTTGTGCTTCTGGTCTTTCACATCTGACGGCAAGCAGTCCCAGGGTACTATTGCAGATGTGAGCGATGTGCACCCCGAAGCCATAGGTTTCGAGGCCCAGATGCCGGGGGGCCTTGCCCGCATGGCCTATTGGCCAGGCGAAGAAGGGGAAGATGGTGATGAGACCATCCATTGGGTTGTCGAGTCCAGAACCAAGCAGGGCTGGAATCGCTTCACCCATCATCACTATCGCCGGTCAGACTGATTGATCTTTCAGGGGCAGCCCGAGGCTTCACTCGAGCAGGACCCAGCGGATGATGCCCTTTGCTGACCAGGGTGCTTCGGCAGGGGCGAGCCTGAGCGATGCCCGCATCAGGTTGGGCCGCGCGGCTGCTCTGGCGCGGCGCCAACCGGGACAACCGGAGGTGAACAGAGAATGTCCGAGCTGAAAACACAGAAGAACGAGGCCAGTGTGGAGGAGTTCCTCAACTCCGTGCAGCACGACAAGAGGCGCGAAGACGGTCTTACCATCCTGCAGCTCATGCGCGAGGTGACGGGAGAAGAGCCATCGATGTGGGGCACGAGCATCGTGGGCTTTGGGACCTATCGCTACAAGTACGCGTCGGGCCGCGAAGCGGAATGGATGCTGGTGGGCTTCTCGCCCCGCAAGCGCAACATGACGCTGTACATCATGGACGGCTTCGATCAGTATGACGAGTTGCTGTCCCGCCTGGGCAGGTACAGAACCGGCAAGGCCTGCTTGTACATCAACAAACTGGAAGACGTGGACGCCCAGGTCTTGAGAGAACTGGTCCGGCAGTCTGTGGCGCATATGAAGAAGACGAACGCACGCGCACAGGGCTAATCACCAGTCCGTCGCAGCTTTCGACTTGACAGTGGGCAGAAGTCGACTACAATGATGCAGAGAGGCGCAACCGTGCCCACCAGGCAGTAACCTGCAGCGCCGGGCCTCCGATACCACTCCACTCACATGGATGGACTGCGTCCCCGCCGAGGAAGCTGCCTCACCGGTCTGGCCTTGATCTCTTGTGCCTGTGATTTCCCGCACATTCTGGCAGGAGGTGACCCATGCTACCGTTGAGAGATCTTAATCCCACCCGTCGCGTCCCCGTGGTCACCTACCTGCTGATCGCGGCCAATGTCCTGGTGTTCATCTGGCTGTTCCTGCAGCCCGAGGCTGCGCTGCGGGGACTGTTCTCCCGTCTAGCTGTCGTCCCGGCCAACATCACTCAGAGCCCGCTGGCCGTGGACAACATGCTGGATCTCTTCCGCAGCATGTTCTTTCATGGTGGCTGGGCCCACCTGCTCAGCAACATGCTATATCTGTGGCTCTTCGGGGACAATATCGAGGACCGGATGGGCGTGGTCCTCTATCTGGTTCTCTACTTCTTCAGCGGAATTGCCGCTACACTTGCCCAGCTAGTCATCGACCCCGGCTCAACGATTCCCATGATTGGGGCCAGCGGCGCCATAGCCGGCGTTCTCGGCGGCTACCTGGTCATGTTCCCTGGCGTGAGAGTGCAGGGCATCATTCCCCTGGGCTGGTTCGCGCGCCGGGTGACTTGGCCGGCCTGGATCGTGCTGGGCATGTGGTTCGTGATGCAGTTACTCAACGGCTTCATCTCCCTGGGCGTGCAGACCGCCGCGACCGGTGGGGTGGCCTTCTTTGCGCACATTGGCGGTTTCGTCGCCGGGCTCGTTCTAAGCTGGATCTTCATGAAGCTTGTACCCCAGCCGCCGCCCGATCACCGCCGGGAGGTCCTCTACAAGCGTGCTCGGCGCTACCGCTACTAGACGCGAATCCCTGTTGTTCGTGCCTCTATGTGGGTGTTCGCGACGGTCTCCTGACCGGAGCATCTGTGTAGCATAGGCCCTTGTGGCCGTCCGTCGCTAGCGCTAGCCCCCCAGTTATTCGCGCTGGTATCCTGACAGGTGCGATGGGGAAGCAGCTAGTGGGCAGGCGATGGTCGGGAGACCATCGCGAACACACTCGAGCCGCTCCACTCGAGCCGCTCCCGCCTCTCCTATTGCTGTTCGCACCGGTCTCCTGACCGGTGCGGTGTGTGGCCGACCCCTTATGGCTGGCCGCCCTCTGCGCGATACCGGAGGCTTGTCTGGCCATCGATATGTGCCATTTCGTGATAGCATCGCCTCGCCGCCTCATAGTCTCCAGCCAATCCCCTGTCACCTGGCCGCCCCGGCCTGCACAACCGAGTGCGTTGAACACAATGTATGCGCTGGGGTCAGTCGCCAAGACCTTCGTCGCCACCGCCGCGTTGCAGCTAGCCGAGCGAGGCACGATCGGCCTGGATGACGATGTGAACGGCTACCTGGACTTCGCCGTGCGCAATCCCGCCTACCCGGACACGCCTGTCACCATTCGCCTGCTGCTGGCCCACAGGGCGGGCATGGCCCACGATCTGCCGCCGTCTCGGGTCTGGGACAACGACCGCAAGATGCTCTGGTGGCTGTTCTGGAACCGCGGCTTCAATGTGCAGAACCTGACCGCTGCGCTGGGCCGCCGCCCCGGGCTGGAAGAGTTCCTGAAGGAGTCCTTCACGCCTGGCGGCAAGTACTACGGGCCTAACTTCTGGATCGCCGAGCCTGGAACCAAGTACCAGTATTCCAGCGCCGGGCTTCAGCTCCTGCTGCCCTACCTGGTCGAACAGGTCACAGGACAGTCCTTTGCGGACTACGTCCAGGAGAACATCCTGGATCCGCTGGGCATGACCAGCACGGGGTACTAGGTGTCGCAGTTCGCCGGCCGGCTGGCGCGGCCACACGAGCAGATCGACGGCAAGCTGCGGGCATTGCCTGCCAGCGGTTGGAATGCATCGGGCAAGTCGCGCAGCACTGCAGTGGATCTGTCCCAGTTCCTGATAGCGCATCTGAACGACGGGAGGCATGGCGACGTCCAGGTGCTGCAGCCGGCGACCGTCGAACTCATGCATGACCTCATATCGCCTCTCGATTGCCCCGCCTTCTTTGGCCTCCACTTGCGGGGGTACGGGCTCGGCTGGGAGCTGTACAGGGACGGGTACAGGGGCATCCCGGCGCCTGTCCGGGCAACCTGGCCAACCTGGTTCTCCATGATGACGGGCAGGGCGGTTACGGGGTCGTGTTGATGACCAACCGGGGCGCCAGCTTCGACACCGTGGATTGGACCTCCGGTTCCTATGCGCCAATCCTGACCCTGTTGCTCGAGGAGGCAGCTAGGCTGTATCAAGGCCAGGCAGCCCTGTAGGCCCAGCAGCGCCTGCGCATGATGGCATGATGGGAGAGAGCTCAATGGTCAACACAGCAACAGCCAATGGTAGGGGCGGATCATCCTCGGCGACTCGGACGCTGCGGAAGGCACCAATCAGGGGTCACAGCCTGCTCGCCCTGGTCATCCTACTCCTGGGATTGATGGGCTGCAGCTCCAACGGCACTGCACTCCGTCTTCAGAAAGACACCTACACCTACAAGACTGTCGGCGATCATAGGATTCAGGCCGATGTGTATCGACAAGCCGATGATGACGAGACCAGACCAGCCATCATCTGGATCCACTCTGGGGCGCTGGTCGTCGGCAGCCGGGACTGGATAGCCTCTGAGCAGATGGAGGCCTATCTGGAGGCGGGCTACGCGGTGATCTCGATTGACCACCGTCTGGCACCCGAAACCAGATTGGCAGCGATCGTGGAAGACCTGGAGGATGCCTACGCCTGGGTGCGCTCTGAGGGCCCAGAGCTGTTGCGGATCGATCCGCACCGCATCGCAGTGGTGGGACACTCTGCCGGCGGCTACCTCGCCCTGCTGGCCGGCGCTCGTCTGCAGCCCCGACCGCGGGCTCTAGTGTCCTTCTACGGCTACGGCTAAATCACGGGAGATTGGCTCACACGACCCGATTCCTTCTACAACGAGCGGCCATCTGTCTCTCGGGAGGAAGCATCCCGGGCCGTTGGAGAGGCGACTGTCTCGGATACCTCAGCAGAATCGACAACGGATGAGCGCTATGAATTCTACGTCTAGTGCCGCCAGCAGGGAATCTGGCCCCAGTCCGTGAGCGGGCACGACCCGCAGGAGGAACAGGACTGGTATGCGGCCTACGAGCCCCTGTGCAACGTCACTCCGGCCTATCCGCCGACGATGCTGCTGCATGGTCAGAGCGATGCCGACGTTCCCTTCGAGCAGGCTGTCCTGATGGCCGGCGCCCTGGAACGAGCGGGTGTCACCCACGACTTGGTCTCCAATCCTGCCTGGGACCACATGTTCGACGCTGAAGGGCTAGAGCCTCCAGCGGTTCAACAGGCATTTGCCAGCGTGATCGAATTCCTGGATGAGCACGTCAAGTAGAGACGGCCAGCTCATAGAGGATACTTTCACAGCGGCTGTAGATGGCACGCATATGTAGGTTTCTCTGTGTGTCTCTGTGGCTCCTCTGTGTAGCTCTGTGTAAGATCACTTGAGCAACATAGGGCAACAACGCGTCATTCCGAGTACACCCACGGCGCCCGGCGCCACTCTGTACGAAATGACACCGTAGACTGGTCCTCACAGTGACACAAGGGAGACTTCGACGCACCTCTGCCCCTGGTTTCGGCATACTTGACACCGGGGCCGAAGGCCATTATACTGACCCCACGAATGATGAAGTAGCCTCTCGACCTGCTTCAGGTTCCTCCAATCGCCCGCAAAAGTGAGGTGGACTATGAAGAGTCGGTCCTTTCCCCGGCTTCATCTGTGGATAGCTGCGTTGGCGCTGGTGGTCCTCGCCAGTCTCGTGCTGGTGGCGCTGGTAGCACTCAGCCCGCGTAGCCACGAAGCACAGCAACCGCCCCACGTCGCTTTCGATCCTCACGCTTGGGCGGTGGAAATAGAGCCGGAGCGGCTGGCCTATGATAGGCCGGCGATAGACCCGCAGATCAAGCAGGCCATGAACCTGGCGCGGGGCCGGCCACCGGTGGTCGAGGGCGATGTCCCTGGCTCGCGGAGGGATTGGTTCTGGTTCCAGCGCTCCTTTCCCCTGGACAAGGTGCCGCCAGACGCCAATCTGAAGGCCCTGGAGTACGTTCAGGCGGAGATGCAGGCTCAGTCTATGCAGCAGACCTGGGAAGAGCTGGGCCCGGCGCCGATCAACGACGGGCTCATCGGCCTTCATCACTGCACCCAGACCGACTGCGGAGCTTGGCGCACGACAGTGAGCGGCCGTACCAAGGCCATCGTGTTCAACCCCAACAACCCCAGTATCATCTACGTCGCCACCGCTACGGGGGGCATCTGGAAGAGCACCAACGGCGGGAACTCCTATGTCCCGCTGACCGACGACCAGCCGACCATGTCCTTCCACTCGCTGGCGCTCGACCCCAACAACCCCAACATCGTCTACGCCGGCTCCGGTGAGATCTCCGGCTATTATGGCATCGGCATACTCAAGTCGACCAACGGCGGGCAGACCTGGGATCTGCTGGGCCGCAACGTGTTCGAAGGGCTCGCTGTCGTCTCCATTGTCATCGATCCCAACAACAGCAATCGCATCCACGTCGGCACTTCCGCTGCCATTCAAGGAGGCTTTCAGGAAGGGAAGGTCACGCCGGAGCGTGGTGTCTTCCGTTCGACGAATGGCGGGCAGACGTGGACGCCATTGCTTACCTGTTCCGATTGCAGCGGCACGTCTGATCTGGTGGTGGAAGACACGAATCCGCAGGTCATGTATGCAGCAGCCGATGCCATCGGCATCTTCAAGACCACTGATGGTGGCGACAACTGGGGGCTCCTCACCAACGGCCTCCCCGATCGCGGTTTCGGCCGCATCGAGCTGGGCATAGGCAAAGGCAGCGGGGCTGGCACCATCTACGCAGGCTATGATGCGCGGGTCAACGTGGGGGGCCAAATCAGGCCCTGGGGCATCATCTTCAAGTCGACGGACCATGGCCAGAGTTGGACAGAGCTCAGGCAAGCCCCCAACTACTGCAGCACCCAGTGCTGGTACGACAACATCATCGGCGTCCATCCCACCAATCCCAACATCGTCTACATCGGTGGCAACATGCTGCCCAACGATATCGCCTGGGCCGGCATCGTGTTCAAATCCACCGACGGCGGCCAGAACTGGCAGGACACGACCCCGGCGACAGCGGTGAACCGCATGCTTCATCCCGACATGCACGCCATCACCTTCCATCCCAACAACCCCAACGAGGTGTGGGTGGGCAATGATGGCGGAGTGTTTCGCACCACCAACGGCGGCCAGACCTGGGAAAGCCGCAACGCCAACCTGGCTACGCTGCAGTTCCAGAACATCGGCATCCACCCCACCGATCCCAACATAGCCTTCGGCGGCCTGCAAGACAACGCCAAGTGCAAGTTCGACGGGACGAGCTGGCAGGGCTTAGACACCGGCGACGGGGGCTACTCGGAGATCGACCCCTTCGAGCCCAACATCTGGTACAGCACGCGCTACAGCCAGCAAGGCAGCGGTGTGTCCTTCCAGGTCAACACCAAAGGAGGCACAGCGCCCCTCAGCGATTGGGAGTACAGAACGCAGGGAATGGACCCCAATGACCGGGTGCTCTTCTATGCCCCCTTCGCTCTGGACCCCGCTTCCCCTGGCGTCCTCTATGTCGGCACCCACCGGCTCTATCGGACCTCCAACCGGGGACGCGCCTGGCAACCGATCAGCGGAGACCTGACGACACAGCAGTACAACACCAGCGCCATCAGCACCATCGCCGTGGCCCCAGGCGATCCCAACACCATCTACACCGGCTCGGCGGATGGCGTCATCGCCGTCACCCACAACCTGGGCGGCTCGTGGGCCGATGCTCGGGGCGCCAACACACCCGGCCGTTTCGTCTCCGACATCGCCGTCAGTAAGCAATCGGCCAACACCGCCTACGTCGTCTTCAACGGATTCGACACCCATACACCCCAACAGCCCGGACATGTGTTCAAGACTACCAATGGCGGCCAATCCTGGAGCAACATCAGCAGTAACTTGCCCGATGTCCCCGCCCTCTCCATTGCCCTGGACCCCGACAACCCGCGCACGATCTACATCGGCACCGACATTGGCGTCTTCCGCTCCACCAACGATGGCGGCAGTTGGACGCACCACAACGAGGGGTTGGCCAATGTGCCGGTGTTTGATCTGGAGATGAACCAGACCACCCGCCATCTGTGGGCTGGCACCCATGGCCGTGGCGTCTTTCGCTTGAGCCTCGGCGGGGGCCAGGTTGCGACTCCCACCCCGACGCGTCCACCGCTGACCAGCAGGCTCTATGTGCCCATCATGCTTCGGGCCTCAGTGGGCGCCCCCACGCGCACGCCCACCTTGCCCGCCTCCGGGCCGGCCCCCGGCGACTGGCAGGGAGACAAGACCACCTTCTCCGTGACCTCCGACCAGGGCGATACCTGGAACATGCGCTTGCTGGTGCCGGTCCCGGGTTGCGCCAACTGGGTCTCCCAGCCTGGGTTTGCCCGTATCCAACAGAACAGGTTCTTCTTCAGCGTCGATCTGCGGCAGAATGGCTACTGGACGAATGAGGGCCGCTTCACCTCCGGGACCGAGGCCACCGGCACGGCGCGCTTCGAGAACATGTATTTCGGCACCTCCTGCGGCACCTGGTCCGGCACGGTGAACTGGACGGCAACCTGGCAGGGTGGCGGGACCGATCCCACGCCCACACCGACCGCTACACCCCGTCCCCCCACGCCCACACCGCCCAGCACCGATGGCATCCACGGCCAGGTGCGGTTCCAGGACCTGGGCATCGGAGACATCAATCTGCTGCTGCGGCAGTGCCCGACCAGCGGCAGCTGCGACCTGGAGACCAGCAAGGTCGCGGAGACGACGACGGACGAGAACGGCTACTATCAGTTCACCGGCGTGCCCTCCTTGCCTGCCGGGAACATATACTTCGTCTTCTACTTCAACCACAACGATGGCAATAACACCCCGGATGACCGTTTCCTGTGGCGCTGGTATGGGCCCGATATCACCTCCTACTCGGCGGGCCGCAGCGTTGCTGGTGGCGATTTCGAAATCAACGATGTGCCCCTGACCAGTCCGCGCACCGAACGCACGACCCTGCCGGTGACCTTCGCCTGGAACCCGCGCGGCCTGCCTGGCGAGCGCTATTCCTGGGAGCTGTTCGATCTGCAAACCGGCGCTACCAAGTGCGTCAGCGATCCGGCGACAGGTGGCAGCCTCGAACTGGGCGAGGACAACTTCCTGGGGGTCTGCAATGGCAGCTACGGCGTTGAGTATGGCTGGTTCGTCTGGGCCATCGCCGGACCCGCCTGGGACAACAATCAGGGCCTCGGCGATTCCTACTACTATGCCACCCTCACCTTCGATCCATCGGGCGGGCCCACCCCTACGCCAACGCCTACACGCACACCTGCACTGCCCACGGCGACCCCCACCCCCACGTCGACGCCGCCCACCGGCCCCAGCATCTCGGGCCAGGTGACCGCTGCCGGCGCCGGGGTCAGCGGCGTGACACTGCAGTTGCTGCACTGTGACCTCTTCGACTGTGATGTCGAGAGGCTCACTACCTCTGGCGCCGGGGGTGCCTACGTCTTCTCAGACGTCAACCCTTTGGGCAGTTTCGAGAGCTACCGGGTGCGCTATGTGAACGGCCCCAACGGCGGAAACGCTGTGAATCCCAACTACCTGAACTTCTGGTTCACCGGAGACATCACGGCGGTCTCGGCCCAGGCTGGTGCAGCCAGCGTCGACCTGGACATCGGCGACGTCGTCCTGCAATCGCCTGCGCATGGCAGCTACGACTGGTTGCCGCAGGTCTTTAGCTGGGCCGCGCGCCCCGTGTTTGGCGACTACTACTCCTGGACCTTGTCCTGGTATGCGACGGAGATCTGCCGGGTCGATCCTCCCACAACGGCCACCACCTTCACCCTGGATGCCACCGGGGCGCAGAACTGTGGTCTGTTCGCCAACGAAACGTACGTCTGGTACGTGTATGTTACCGACAGCCCCGGCTTTCTCGATGGCGTGGGCGCCTCCTACTACGCGAGGGAGATTGCCTTCCAGGGTGCCAAAGGCGCTCGCGAGCAGCGCCTCCCGCAAGCGCCGCGCACCGGTGTTGGAGCTGCAGCGCGCGGCCTGCCGGCAGGGCTGATCCCGGAGATCTCCCCGCATATCCTGAGATAGAGGCCGCGGCTCCCGTCGTTCCTCGGCCCGACGTGTGTATTACCTGAGTGTGTCGACTGGGCGTGTCGACTGGCCAATGCCAATGAACGCCAGCTCGCTGTCCCTGCAGGAACAGGCGGCAGCCCTGGGTCGTTCCCCTCTCCCTGGCAGGGAGAGGGGTTAGGGGAGAGGGTCGAAACCACT
>Ga0180438_10011024_pt1 | contig 10995 bp, 8 predicted proteins | sample SS_ome_12_FD_132455 | JGI IMG/M metagenome (GOLD analysis project Ga0180438, IMG submission 132455) | Hypersaline lake sediment archaeal communities from the Salton Sea, California, USA - SS_3_D_2 metaG | ecosystem: Environmental > Aquatic > Non-marine Saline and Alkaline > Hypersaline >... | reverse complement strand
ATTGTTCAACAAAACTTTTCGAATTTCGATGTGTTTTCGAGTGTGATCAGTGGTTACGACATGGAGGTAATGCAGATCGGTCGCGGTTCCTTCACTGCCTATCTACAACAGATAAAATACGGGCCGATTTCGATTAGCCGAATCACCAGCAGGCTACGTGTCGAAGCGAATGGTATGCCGCCACCGGGGGTGAGAACATTCGGTGTCCCCACGATGAACTGCCAGCCATTTGTCTGGCGAGACAAACATACATCTGGCAACACGATACAGATCTATAAACCAGATACTGAACTTGCCATCGTTACAAATCCTGAATTCGAAGCCATTGATATATCGCTCTCAGAAGAGGACTTCAATAACTTAAACAGCTTATGGGGCTTTCCCGACCTGGCAAAACTAATCGAACACAGGGAAATGGTGGAATGCGAGCCGGCAAAAATGCATGAGCTGAGAAAGTTGCTCATGTACATCTGTTCTGTGATCGAAAACAAGCCTGATCGCTTGCAACAGGATACTACGTTACAGAACCTGATTAGCTCCCAGGTACCTTACCTGCTGGCTACAGCACTGATGTCATCGACCATACACAGGAGCAAAGCTACTTCTGAGAACCGAATAAAGACTTTAAAAACTGCGATCGATTATATTCAAGCATCTACTAATAAGGCCATCTCGATACAACGACTTTGTCAGGAAACTGGCATCAATAAACGCACCCTGGAAAGAGCCTTCCTGGATAAATATGGCATGACGCCAAAATCTTACCTGCAATCAATCCGATTAAATGAGGTCTATAAAACACTGCTGCACAGTGATCCTGAAACCACGAAGGTTACCGATATCGCAATCAGCCATAACTACTGGCATATGAGCCAGTTTGCCGCTGATTATCGTCGTCAGTTTGGTGAACTGCCCTCAGAAACGCTAAAGCAACGTTATTAAGGAATTCTTGGGTCGATATACTTTAGTCATGCCTGAACAGATCTTTGTTGTTCAGGCGTAGTTTCCATTGTCTGCCTTGGAAAGCAGGCACTCAAGATTGATTGGTTGTACTATTAAACAAAACCTACGCGACTTTCGTTACGAGGCTGAACCTCCCATAAACAGTGGGTTTCAGATTCCAGCAATATTCCATAAAAAATTATCTGGTATATGCCATCAAGCTCGGACCACTTGACTCAACTGGTACATATCAAATGAACAGCGCTGAGACCCGCATAATATGGGGTTTCTGGCCATTTCAAGGAATAAATTATTCAGAAATCGGCAATGCCGAGAATTGTGAAAAATGGTGGGCCTGGAAGGACTCGAACCTTCGACCAATGGATTATGAGTCCACCTCTCCGTCCAAGCTAGTGTGAATTGTAAGCCGAACTATACAGTGACATCCGACGACACCCCAAATAAAAAGACCCTCCGGCTAAAAGCCCGAGGGTCCACGAGTAATATCTGCCTAAGCGTCTGACTTCAAAGGTAATTTTTGGTAGCGGGGGCTCGCTACCCGCTTTATTTGCCGAAGACTGTATGGATAGACCTCATCTAACCAACCGGTTCGTAGCCGGAATATTATTTATTAATGGTTACTAAATCAGTATCTTAAAACCTCGACTGCCAACCGCATCACAAATCAAAGACCAGACCCCGTGGACTAAGACTAATGCTAGGGAATTTTGATATTTTTCAATATGTTATAAATATACCTAATTATTGATTCCAGTTCTTAATAATTTCTTAAACCTATTGACTTGAAAATATTATAACAATTATTATAATTTCTAATGTATCTAGATTTAATTAGGGGAAATTACAGTATGCACGCACTGAAACTACGCAAAATCGGAAGCTCTGTTGGGGTTATTCTGCCAAAGGAATTGCTGGATATGCTGCATCTCGCTGAAGGTGACCAGGTGTTCGTTGACACAAACCAAACCGGTTTGCACCTGACACCTTATGACCCTGAATTCGAAGCTACCCTGAAGGCTTTTGAGCGGACTCGTAAGAAATATCGCAACGCTCTACACCAGCTGGCTAAATAATGGCCCGGTGGCTGCCAGAAGCAGCTATCCGGGTTATTCATGGTGAACTACTGGCCGAACACGGTGGGCTTGATGGTATGGTGAATGAGGACCTGCTAGGGGCTACCTTGGCACGTCCTCAACATCTTGAAGCTTTTAGCAATCCTTCACCTTCCCTTTTTCAGCTCGCAGCTTCATATAGCTTTGGCTTTGCCAGGAATCACTGTTTTAGTGACGGAAATAAACGTGTAGCATTGGCTGCAATTGATGTATTTTTACAGCTCAATGGAATGGAGCTTATTGCGTCAGAAGCAGAGGCTGTCGTCACCATCGAGTCGATTGCTGCCGGCGACATAAGTGAAGAAGAATTAGCTGTCTGGATTGAGGCAAACTCGCAACCATTCGAAGAAGCTTTGTCGGACTCATAGCCCTAACGCATAAAAAAGCCGACGAATGCCGGGTTTTCAATGTTTCGGTAGCAGGGGCACTGCTATCCGCGTTATTTACCGAAGACAATATTTTTAGACTTCTCCTGAACCGGTCGCTCCGTTCGTACCTGGCGCAGTTTTTTGATACTTACTTAGTCTGGATCTTACCGTAAGCTTCCCCGTCAAGTAGACCAGCAGAGGGTCAGATTCCTTTTCTCATTCTAAACGCCACCATCTAAATGCAGTAAGGGCTTCTGGTCCCTTTAATCGGCATAATTCGCACACTAAAACGCACTTATAGAGAATCAGAGGGCGCTAGATAAGCAAAGTTAAGGGCGCGAAGATCAACACCGGATGAGTAGAATCTAGCCGCCAAATGAACAAGTCCCTCGGGCTAATAGCCCGAGGGACTATACCTAAGCGTCTGACTTCAACGGGGAAATTTGGTAGCAGGGGAAGGCTACCCACTATATTTGCCGAAGACTGCTTGGATAGACCTCACCTGAACCGACCACCCGGTTCGTAGCCGGAATGTTTTTTAGTAACATTCACTAATTCATGTACTAAGAACAGCGACTGCTCACTGTACAACACGTTTATTCGCTTGTTGATTGAACCGTGTAGCTGCCTATTGCATGAGACACACGTAGAACACACCATTATTTATTGCTCGAATCCGCGACCAAACACCCGATATAAAAAAAACAGAGATCTTCAAAAAGAGGGTATATATCTCGACCATATGGTCGCACCGTTGCTTTTCAGGGATAAATTTACTTATGCCGATGGCGCTATCCGGGAGATGGTGATCTGGCGGCTGCCGCACACAGATCGTGAAAGACCGAATGGAGTCAAGTACCGCCTCTATTCTGGCTACCCTGGCAAATCTCTGGTGCGGTATGACAATGAGCGCGGCAAAGGTGATCAACGACATGAGGGTGACCATGAGGCCCGGTACACCTTTTGTTTCTGTGGAACAACTGATCAGGGACTTTAAGGCTGACATTGAACGCTTGCGAGGTGAGCATGATGAGTAAACAACATATTCATATTGGCATCGAAGACACAAGCCGTGGTTTTGATCGTTTTGTTGAGGCCTGGCATAAGACCGAGACAGGTGAGATCGAGCAGGCGGAAATACATCTCAATTTCGAAGACTTCGACATGTTGTCGTCGGTACTCACGCCCAAACGTTTGGAGTTGCTGAAGACACTGCGCCAACATGGCCCGTTAAGTGTTCGCGCCCTGGCGAAAAAGCTGGAAAGGGATTATAAAAATGTTCATGCCGATGACGGTGCTCTTGAATCCGTTGATCTCATTCAGCGTACTGACGAAAGCTTCTTGGTCGCACCCTGGGACGTCATCGATGCTCATGTAAGACTGGTCGCGTGAGGTAGTTATCTATGCAGCGGTATACCTGGCAGTTTCGAATTGATTTGACACAGGACTTGAATGAGTAAAGGTTACCAGCTTTGATAGAAGTGCGGACTTTGAAGAATCCGGACCCCTACTCTGCGCTATTCTGCGTTTTATCAATTCCAAACTCTTTATCCCACTCTATTATTTTCCCCTGCACTTCTTTAAATGGTGCACTCGTTACACTGAACTGGCCCCATAGTGGATGGTCCATAGCCACAAGCAGGAAAATCATCAGACCGAACATTAATGACATGCTGGCAACCAGCCCGTAATGCGCGCGCGTGCCTCGTGTATTGTAAAACCAGGCCATGCCGATAGTGATCAGTGCACCCATCACCACAACCATCCAGGTAACCACCCCTACACCATCGACTCCAAGATGAAGACGTTCACGTCGTTGAACCAAAAGGTCATTGACCCCGCTGAGCAACTCGGCATAGACAACCAGGTCTCGATCCGTTTTAGCATCATAGGCGATAATTGAATGCGAAAGCCTGTCGATTATTCTGCGAGTTTCTGGCTCGACTAATTCACCCGCAGAAATTGCTGGCCATTCTTTTTCGATGACCACATCGATATATTGTTTGGTTAACTCCTGAATCTGCAACCCGCCCTGCTCGGACAGGCCTTTCGAATCAAGGTAGAGGTCTCCAGCAAAATATGCCTCTTTCATAACGACCATTTCAACCTCCGTATAACCACTTTGAACACCAACCACCATCAGACCCAGGGCAACTGCGTAGAGGACACCAACAAAAGCATGTGCAAGTGCTGCAGTACTATTGTCCTCCGGATCCAGCATCAAGTCGTAGCGGCGCACCAGCCACACGCCTGCCAGACCAATAATCAGGCAAGGGACCAATATCAATACAAACAACAATAATAGAGGAATGGTGTAGATCAGCTGCATAGTAAGTTAGAGATATATTGTGATTTTCATTTAAACATATCAAAAGAAGAACCGGGCTCTGACCTCATTCACGGTGTGTAAAATGCAAGGCCTGACCCCAATCATTCTATTTTCGCACCCACCAGTGAACATTCTTATTTAGACGTATGACGTGCAGGATTATCCATATCAATATTTGCCGCTTTAAGTGCTGCATCGACCAAAGTAACTAGATCCTCAGGGCTCGACACCGAGGCATTCGCCTTTATCACAGATTCGATAACGTTCACACGTGTTCGGGTAAAACTGCCCCTTAAATCTGAATGGTGTTTGGGCTCTTCTGCCCACGCAATACCTTTACTTACACCTTCATAAAATGGAGCAAAGTCATCCACGAGTGCATTTTCATCGGCGATGCTTTCGATCTTGGAAACTATAGCATCTCCAACAGTATCAGCAGATTTATCCTCGATGTTGAAGTTGTAATAAACAACTATTTTATCTTTTTTGACTTTTGCTTTACGCAAATTTGCAAGATAGACTTTAAACTCTTTAATAAAGGGCGAAAAAGCGTTGGATTTTTTAAAAAGATCAAGCAAGCCCTTGGACAGGGCAAATGCATCTTTTTGTGTTTTGATATTTACAATAATCCTACGCGCGGTACCTTCTTGTTCCAAATCTTTGTTTTTATTATCGTTGTGAATATGGAAATAATTACCCTTTTCAAGTCCTGGACGATCACCAGCTTTATTTTTTTGTGGATTGACATGGTAATCTTCGTTACCTGCTTTAAAGGTATCAAATTCACCCGTATCGATTTCTTCTGTTAAGTAGTCCCCGCTCTGTGCCTGCCCTAATGAGCTATAGAGTCCCTTGAGCTTTGTTGCATAATCCGAATTCCGGCTACCATCGTCAATTGAATAATAAGTAGAAAAAAGACCCTCAATAAATTTAGCATCTTTGCTAGGCATCAATTGAGTTATCGCCAAGCTTTTAAGCTGCGGCGTGTCAGCACGCAACTGAGTCGGGGCTACAGTTTTGAGCTGTAATGCTCTTTTCCCCATTTCATCAGCCTCTTTCTCCAATACTTCATCATCATTAACATTCACTCTGCCCATCATCTGCAGAGTAGGTTTAACTCGACCTTGTTTCTGCTGCACCACATGCCAGGCCTCATGCGGCAGATGCTTCTCCTGCCCAGACGCCATATATATGTTGGCACCCTGCGCATAGGCATGCGCCTGTAACTTGACAGGTTTATCTGAATTGTAATGAACCGTCACATCATCCAGCGAAACCCCTGAAAGGTTCTCGATGCCTGATTTCAGGTTTTCGGGTAGACCGGTGTTATTGGGGGGCTTCTGGTCTTTTTTTTGGACAGTGTAACTTTTGGCCTGTATCTCTTCCTCTTCCAGGCCCTGCTTCTGAAATGTCTCGAATTTTCCCTGGAGCAGTTCTTCCTCTCCCAGTCCCTGTTTCTGAACAGTCTCAAATTTACCCTGGAGCAGTTCTTCCTCATCTTCCTGTTTCTGGATAGTCTCGAATTTTCCCTGAAGCAGTTCCTCTTCTTCCTGTTTCTGGATAGCTTCGAATTTTCCCTGCAGGGGTTCTTCCTCCTCTTCTAGTCCCAGTTTCTGTATGGCCTCAAATTTCCCCTGCAGTAGTTCTTCATCCTCCGGCTCCTGTTTTTGGATAGTCTCAAAACTCCCCTGGAGCATCTCCTCTTCTTCTAATCCCCGTTTTTGAACAGGCTCCGGTGATAAGTCATTTGCAATCGCCTGTAATTGCGCAATTTTCCCGGAATTCGAGCTCTTATCAGCCACCCCCTCAAGCTTTCTTTGGGCAACAGACTCAGCCCGGTTATCATGAAACTGAACTTCCGACTCCTTTTTGTTTTTCTTGTCAGAAGAATCACTAGCGACAGCTTTTGATTTCTTTAATGTGGATTTTTCTGTTTGTGTTTTCATCGCAATCCCCAGACACTTTCAATAATCAAGTAATTAAGGGTCAGACCACGCATTACCAATCCAGCTATGGTCCTCACAAAAACCCCAGCGTAATTAAAATCAAACTTCCAAGAACAGCCGGCCAGTACCCAACCTTGGCCACGATATTGTCCCGGTAAAGAATAAACCCGCAACCGTGCTTCGGACGGATCGAAAACAGGTAGGTATTCACCGTGGCCAGCACCAGCAGCGAGTACATCAGAATATAAAAATACTCGATATAAACGATGCTGGATCCGGCGAACTGTTCTCGCAGTTGAATATGTGCCAGCATGACGACAAAAAACAACACCGAGCAGCTGGCAATAAAACCCGATGCATCAAAACCCAGGCGGCTGGTTAGTTCTTCGTCGGCACTCACGGTCAATAGCCCGGCGAACAATAGCGTCGCCACGAGAAACAGTGGCAGCAGGTAAATGATGAATGCGTTTTCAAATTTACGCTTGACTACCAGGTTATAGTGCAATTCCGGGAATCCCTGTTGGCCAACATAGCTGGAAATGCCGAAGTTGGTATCGTAATTTGACAGGCTGTAGTCGAAATAAGTGTTTTCACGTTCCCAGGTATCGAGCACGATATCCTCTGCAATGCCGAACATATCAGCAAGTCCCGTGCCCTTGTAGGCTCCGAAGTCCGGCACCAGGATGATGTTACCCGAAAACTGTTTGTGCCAAATTCGCATCCATACCGTTTTGTGATCGAATGGATAGGTCGCGTAATCAAACGGCTGGCGCACGGTCGCTTCAAAATACCAGCCGATGGTTTCCTCATTTGCGGTGCGTACACGATAGACTTCGCGTGGATCGAAACTGGAGTCGACCTGTTCGGGCAGGACGAAACCAATCTCATCAGGGCCGGGTATGATACTTTTGTGCAGATCATTCTGGTATCGCTGCCAGATATAGCCTGTAATGTTGACTTCGGTAGAGTTAAAAAACTTCAGCGACTGGATAAATATACCGGTCTTGACTCTCATGGACGGCTCGATATGGCCCGCCTGTGCGACGACGCGATCTTCCCAGTTTTCCTGTAAGTACGCGCTGACTGCCTGCTCGTTAACCAGCTGCGTGGGTTCGACGACAAACTGATTCATTTGTATCCACAGGTTAACCAGCACGATGACCAATACGATCGAAACTGCTGCAGATATCCACCACCAGGTTGAATTTTTCATCGCCATAGTTCGAGCTTCAACTACCCCTTTTGTTATATCTATAATGCAATGCTTTTTAGCCCATTCCGTCGACACCATGTTCGAACACGGCGTCATGCCTGTATGTCTCACCTCCTTTTGCAGGATCGGTTGATCTCTTTCCAATCCCGTTTATTAATATTGACGCTGCTCACGCGAACGGAATAAATTTACGGCAGTCGTGGCTGCCTCGCCCGGGCGATACTACGAACACCAACAAAAGCGACTAACAGCACGATAATAGTGAGCATCACGACATTCTCGCGCTGTTTCCAGAACGGATCACAGACCAAGGAGACGCCAAAAATCAGAGCAGTCGCTGTGCCATAGAGTAAAAAGTACGGGGTTCTGCGTTGATAGAACTTGCGCAGCTTGCAATTCCACACCGCCAGTAACCCATAGATCACCAGCAACGCGGCCAGGAAATCGAAAGCGATGCGAAACAGCCACCGGTTCGGGCATGCGAAATCGCATAGTTTTTGCCTTACAAATTCAATCTCCGCATCGAGCAGACCTGACCCCAAGCCAGCCCCATAGACATCTATCAATCTGGCGCCGATTGCTTCAGCATGGCTCTCCGCAAGGTCGTCTGCTGCAGTTTCATTTTCAGTCACCTCGTCCGTGGAAGCTTCGTCCTTTTCTTCATCACCCTCCGGTTCCGTCGGCAGAGGCCACAGCCCTACTCCGGCGAAATTATCCTGCAAGTAGATCAGGTCTTCGACAAACTGTTCACCTTCATTAAAGTAGTTATCTGGCACCAAATCAGGCAGCGTGGTGATAATCGGAACCATTTTCCGCAATACGGTTCTACGAGCTGTACCATTACCGTCGAACGCGTCTTCTATAACACGGCGTAACAATTTTTTAGCGTGACTGGTATGTTCTATCGGCAAAAACACAAACACCTGGTCGATCATTTCGGTATACGATTCGGGATCAGTATCGGAGTCTGGTTTGGGTGCCAGTACACCCTCAAGCTCACTGAACAATTTCTTGTCGATATGCCTAAGACCTTCATCTGAACACTTGTTGTTAGCTGTATTGATTCCGGACCAGTCAAGACCGAGCGTGATATTGAGCCTGGCGTCGGGTCTTTCCTGTTGCAGCACCTTGTGCAGGTCTTTGACAATTTTACGCAATTTAGGAGCATCGGAATCTTTATCGTAACTATCAAAATAAAGATTGATGCCATCGGCTCGCACAGTTGAATTATCCTCTACAAACGGAAGTAATTTGCGTAATAAGTGACCCAGGACGGCAATGCTGTCATCATCTCGACTATCATCACGAAATTCCTGATTGATAGATTTACCGATCGCATTTACCGCATTCCTGATTTGAACAGGCTCCCAATTCATCCAGTCCGACGTGTAATAGGTGACGTCAACTTTCACCCGATGCCGGTGAGCGGTATTGATGAATCTCGCAATATACGACCCTGAATTGGATTCATCACTCCAGCGTGAGTCATTTATGATCTTGCCTTCCTTAAATTGCAGCCCATGAAAACCGATGCGATCGAGCACGCTGAAATCAACTGCTTTTGCGCTGCCATCCACCAGCCAGTAGGGGAGGAAGCCGTAGGACAGCGCGGAAAAGTCGCGCGAACAGCCGCAATCGCCCGCATCGAGCGAGATCTTACTCGTCTGGCCTGATTCGCTTGCGGTTTGTTCCAGTCCCTTGGTCAACAGCTCTGCCAGTGAGCTGGTTGCCCCCCGAGCGGAGCCTGCTGCGCGCTCTAAAGGTTCCTGCTGCTTCAACAGCCCTTCAGCCGTAAGATACTGGCAGAGTCGAGCGAGTGCATGATAAGTTTGGGTGCCAAATAAACCGTCAACCTGATCGGTCAAATATCCGCCGGCTTTCAATTGGAATTGAATACTTGTAATGTCAAGGGAATTTTTTGCTTTGTCAAAGCTGTTCTGGATAAAAGGCACACTGCAATCTGGTGGTATGGGCTCTTCAGTTTCCTTCGGGACAGTCACCTGATTACCCCCATTGCCGTCGTCTTGGGCTCCCAGATCTTCTTCAGCCAGGACAAACTGCATGCTGCCAAAGAACCCAATTAAGACACCGGCTATTACTGCTCGAAGATTAATCATGTCTATACCGTCTTCCCTTCTTTGCGGAGTTCCTTGCTAACGCCCTTGACCAGGTCATCACGGTTGATGGTGTCGCGATTCATCTGCAGGGCGCTGATTGCACCATAGCGCACAACGTTGGCGATCGCGCCACCGGAGAGTTCATATTCACTCGCCAGATTTTCCAGGTCGACTCCGTCGGCGAGGCCCGATCTGCCGTTTAACGTGTTCTCCCACAGGCGTTGGCGCTGGCTGACGTTGGGTAGCGGGAAGTAGACCAGTGACTGGAAGCGACGCGCGAAGGCCTCGTCGATATTGGCCTTCAAATTGGTCGCCAGTATCACGATACCCGGGTAATCTTCGACGCGCTGCAACAGGTAGGAAATCTCCTGGTTGGCATGACGGTCATTTGAACTGGTGGTTTGCGTGCGCTTGCCAAACAATGAATCGGCTTCGTCGAAAAACAGGATCCAGTTTTTATGCTGCGCCTGGTCGAATACGTTGGCAAGATTCTTTTCGGTCTCGCCGATATATTTCGATACCACCATCGACAGGTCGATGCGGTAAACGTCGACGCCCAGCTCGGCACCGATCAGGGTAGCGGTCAGGGTTTTCCCGGTCCCCGGTGGGCCATAAAACAGGCTGCGGTATCCTGGCTTGATTGCTTTCTCCAGCCCCCAGTCCTGCATGATCGTGTTCGAGTGCTGCATCCATGTCTTGATAACATCGATTTCCGCCAGCACCTGGGGCGCAAGCACCAGGTCATCCCAGCTGAGCCCAGTGCTTATCAATTTGGCCGGGAAAGTGATGCTGTAATCGGGTTTATGTCTGACACCCGAGGTGCAACGCGATAGCGTGTCGGCCGACAGCTTCAGCGCACCGCTTAAGAAGGGTTCGTCTTCGCTTTGACGCTCTATCTTTAGAATTCCCGAGCCGGCAAAGAAATGATCACTCTCGAATAATCGGAT
>Ga0180438_10011022_pt1 | contig 10997 bp, 12 predicted proteins | sample SS_ome_12_FD_132455 | JGI IMG/M metagenome (GOLD analysis project Ga0180438, IMG submission 132455) | Hypersaline lake sediment archaeal communities from the Salton Sea, California, USA - SS_3_D_2 metaG | ecosystem: Environmental > Aquatic > Non-marine Saline and Alkaline > Hypersaline >... | reverse complement strand
CGGAGGTCACCAGGTCCAGGAGGCGGAGGTATATCGTATCCAGATCCCGATCAACGTAATCAAAGGATCTCAGGATATTAAAATCATTCGGCAAACTCGACACTTGTTGCCTCCTCCGTGACTTTGCCTGTTTGCACGTTCCTCCACCACCACCGCAACCACACCGTGTTGGTGGCGGCGGGCGCGTACCGTTCCACCGCCGTGAAGCGGAGGTGCTGTCCCGCGTATGTCTTGAACCTGGCGATCGTGGTGGCCACGTACCGTTCCACCATGCCAGCCTTGACGTTCCTATGGCGCATCAGATCCCATGGCGTCCCGTACTTGTGATCCCAGGGGCACTCCCCTCCTGTCCCGTTTTCGTTGGATTTCACCAACATGAAAAACTGGATCACGTTTTCCAGGAAGGTGTCCCCCACCAGCGTGCGCCAGCCGTTGGCCGTGCGTTCCATGGGAACCTTGGTGCCGTTCACAGTCATGGGATCGGGATCGCCTCCAGTACCAGTGTGATGGTATCCACAATGGACGCCAGCCGGTCAAGGGTATCGTCCAATCCGCCACCGCCCGTGTCCATGTCGAATGACAGATCCAGGCCAGCGATAGATCCCAGGGCTTCAATGATCACCATGAATGCGGCCAGGGCCCCCATGCCGTTGTTGAAATATTCCAGTTGCACCTGGAGGTTGGCGTCGAGGCACAGGGCGTCCTGGTACATCCGTTCCAGACCCTGGGACTGGGCATATTCTTTCATGGCGTCGATCTGTGCCTGTTGCTGTTGGATGGACTGGAGGAAATCGATCAGCGTGGCGAGTAGATCCACCACCAGCACCAACAGGCCCACGATGAACAGCGGCAACGATACCTGTGGAATGATGCCCAGGAGCTTGTCCACCGCCTGGGCAAACGCCACAGCCGCCTCCGCAATTGCCACGGGGTCCAGGGATGCAACCGCCTTCACGAAATCGATCAGGGCCCCCACCACTTCGATGATCGTGAACACGGGCCCCATGGCCGCCATGGCCGGGGCCAGGGCCGCAAACATCCCCTCCAGTTCCACCAGGCGATCGTGGGGGCGGAAAATCGGAGGACTTTGGAGGGTGATGCCACCTGGAAACACGATCGTGTGACTGGGAGGTGGATCCCCGTACGGGACGCATGGGAGGCCGTTGCTCACCTGATTGGCCCCGCGCCTGGAACCACAGGACGCCCCAGGATTTCACAGCCGGTGGCCTCGATCCGCACCGTGCCAATCGAACTGATCACCACCTCCGCTGGACCATGAAGGGTGAGCTTCCCGCCAAGCCGTTCCAGCTTCACTTGGATCCCCAGCGTCCTGTCCTCCAGGACGGCCGTATGCGCCTCCGTGTCCACGATCAACTGGTAATCATCCCACCGCACACCCTTGGTGTGGATATCGTCCTGTGGGGCGTCTCCGGACCCCCAGGGGCCCGGCAGATAGATCGGCCGCTTGGGGTCACCCGCGGCCCAGGTACACCACACGTTCATGCCGTTGTCCGGGGGGGACCACAGCCCCTCCTCCGTATCCGCCACCAGGCCAGCGGGGAATGCCCAGGGGCTTTTTTCCACAAGCCCGGGCACCCTGAACCGGATCCGGTGTAATTTCTCGGGATCCGCGTTGTCCACCACCTCCCCGGGCCAGATTCCCAGGAACCGGAGGCGGGGATCCATGTCCATGATCCCAGCCATCAGGTGCCCCCCCCGGTCCCGGCCTCCGGGAGGATCTCAGCCTCCCCAGGCGTGATGAATCCCACGTGTGTGAACCCAGTGATCGGATCGATGAATAGGGAGGTGCTGTTGCCCTTGGCACCGCCGGGGTTGACCTCCCCCCCGGCCTCTTCCGTTTCCTGGGCCGCCTTGCTCTTTTTCGGTTTCTTGCCCAGGTAACCCTTCCAACACTTGGCCTCCACCGTGTACGCCCCGCCCTTGATCACGTGGGTGGCCTCCTTGACGTACGCGGGACCGGACAAGATCGAGGCCCCGCGCAACTCGATCACCTCCTTGGCCTGGAGGTACGGATCGCCCGGGTCCAGTTTCAGGGTGTACTTGATCCGCTTGTTTTTCTTTTTCTTGATCTTTTGATTGGCCTCCTGTTGGATGCCAGCCTGATCGGTTTCGGACGTGGGCCCCACCTCCTCCTGATCCTTGGATCCCACCACGTCCAACAGGACGGGGAGGCCGCCCTGGTAATACACGATCTCGTTTCCCTTCTGGTACGTCTTGGTGACGGTGCCCGTTTTCGGATCCAGGAATGTTCCCACCTCCTGGCCCTTTTCAAACAGGCCAGGTTCCCATGGCCCAAGGACCGCGCCCTCCTCCTCGGAACCGGCTGTGGCCGTCTTGGTTTTCTTGGCCTTGGGATCGTGCGCCTTCTTGGTGACCTTCACCGGGTTGCGGATCAGATTCAGATCCGATTCCATCCCAGTGACGTTGCCCAGGAATGTGCCCTCCCGGTACTCGATCACACGGCGGGGTTTCTTGCTGTACCCAGGTTCATTGAAATAAAACTGGGCCTCCGTCATCCAGAAAACAAACTGCGGGAGATCCTGTGCCAGCCTCCGCAAAAAGGCCGCATCCGTCTCCGCAGTCTGGTTGATCAATTCGTACACAGGCAAGATGAAGGTTTCAGTATCAGGGATGTTTATCAGTTCATCGGGATACCCGTGCTCCTGGGCGATACTTACGGCCACGTCCACGTACGTGACATTTTCAAACGCCCTGGTTTTCTGATCCCTGTCCAGGTCGAATTCCTTTGAATACCCCTCCAGGCGGAGGGTGCCAGTCCCCGCGCCCTTGATTTTCCGGATTTTCATCACACGTGACTGTGCCAGGCGTCCCGCGTACCCCCAACTGAACGCCACCTTCAAGCCCGGCGGGTACCATTCCGTGAGGGCTTGATCATCGTTATCAAATTCCAGTTCCACCTTGTCCGCCCGGTTGTCCCGATCATGAAACTTGAACGCCTCCAGGCGCGGGAGAAATCGCTCGTTTAGATCCGCATCCCGGAAATCAAGGTTGACGATCGGGCGCATGGCTCACACCGCCTGATCGTCCAGGATGGACAACGGGGGGATCACGATCGTTTTCCCCGTCAGGGACAACGTGGGATCCACCAGGCCATTGACCTCCGCGATCAGCCACCACAACTGTTCGGGCCGATCCACCCCACGGTAATACTGGGCACACAGGGACCACAGCGTGTCCGTGGCACCGCACTTGACCGTGGCCACGGGATCAATGTCCTCCGTCATTTCGTACAGCTTGGTGCGATACGGCCTCCACAGGTGATCGATCGTGCTGGTGATTGCCTCACGGATCCAGGTCATGCCGTTGAACCTTGAATAATCCTCCGGGCGTTTCATCCGATCCCCTCCGTGATCACCATCCGTTCCCGTTCCTCCCCGCTGAATCGGATCGTGTCCCCGTACTCACGGAGCACCATGTCCGTGGCGTACGACTTGGGGTGAAGGTCCGTCCTGAATTCATCGAACCTGTGTTGAAGGCTCACGATCTTGACGGACATGGCAAGGATACCCGGCCACACAAACAGGACAGTTGGAGGATCCGCGATCACCGCGCCGGTCTGCACCGGGTAACACATGGACTCGATAAAGGCCATCCAGTCCATGATGTCACGATCGGGGAACAGTTCCGCGTCCACCCAGGCGCGGACCTGGTACTCCTTGGGGCTGGTGTTTTCATAACTCAGGGGACCGGAGGGGGCCCTCATGATCGGGGATGGGGTCCGCCATTTCACCGCCAGCGTGGCCCGCAGTTCCGTGGGGTTGATCATGAATTCTTGGATCTCACCCGTCTCCTGGTTAATGAACATGACGTGCGCCAATTCGGCCCTGATCACATCCCCCGCGCTAACAACAAGATCCGCCGTCATGACTTACCCCGTGGGTGCGAACGATTCCTCGCCCGTTTCCATTTCAACCTCCTGCACCTTGGAGGCCAGCTTTTCCTTGTCAACTTCGATCGTCGTGTTGAGTTGGATCACTTGTTTTCTCATTTGATTGCCTGACAACAGGAGGCCAGCGGCCGGGCTCACCGCGCTGATCGCTGCCTGGAGGAGGCCGGTGCCCACGGTGTGGCCCACCTGTCCAGTCTTTTCCGCGGCGGATAGTTCCGGTGCGCCTTCCTCCCCTGGCATCCCCGGCTTAACCTGTGTGGTTTCCGGGACCGCGCCGAACAGGAACGGGAGGGCCTCCACCCCGAATTTCAGGATCGGCCCGATCACCTTCCACAGTGCCTGGGCAATGGGGAGGATCGCCTTGATCACCTCCCCCATGAGTTTCAGGAAATCAACGACGGCCTCGATCGTCTCCTTGTTTTCCTCCCAGTTCCGCCCGGCCTCCGCCAGGAACCGGATGATCTCGCCCATGGCCTTGCCAGCCGTGGCTCCGAATTCCTTGAAGGCGTCCGGGTCCAGGGTTTCAGCGAACGCCTCCGAATCCTCCCCCAGCCCCTTGAACATATCGGACAGGGCTTGCAACTCGGGGAACGCTTCCCCCAGGGATTCCGCCCCGTTGATCACCGCCGTACTGAATGCCTCCCAAAAAGCCTCCATCGTGGTTTTGAGGCGGTCGAAGACCACAAACAGCTTGGCCACCCATTCCGTGACACCGGCCTCCTCCAGTTCCTTGTGAAGAGGCCCGGAGATCATTCCCTCGTTAGCTATCGCTTCCCCCAGGCCACGGATAATCAGCTTTACGTTGGTGGCCCACTGTTTGATCTTTTCTTGGATGTTGTCCAAGTTTTTCCGCCAGGCCACAGCAAACTTGATCACCCTCCCGATGATCGCACCCATGGCCGGGGCCAGCCCAAGGATCAGCGTTTGCAGCATCACAAAAATGTTGCCCACCACCAGCACCACCACGGACAGCTTGGCCAGTGTCCACAACAGCGATCCGATCTTCCCGACCACGGAGGGCAGTGCCAGTCCGATCCCTGCGATACCAAAGATCGTGTTTTTGATTGGGGCCGGGAGTTTCTCGATCACGCCCAGGAGGTCATTCAGGATATCCAAGGCCGTGCGGATCGCCGGGGCAAACACCTGGCCCAACCTGGTTTTGATCCCCTCCATCATGGATTCCCAGCGGTCCCGCTGGAATGACAGGGTGTTGGCGATCACATCGAAAGCCTGATCGGTGGCCCCGATCTTGCCCTCCATTTCACCCAGGATGCGGTTGAATGATTCCGCCTGTGATCCGGCCAGGGGCATGATCGCCTTGAACGCACGGATCTGTGGAATGGCTTGGGCAAGGGCCTCCTCGTTTCCTTCAAACGCCTTGGCAATGTCCGCGATCACAAGCTGGAGGCCACGTCCCCGCACGTCCAGTTGATCCGCCTCCAGGCCGAATTTCTCAAATTCGCGCATTGCCTGTTCAGGTTTCTTAACCAGGAAATCGAAGGAACGTGCCAGGGCCGTGGACGCCTCCGCCGTGGACTGCCCGGCCAGGGTCAGGGATGCGAGGGCCGCCAGCGTTTCATCCAACTGGGCACCGGCCGCAGCGGCGGACGGAACCACGTTGCCGAATGACGCGGCCAGTTCACCCACCGTGGTTTTCCCAGCACGCACGGTGGTGAACAGGGCATCAGATACCTCCATGCTGTCCTGGGCTTGCATTTGAAAGCCATTCAACACGGTGGTGAGAAGGTCCACGCTAGAGGACATATCCGTGATCCCCGCCGTGGCCAGCTTGTTGGACGTGTCCATGATCGTGGCCGCCTGGGATGCGTTAGCGAAACCGGCGGAGGCGGTTTGATAGAACCCGGCCAGTTCCTCCGCGGCACTCTTGCCGTACGCGGCACCCATGGACAGGGCAACGTCCGTCACCTCCGCCATGGCTTCACGTGTCACGCCCAAGATGGTTTGAACCTCCGCCAGTTTCTTTTCAAACACAGCGAAGGTGTTAACCGATTCCATCAGGACGCGGTTGGATTCCCCCACCACCATGTTGAATCCCTGAACCGCGGCCATGGCCACACCAACCGCAATGGCGATCGGTCCCAGGGCGGCCGACAGGGCCCCGGCGGAAGCCGCGGCCGGGCCCAGCATCCCGGGCAGGACGGCACCAAGGGATCCCAGGCTGGACAGGGATCCGCCCGCCAGGCCAGCGGACTGGAACAGGCCCTGTGTGGCACCTGTGGCTTTTTCCAGCGGTGCAGATACCTTGTCCTCCGCTTCCGCGGAAAACTTCACTGTGGTGCCGAATCCTGCCGCCATGTCACTTGCCTTGCTGGCTCCGCCTCATGGCCTGTACCAGTTCCCGCCGGATCTGGTTTTGGTGCTGGGCGTACTCGATCAGTTCATCCAGATCCAGGTCCATGCACGTGCCCACGTCAATGTTGACACCGCCCACCTGTGGATACTGGTAACACACCTCCGCGATCGACTTGCGGAGGGCCTTTTCCGTGGGCAGTGGCAACAGATCCTCCATCAGCTTCCCGATCGAGGATAGAAAAAGGTTCGGTCGAAAGGGAGATCCACCATGCTGGTGGCCTTGCAGTGGCACCGCGCCAGGATCGACGTGTCCGGGCCGCATTCGCTCACGGCCATGTCCGCCTGGAGGGCGTCGAAAACGTCTTGATCCATGTCGAGGAGGGCCTCCCGGATCTGTTTCGGTTGCGCCTGTCCATCCAGGGTGTGGATGCGGGGCAACACGAATTTGATCAGGGGTTCCTCCTGATCATCGATCGCCGCCTCCATGCGCCCGGTGCCAGCCCGGAACGTGACCTCCCGATTGTCCAGGGTGGTGCAGGAAAACAGCTTGTCCTGTCCGCGGAGGATTTCCTTGGCCTCATCCGTCAAGGGCTTCACCTCGATATCCTCCAGGACGTTGACCTCCCACGCAAACCTGGAACCGCACGATCCACAGGACACGTGGAACTTGTAGATCGGGCCGAACAGGGCCACGCGGATCTGGAGGAGGAGGTAGAACCGATCCCCGGACAGCACCTCCGACCACGGCACGTTGTTGGGATCGCCCTCCCAGGCGTACACGCCCTTTTCCAGCGTGCGTTCCCAGCACGTCCGCAACAGCTTGGTGTATGCCTGGATCGAGTTACCGCCCTTCCGCAACTCGTTAATGTCCCGCACCTTGGGCTTGCGGATTTCGCCCTTCAATCCACTGGGACAGGTCACTGTGATCGCCATGGTTCACCTCCGTGTTTAACTGGCGTGGTGTTGTTGTTGACGTGGTGCCAGTGGCAATCCCACTGATAGGGGGCCAAGGCACCGCCGTGATAGGGGCGGGTGCTGGAGGGGGAAGGTGGCCTAGCTCACGATCTCCAGTTCATCGTATGCCAGTTCCAGGGACTTGATCACGAAACCTTCTTGATCCGTGGCGTCCCATGAACCCATGACCATGTTGACCGGGTGCGCGTTGAACAGGACGATCTCCCGCTGGCGGTCCCCGGCCTCATCGATCTGTACGATCGTGACGTTGCGCTTGTAGGCTTCCGGCACCACACCGTATCCGCGGACGCTGGAACGTACCAGGTTCCACCAGTCCTCCAGATCGCGGTCCTCGGAGGCCCCCTGTTCCAGCGTCACGTTGGGATACGTCTCCTTCCCCGCCTTCTTGAACGGGGTGGGGGAGGCACCGTCGTGGTACATCTTGCCCGCGAATGCGCCGGACACATCGGACACGGACTGAAAACCCGCGTACGTCACCAGATCGATTTCCACCAGGAAACGCGCCTTGTCATAAAAGTTGGCCGGGCGTCCTCTCACGTCCATGATGATCCTCCTTGACCTGGGTTACAGGCCCAATTCCTCGAACAGTGCGCGGGTGTCCTTGGTGACCTCCAGGACGATCCACTCCGCGGGTTCCGCCTTGTTGAGCCCCAGCACCACGTGGAGGACGTGCTTGGCCCGCTCGGAGGGCGGGTTCACGTTCTCGCTTGTGTCCACGTAATATGCCCGGGCCGGGTCCGCCGTGAAAAAGGCACCCAGTTGGGCCTCCTTGCGGAGGAACAGGTCGATCGTGTTCCGCAGTTCCGACAGGAGGCGGAGGGTGATGTTTTTGTGCCGCTTGGGGTCCGCGTACTGGCGCACGGTTTCCGTGATGTAGATCACACCGCGGGATTCACCGATCGATGGGAACGGACCGCCGGACGCCAGCGTGCGGGAACCGTCAATGAAAAACGGCTCCCCTTCACCCATGTGGTGAATGATGTTGATCCGATCCGGGTACAGCTTGTCCCGTTCCACCTCATCGTACACGGCCTCCGTTTCCACGTCCGTGACGCCCCACAGGCGGCCGTTTTCCAGTCCGCCCGCCGCCTCATGCACACCGCCCGGCTTGGCGTCCTGTACGATGATCGAGGCCAGCACCGGCCCCTCCGCGTTCACCAGGATCTGATCGTCATCCCCGTACACGTCCACGTCCGGATTGGCGATCTTCACGTTGGGCCAATAAAAGGCCCCGTACTCGGAAAGCCCCTTCAACCCCGCCGTGGTTTTCACGTACGTGCGGACACCGGCCACGGTGAACCCGAACGCACCCGCCAACACCGCAAAGCTGTTGGTTTGCTCGCACCAGGTCACCAGGTCCGGCTGAACCACGGCCGTGGCCCATCCCGGAACCGCCCGCATGGCAATGTAATCCGGGAGGAGGCGCGTGGACCTGATCCCCGCGTCCCCGATGAAATCCGCATCCACCAGGCCCACCAGCCCGGCGGACCCGCCAGCCACGGCCTGGGCGGCCACGTTGGTGGGCCGGAACCCCAGGCCCTGATCCGTGAGGGTGATCCACGCGGATCCCACGTCCGCGTCATTCACGATGGTATCCGCCCCGCTGTCCGGGGGCAGATCGTCCCACGTCTCCACCAGTTCCCCGGCCTGGTACACCTTGATCTTGTAGTGTGTGGCGTCCCCGTCCGTGGGATCCTCCACATCGATCGTGAGGGTGTGATCGCCGGGGTACTTGGAATCGATCACCACCACCGTGGCCACGGACCCGGCCGTGCCCTGGTGGAGGAGATTGTCGAATCCGAACCCGGCGGCCGTGGAGGCCACCTCGATCTGGACACTGGACCCCAGGCCACCGCCCGCACGCTGGGACGTGATCGTGATCTCGCCGGTCACCTCTTCCGTGACCACCACGCCAGTGACGGGGTTGACCACGCCCGCCTCGATCAGTGCCTTGGCCTCCGCGAATGTCACGGAGTCGATGTTTTGGACGTTGCCACCGCCCACGGCGGCCGGGCCTGTCACGTGCCCGATCTTGGCGGCCACGCCAGGGGGGGCCTCCGCGCTGATCTGCACCCGGCCATCCGTCCCCTCCGTGTCCGAAAAGATATCGATCGACACGCCCGGGCCCACGTTGACGGCACGGGCACCGGCCACGGAGGCGTTGATCAGATCCACGGTTTGCTGGATGGTTTCACCACCCGTGAAGGTGACCACCTGGGGATCGGGATCCGCGTCCGTGTAAAACGTGAGGGCGTCCGCCGGGGCCAGGCCACCCACGAAGGGGGCACCCACCAGTTGGGCCGGGGTGCCGTTGAAGGTGATCGTGTCGGGACCACCTAGATCCTCGTCGCAGTGGATCACCAGGGTTTGCCCGTGGTCCAGGTTGAACGGCCCCACACTGCCGCTGGTGACCGCGCCCTGGGTGGGGAGGGTGGTGTTCCCGGCCAGGTTCAGGGTACCCGCCACAGCCGTGGTGGTGGTGTAATCGTCCGGGTCCGTGAAGTGGGTAACCCGGGTTATGTACACCCTCTTGAGGCCACGCGGTGCCCGCATGATCGCCCACACCGTCACGGGCAGGTATGACGTGGTGATCAGGCCACCGTACACCTTCTTGAAACCGGACCACGCTCCGTATGGCCCCGTGACCTGGCCCACCGGACCCTTGAATGCCACCCCGGTGAGGTGGATCGTGGACGTGGCAACGCCCACCAGGCTTTTCAGGCTGGGTGGGAGCCGTTCGATGATCGTCCTGGACGCGCCTTGCGTTGCACTCATGGTGACCCTCCGGTGTTGCTGGCCCGGCCCTAGTCCTTGGCCTTGGCCTTGCCCGTACCCTTACCCCGGCCCTTCTTGCCGGTGTCCTTGCCGTCCCCCTTGCTGGCGTCCTGTGAGCCCTCACGCGCCTCCTCCGTGGCCTTCGGGGCCGGGGAGGTGTCCTTGGCCCCCTCCTCCTCCGCCGGGGCCTGGGGGGCATCCTCGACGGTCACAGGGGACACGCTGATCATGCCCGCCCGATGGAGGCCCACGATCTGATCCGCGTTGGCCGCTGCCCGTGGGAGGGTGGCCTCCTCCTTGGGCATCAGGCAAAAGGAGGTGGGTACCTGGCGCACGTCCTTGACAAACGATTTCACCAGCCCCTCGTCCCCCTTTTTCCACACCGTGCGGGCCCGGATCATTTCCACCTGTTTGCCCCAGGTGTTCATGATCGTGAGGGGCCCGGGCGTCCTGTTGACGATCTTAACGTGGGTGTGCATTCCGGCCTCCGGTCACGGTTCCAGGATCGTGGTTTCACGTTCCGGCCCGGTCCGATCGACATTGGCCCAGGCGTGTACCAGGGCCTCCTCCAGCGGATACAGTCGATCGGTGATTTCTGGCGTTTCGATTGGCACCGGGCCTAGCCTCACAGTGAACGCCGCTTGGGACGTTCCAATACCAGCATTAAACACAAACTCAGGAGCCGGGTCAAGGTAGTGACGGAGGACGATCCGATCTGTGGACCCTGGCCCCTTGGGCACACGCACCTGGCGCACACGCTGTCCGAAACGCATCAATGTTTCCGTCAGGGATAGGGTTTCGTCCACGTTTTCCGACAGGGGGAGGAGGGACAATCTCAGCCACAGGTACTGTGTGCGGAGGTACACCTCCTCCTGGCCCTCCGTCCGATCCCGGTCCGGATCGTACGGGGTATGGGGCTGGATATCCGCGCCCACGTCCGCGATCCCAACTGCCGGGAGATCAATGTCGTAATGAACGATCACGCCCTGGGGGTGATAGTCCG
>Ga0180438_10011021_pt1 | contig 10998 bp, 13 predicted proteins | sample SS_ome_12_FD_132455 | JGI IMG/M metagenome (GOLD analysis project Ga0180438, IMG submission 132455) | Hypersaline lake sediment archaeal communities from the Salton Sea, California, USA - SS_3_D_2 metaG | ecosystem: Environmental > Aquatic > Non-marine Saline and Alkaline > Hypersaline >... | reverse complement strand
GGAAGTCATCCGCCCGCCAATATTTAGACCTTTATGAGAAAACATTAGCCGGGAAGCAGCAGGCAGCAGTGGGAGGTGAGAGGTCAGAGGACAAAGTACAGAAGCCAGCAGATGCAGGAAAAAAGGGGGGATCTAAAATCCGAAATCCTAAATCCGAAGCACGAAAAAAATCCGAAATCTAAAATTCAAATGTTCAAAACGAGAGTACTTTAAATGCCAGACATTTGGGTCATTTGGATTTAAAAAATTTGCTTATTGTTTCGGATTTCGATATTAGATATTCGGATTTCCCAACCCCTGTTGTGGACTCAGAAAAGTTGTCTGAGGTTAGGGCTAGATCTAATGCATTTAACGAACAATAGTTGGAGGGATGGTGGCGATGACTCCCAAGCGAATTGTATTCTTGGTGTTGGGATTGCTGTTTGCGACTTTCATTATTCAAAATGCTGAGGTAGTACAGGTGCGCTTTCTCTTTTGGAGTGCACAGGCGTCACGGGCTATTATTATACTGGGAACATTCGTCCTGGGTATAATAGTGGGCTGGGTCACCGGCCGGGTGAGGAAGAAAGAGACAGCAATGCCGGTAAGCACGGGCGAGTAATCTCAGACCGGTAAAGAATTCAGGAGCCAGCAGACAGTCCTTCGACCAATTCGACTATCCTCAGGGCAGGCTCCGCTCAGGACAAGCAAGCAGGAGACAGCGGGCAGGAAAAACATATCCCGTCTACAGAATCATTGCTGCCAGCTGTGAGTTGCCAGCTGCAAGCCCACTCTTTGCTACTGACTCCTTTATTTTTTAATCAACATCGGATCAGAAATGAGTTCGCATGGAACTAGGCATTGAATCGCAAGCATTGTGGTTGCTCATTATTGCTGCAGCCGTCGCTATGTTTACCAAATACATTCGGCTGCCATATACTATAGCTTTGGTAGTCGTGGGCATAGTAATGGGGGCACTCGATCTTCTTCCCCATATGCTTCTCACCCCGGAATTGGTCTTCCATATTTTTTTACCCATCCTCCTTTTTGAAGCAGCATTTAATATAGACATACTTGACCTGCAGAAAAGTGCTCGATCCATTGCCATTTTGGCCTTGCCGGGAGTGCTACTGGCGGCCACCGTCACTGCTATTATTAGCTATTTCGGATTTAGGTTGTGGCAAGGTGGCCCCGACTTATCCTGGGGCCATGCACTACTTTTTGGGACCATAGTAGCTGCTACGGATCCTATTTCGGTGCTGGCACTTTTCAGGGAATTGGGGGTCACCCGAAGGCTTAGCTTAATTATAGAAGGCGAGAGCCTTTTCAATGACGGTGTGGCGGTAGTGCTTTTTGGGGTTATTGTGGCAATGGTTCAAGGAGGCGATTTTAACATCCTCTCTGCGGTGCGCCAATTTGTAGTAAGCGTGGTTGGGGGAGGAGGGATTGGAGTTCTCCTCGGCCTGGTCATGGCAAAAATAATGAGCTTGGTGGATGACCATCTCATCGAGATTACCTTGACCACAATTCTTGCTTTCAGTGCTTATCTACTTGCCGAGCATCTGCATGTCTCAGGGGTTATTGCGGTTATCGGGGCGGGTATAATGACTGGTAACTACTCCACAAAGTTGGCCATGTCGCCTACTACTAGAATCTCGGTTTCAGACTTCTGGGAATATTCCGCCTTTTTAGTCAATTCTGTGCTTTTCGTCATGATTGGTATCGAGGTGAAAATAGTCGACTTTGCGCCACTGTGGGTCGCAGTATTGTTGGCGGTGGCTGCCATGCTCTGTGGCCGGGCAGCCGCGGTGTTTGTCACAGCACCTATTATCGGCAGGGTGGATAAGGTTTTACCTGGAAGCTGGCAGGGTGTGCTCTTTTGGGGGGGCATTCGAGGTGCCATCTGCATGGTCCTCGCCCTTAGCCTTCCCAGGGATCTACCCCTCCGTCAGCTCATGATAACCATGATTTTTGCGGTAGTGATATTCACCTTGCTGGTTCAGGGCTTGAGCATGAAGACTTTGCTTAAAAAGCTAGGTCTAATTCCCATCACAACCTTGGAGCCTTACGAGGAAAAGAAAGGTGAAATTTACGCTCTAGGGCGAGCCCGGTTGGAACTGGAGGAGATGTATAACCGTGGCGCTCTGTCGCAACGGAACTACGAAATTATGGCACCGCCCTTGCAAGATCGTTTAGAAGATTTGAAAGCAGATTTGCATGAGGTTGCCGCCGTAGAGCAAAAGGCCGTGACAGAGGAATTGCACCGTGCCGAAGAGAGGTTGCTCCATGCAGAAAAGCACGGAATCAGGGAGGCCTACCTGTCTGGAATCATCTCAGAAAGGGCTATGAAAAAACTTTTGAGCAGGGTTGATAATAGACTTTTTGCCCTAAAAAAAGTTACCAAGGAGCATCCCCCTCCCCATGGAAAAGAAAATTAGATATGAGAACAGATATGTCGCTTTACCACTCCCCGTTCGAATCTCCGAGAGGACTTATGAAGAGAAATGAAAAATTGCTAGAGGCCTGGGATCAGTTAGTCAAAGCGATTAGCCAGAAAGAGGGCTTGAGCGGAGATCAGGCAGTGCAGCATGTGAGGAAACATTTTCCTGAACTCTACGACCTTTATAGAGAGGCCAAGGAAGGAAAAAAAGCAAAAAAATCAAAGTAGTTCACATAGTGCAAAGGGCACAGCATTAGATGGTTTAAATCGTTCAAATCGTTGAAACCTTAAAGATTCAAGTAGACAGGAGATAGGAGCCAGGAGCCAGAATTCATTAGAAAGACAATCAAAATGTGCTTCATCTGAGCTACTCGCTCCTAGAACCGCAGAAACCGCCTCAGGCGGATCGAAGTGATCACTTCATCATTCTGCGGTTTCTTGTTCTGCTGTTCGATATTTAGCACTTTAACCATCTGTCGTCTGTCCTCTGATCCCGTCTCGCTCGTCTCGCTAACCAAAAGTGCCTAGTCCCTGCTGCGTATTGATTAGTGACCCTCGGGCTCGACTCTCCCTGACTAATACAGTATGATTGGCACCATGAAAGCGACCGTCCTCATTGTCTACCTGCTCTTCCTCGGGTTCTCTATGTGGCTCAAGTGGTTGAACATCAAGTATCTCAAAGAGCAGGGTCAGCAAGTCCCACCCGAGTTCGGCAGAGCTGTCGATATTGACACTTTGAGAAAGACCACCTCCTACACGGCTGAAACCAGCAGGCTCACTGTTATTTCGTCCATTCTCAATAATATACTTGTAATTGCATTTCTCTTCGGGGGAATCATAACCATATATGATGGTTGGCTTGCTTCTCTCTCTGAATCATTTGTTTTGAGGGGAGTACTTTTTATCCTAGGCCTTCTTTACGGGGAGATAATTTTTTCTATTCCATTCAGCCTATATAAAAATTTCAGTATTGAGAACCGCTACGGCTTCAATACCCTGACAGGGAAACTTTGGCTGAGCGATTTGATTAAATCTGCTGTTATCTCAACCCTTCTGCTGTCAAGCATCGTTGCGGCAGCCCTGTACCTCGTCCAGTATACACCCAGGTGGTGGTGGCTTTGGGTTTGGCTTGTATTTCTGCTCTTTAGCATCTTTCTCATGTATATTTCCCCCTATGTCATTGAACCGCTCTTTTTCAAGTTCGAACCGGTGCAGACCGAGGGGCTGGAGGAAGAGATCAGATCTTTAATGGAAAAAGCGGGGCTTAAGGTGGGCAGTGTGTTTCAAGTGGATGCTTCCAAACGTAGCCGACATTCCAACGCCTATTTTTCCGGAATAGGTAGGGTGAAGCGGATCGTCCTTTTCGACACCCTGCTGGAGAGTATGAGTCAGAGTGAGATTGTGGCGGTCCTTGCTCACGAAGTCGGACATTGGAAAAAGAAGCACGTGTTAAAAAGGATCTTACTCACCGAAACAGTTGCACTGGGAGCAATCTTTCTCGCTTACAAATTACTCACCTGGGAGGGGTTACCTGGCATGGTCGGCCTGCAGGAGGGCTCTTTCTATGTGAGAGTTGTCATACTAGGGTTTTTAGGCTCTCTGTTAATGTTCCCCCTTACGCCGGCTTTGAGCCTTCTTTCCCGGAAACATGAGTGGCAGGCAGACAGTTTTGCCTGCGAGCTCACAGGGAGACCGCTAGATTTGGCCAATGCTTTAATAAAGCTTTCCAAGGAAAATTTGGCCAACCTTCACCCCCATCCTCTTTACGCCGCTTTCTACTATAGTCATCCTCCCGTGGTGCAGCGGGTCGGTAAGCTCCAGGATCAAGCCGCCTCGTACTGAAAGGGTTCTCCTAGATCGTTAAAAGAGAAGCTGTAGAATATCTTGTGACCGTCGAAGTCTAAAACCCTGAGATCGTCTGATTGCTTAACGTCCTTCATTATGGAGTCAAACTGCTGGCCGTATTTTCTCTTAACCACCTCCAGAGGGACCTCGTAGGCCAGAAACTTCTTAATCCCCTTATGGCTTAGCTTTTCAATAAGTTTTTTATCACCAAGAGAGTTGTAGGTGGTCAGTATGAGAATTGGTCCGGTCCCAGTAAAAATTATACCTGCTTTCATAGCTTACCTCCTATTCTTTTTAGCCGAGTCTTATCATTCCTTTCGTAAAACATAGCGTTGGCAGTTTCGGTTCCTCATAAACTAGCTCCTCTCGCTTGCGCTTGGCCTCTAAGGCTTGAGCCAGCTGCTCAGGCCTACTTAGAGGGGCCTCGTAGCCATGTTCGCTCTGCAGCATCTCCTCGTATCCTTCGGTCACGTGCAAGACTGCGTGGTCGAAAAACCTTACTAGCAAGAAAGAGGCTTCCACAATCTGATTCAAGTTGAGAGCCGAATCCGCTTCTCTGCTTGCAGCCATAAATTCCCATAGTCGTCTCTTGGTGAGGTAAAGAGCACTGATTACCTGAGGAAGCTCGAAATCTTGCTTAAATCTCTCTTTTCCGAGATTACAGTAGTGCTCCTCAACTTCTCCCCTTTCTCTGTCCTCATCGAGCCAATAGCTGAAGCGGCTGCAAACGTCATAAATCCATGCATGGAGAGTTTTTTTACCAATGTTTCGGTAAGAACTAGTTGATGGATGGGTTAAAAGTCTCTGTTGGATCTCGTTGGAAAGCTGCATAGCGTTGGCTTCTATTAAGTGAATGATTTTTTTGCTTAGCATGACGCGCCTCCTAGGAACCTTAAAGAGCCATTCGATATTTTGTTTAGCTTGCGGTCTTCAAGTTCAGAGCCCGGTAGTAACCAAGAGTGGTGTGGTAAATAGCCATGTCGAAGAAGCGATTCAGGTAAGTAATAAAATCAACAGCAGAATCCAGCTCTTTTGCTGTTCTCATTATCCCTTTTTCCAAAATCGTGTCCCAAATATGTCTTTTGGTGGCAACCAAGGCTTGGACAACCTCGTGGAGTGGAAAGCCCTCTCCAAAACGCTGGGCCCCAACAGCGGAATAATGGGTCGGCACCTCCCCTTTTTCTGCATCCCTAAGTAGCCAGTAGCCTAAACGGCTATAGACTTCGAAAATGTTCTCATAAAGAATTCTATCGTCCAGCGTTTGATAAGATGGAGTTGTCGGATCGGTTAAGAGCTTATTTTTGAGTTCCCCTGCCATGGTCTCTGCGTTCTTTTCTATCATTTCGATGAGTTTAACTAGCATGACCATCCTCCCAGCTTGGTAACATCCATTACCAATGGGCTAAGATCACATAGGTGGCGGCAGCTATTTACCCCTCAATTCAGGATGATCCGGAAATGTAAAGCGTCGTGATGAATAAGAGATGTGATGGGAGAGGCTATCCCTAGATTAATTAATCAAACTCAGACAAAATCGAGTAGGGAGGCAAAAGGAATAAAGCAAGAGCAGGTGAAAAACAGCAAGAAATGGTAATACAGAGATGTAATTCTCGGTGGTTTTGACAGCCGCCGTAGTGGATATCCTAAACAAGAACTCCCAGCAGAGGCAGTGAAGTCCGCTGGGATTTTATGCGCACATCTTAAGATTCATCTCTCCTACCATATTATCCCGGCCAGTCTGGGTCTAGACAGGTACTCTTTCTTATTATCCTATTCCCACTGTAAGTATTGTGTCAAAAAGAAAAAATGCACGATTTGATTTTCTTCCCTATCGCGGCAAGGGGAATCCTTGAACTTCTTTGGCGGGCGCAGGGCAGGGGAGCGCTCCGCGATCTCTCGACGAGATCAGTGAAAGAACGGTATCAACATATAGTTGCGGGATCTCGTATGGCAAAAGGTGGATTGAAGTAATGTTCAGTCTGGACAAAAATAGGGGACGTTGTTTACAAACTGTACAAAAATATTTACGAGGTCTTCCAATGTATTCAAATGCTATGAGGGAAATATATTTTTTAAGTACAATTTGTAAACAACGTCCCCTATATACACAATCGTCATAACGGACGAACCAAAGTCCCGCCCTTTGAGCTCAATATTCAGTAAGGTATTGTTTTTTTTGAATTCCGGAGGTCCGGCGTCGTCGTCGGATTGCGCAATGACGGATGTGGTGCTCGTGGTGTAAATATTGAGTTTTTCAGCAGCCTGCTAGGGAGTCAATTGAAGCCTTTGTCCCACCCTAAGCAGGGATCCCTGGATGTTGTTTAGCCTTTTCAAAGTTGCCACGGAGATCCCGGTTCTTACTGCAATATGGCTTAGGGTATCGCCTGCTTGAACCACATAATGATTAGGGGATACCCGGGCAACTTCTCCAGATGATTTGTTGTCAAGCTGTTGAAGAACCGCTGTTAGTCTGGATTGGGAGCCTTGGGGTACCTTTAAGGTGTATAGTCCAGCTGGTAATTGGTGTGTGAGAATATGAGGGTTTAGCTCTTTAACAGTCCTGTATTCTGAACCAATAGCGGCCGCCATATAGGCTAGATGGAGTTGTTGGTCAATTTTGACCTGAACGGTATCGTATTCTAAAGGTTGGTAGATTTGTTCCTCTTCCAAGTGGTAGCCATAGCGTTGTGGATTTTCCATGATTATTTTTATGGCGGTAATGCGAAAGATGAAACGCTCAGTTTCTGAGGGAAGGTTGAGGCTGTAAAAGTCGTCGACCTTTTGCTTGTTTATTTCCCTTTTGAGACGGTACTCTCCGCAGTTGTACGCTGCCAGTACTAGCGTCCAGTTGCCGAATGTATTTTGAAGGTGTTTAATATAGTTTAGGGCCGCATCAGTGGCATGTTCAAAATGCAGGCGTTCATCTATCATATGGTTTTTGCGAAGGCCGTATTCTCTGGCAGTGGGAGCCATCAGTTGCCACAATCCTACGGCTCCCTTACTCGAACGGATGCCAGTGATAAGGGCACTCTCAGCCACGGCGAGGTACTTAAGGTCGTCTGGGAGTCCTTCCTCAGCTAGTTTGTTTTCCAGGTAAGGGAAGTACCTTCCTGCCCTCTTGAGCCAGAGAATGACTTGAGGCCTGTCCCAAACAGCTATGGTAAATTCTCGATCCAACTTTTCCCAAACACTAGGACTTTCAAGGGGAATAGGTTCTTTGCATAGGGTAATGGATTGAGGGAGATTAACCCTGGCGAAATTAAGTTGCTTGTTTTTCAGGGTAAAGTAGCCACAGGATGTTAGGGAGGCTGTAAAAAAGCCGAGAAGTAAAATTATAGTTGCCAGCCGGAGGAGTTGAGATTTAGCTCCCATTTAGGCTCCAGTCATTAGCAAGTTTGATATGTTCTGTCGACAACCTAACAAATTGAAATAAACGTTTAATTTTAATTACTTATAATTTTTCTCTATATTGCCTCAGTGTTTTATTGGTGCAGAATTGGTGCCAAAGGCTTGGAGAACATCAAAAACGTAAGATAATTAAAATGTTATTCAGTTCCTGCCCAATTTCGAATATCTGGCCAGGTCTGTAAATTTGGCCAAAGGACAAAGAGAAATTGGGCAAATGGCCAGATGATGGAGGTGGGGTGAGCAATGCAAGTAAATAGTAAGAAATGATTTGACTTTTTTCTCATATAGGTAATATCATCACCTCAATCATGAGAGGGCCGTACAGTTCGACGGCCAGGTTTCGCTCTGAGGTAGGATCCATTTGTCAAAAGTGGCAACCTCAAGTTTGGAACCGTTAGAATTTTTTCGAAAGGAGGGTGCCACAATGGCCACTGGCGTTGTAAAGTGGTTTGATGACCGCAAAGGCTATGGATTCATTGAGCAAGAAGATGGCCCGGATGTATTCGTCCATCATTCAGGGATTAACGCGACCGGTTTCAAGTCTCTCAATGAAGGCGACAAGGTGACCTTTGACGTGGAACAGGGCAAAAAAGGTCCTGCCGCAGTAAACGTCACCAAGGTTTAGTCGGTATTAACAAGCTTATCGTGGGCATCTTGTCTGGGCAGGACAAGATGCCTTTTTTTGTTGGTCACCTGAAATTCCACAATCCGCATTCCATATTCCTTTACCCTGTGGAATCTCGCCTTAGGCGAGTCCGCAGAGCGGAATTCCACAGGGCAGGTCCGCAATCGAGTTCCTCCAACACTCCAAAAACTCTGGCCATCTTTACCAGTAAAGGTTTGGAACTATGAATTGGCTCTTTGAGCCGGAGGCCCAATGGTCTGGGTTTACAAGATTCGAATGAGCTATTTGGTCAGGACAGATTTGGCCAATTGGCCAGATTTTTTTGACAAACCGTACTGTCGAAAAATTGTAAATACTCTCAAGTGTGCTAAATAAATAACCTTTCTCTTGGCTCCTATTCTTGGCACTACTTCTGCAAATACGACCGAGTGGCATTTTTATCTTAGCGGTTTTTTGCCACTATTCTGGATAGCTATTCTTGGAAGATAGACATATGAATGGAAGGCCGAGCGAAAGATGCGGAAGTTGTGTTTGGTGGTACGAGGGACCTCTTATGTGCGAGGGGTGTCCTAACCATCCAGATACTAAAAGAAATAAAGCAAGTTCGGATGTTTTACCAATTTCCAAAGCGAAGAGGTGAAGATGAGCTTCCTACCGGTAGAGCCACAGCTGAACGAAGAGGGCGGTCATCGATCGCAGATTGTGGATTGAGGATTTGAGATTGTACAAAAATCAATAGGGCCAAGCAGGCGGTGGAAGTTAAAAATGTATTCTTCTTTTATTCCATACCCAGTTTACAGTCAGAGATTCTTCAATGTGAAATCTGAGATCCTAAAGCGCTCGCACTAGGGCGATGAATGAAATATGCGGTCTGGAGGTGATTGATGTCGGAGCAAGAAAGAAACTTACAATCGTGTCCATTTTGTGATGCTGATAAAGATGTGGGGTTGAAACTCATCTCCACTTCCAATGGCTATTTTGCGGTTACCTGTATTTGTGGAGCTACAGGGCCAATAAGAGATAGTGAAGAGAAGGCAATAGAATCCTGGAACAGGCGAGACTTTTCTAAAAGAGATGCAAACCAATATACGTTTAGTTCATCATTTACCCTGGGGCAGGTGGGTCTCAGAGGGGATCTTGAATCCTTTGATTTTTCTACTGTCCTGCAGATCGTCTCCAAAGGGGAAAAGACTGGTGTCTTGTACTTTAGACAAGGGGAGGAAGTGAGGGGTTTGCATTTAAGAGATGGTAACATCATCGCTGCCAGCGGCAACGAGGGACTGCGCTTGGGACAGATCGGATGTGGCAAGGGGTTTATTTCCCAAGAACAGTTGCAAGAGGTCTTAGTGGAGGCAAAGAAAACTGGAAAGCGATTGGGTGAGGTTCTTCTTGATCTTGCCTATATTAATGAGGATGATCTTAAAGAGCTGATTCGCCACCAGATAAGGGAGATAGTCTTGGAACTTTCCTGCTGGGAAAAAGGGGATTTTGAATTTCGAGGATATCCAGTAGAATTTGACGAAGGAGGGATCGAAGATATTAATATAATGAGAATAATTCTGGAGGCAGCTGCAAGAAGAGATGAAAGAGCTGCTGCCTAGTTGCTCGGAAGGTTTATATTATCTTCTTTCGGTTATTCATTTTTTTCGAAAGCTCGAGCTCTTTTTGAACTTCATATTTGCTAATTATGAGCGACTGGAATTTGGAGTAGTGTAGAGCTCCAGAGGGCTGCTGTTCCTGGTCATCCTCCTTTAACGCATCCATAATGCTTCCTTTTTTCCATGCTGTTATAAATGCGTTGACGTACATAGGGTCAAACTGTATTCCCTTTCTTTCACGCAATTCCTCAATAGCAAGTTCAGGATCGAGACCATTTCTATATGGCCGGGTAGTGGTCATGGCGTCAAAGGCGTCACACACCAGTAGCAATCGGCCCTCCTCCGGAATCTCATTTTGCTTCAATCCATAGGGATAGCCATTACCATCCCAGTGTTCGTGATGGTAGAGAATATAAGGAAGAACCGGCTCCAGGAAATCTATTCCGGCAACCATCTTGGCGCCAATCTCTGGATGTTGCTTCATAATCTGCCATTCTTCCTCAGTCAGCTTTTCGCTCTTCAAGAAGATACTGTCAGGAATGCCGATCTTGCCGATGTCGTGAAGAATCCCACCCAATTCAGCTGTACCCACCTCGTCCACTGACCACCCCAAAGAGGAGGCAACAGCCACGGCAAGACGACTAACTCGCCAGTTGTGCCCCACAGTGTATGGATCCCTTGCGTCTACCGCTTTGGCCAAAGCCCGAATCGTATCCCTGTAGCTTTTTTTCAACTGGCCTAAATAAAGGGCGTTCTGAATCTGTATAGACGCCGGCCCGGCTATTGAAATTAGGAGCTCAAGATCACCCTCGGTAAAAGCCTTCACCTGGCTGGAGGCATCCAAGTAGATGACCCCAATAACCTCATTTTGTCGGATTAGAGGCACACAAAGGGCGGAACGGATTTTGTCGAGGGAGACGCTTTCACTCAGGGAAAAGCGATCATCCGTGCTTGCATCATCCACCAATATTCCCACTGAGTCTTCCAGAACCTTGTTAAGTATGCTGCGGCTGAGAAGGGAGGTATCTAGATCATTGCCTCCAGCTTTTGACCTAGAGCAGACGATATCGAGTTCTCCCGTAGCCTCGTTGAGGGCCAACACT
>Ga0180438_10011019_pt1 | contig 10999 bp, 3 predicted proteins | sample SS_ome_12_FD_132455 | JGI IMG/M metagenome (GOLD analysis project Ga0180438, IMG submission 132455) | Hypersaline lake sediment archaeal communities from the Salton Sea, California, USA - SS_3_D_2 metaG | ecosystem: Environmental > Aquatic > Non-marine Saline and Alkaline > Hypersaline >... | reverse complement strand
GAATCGGCCGGCCGCGTCGAAATTGATGGCGTGGGCGTGCGGGCCCTGCTGGCGCCGCGGGTCGACGCTCGACCCCTCATGCTGGACGACGCACGTCGCCTCCCCCAGCCGGCCCTCGCGGTCGATCGGCAGGCAGGCCGCGCTGCCGCTTGAGTAGTTGGCCACCAGCACGTGCTTGCCGCTCGGGTCCACGGAGAGATGGCAAGGGCCCGTGCCGCCGGAGGGCTGCTCGTTCAAAAGCATCAGCTTGCCGCTGGCCGAATCGATCGCGAAGCTGCGGACCGCGCCGGCCTTCTTGCCCTCAAAGCTGGAAATCTCGCCGACGGCGAAAAGCCAGCGGCGGTTCGGATGGACCGCCACCCAGGACGGATTGACCGACTCGCCGGCCAGTTGCGGCCGCGTGAGCTCGCCGCTGGAAAGATCGAGGCGGGCAAGATAGATCCCTTCGCTTGCGCCGCGGGTGTACGTGCCGATATAGACCAGAAGCTCGCCGGGCTCGGCCGCCGGAATCACGGCCGGCGCAAATGGCATCAAAGTCGCGGAAAACACAATCGCCAAAGGCAGGGTTCGCAGAAAACGGTTCGAGATCATGGCTGCTGTCTCCGTGTGTGGGGTAGGTGGCGAAACGAGCGACGCGCCGCATTATATTCACTTGATCGGGTAAACGCACGCTGTGGGAAACTGTGGGAAACTGCCCCGGACGCTGCAGGCGTCCAGGGCGGCAAGTCCAATTTCTCCAGCGGCTGTTTTCTTCACTCCTCGGCCCAGATATAACAACGGGCACCGGACCCCACCCTTAGAGACTCGTTGGGAGGCCCTACCATGACGAGCAAACGGCATTTTCCCCGAATTCTTGCGGTGCTGCGGCCTTTCACTGGCGGCCGAGCCCGGCGGATCCTGTTTTTCGGCGCCTGGCTGGCGGCGGTGCTGGCGGCCTCGGTGGCGTCGGCCGGCCAGTGGCCCACCTACAATCACGACTCCGCCCGCAGCGGCGTCACCGAGGACCCGCTCCAGCCGCCGCTGGTCGAGTGCTGGGTGTTCGCGTCGCGACACGCCCCGTCGGCGGCCTGGGGCGATCCCAAGCCCGAGCCGGTCGAAGGGTACCTCGAAGGGCGGCGGATGCACTTCGACGACGTCTTCCACGCCGTCAGCGACGGCGAGGCGGTCTATTTCGGCTCTTCCAGCGACCACAAGGTCTCCTGCCTCGACGCCGCCACGGGCCGCGTCCGCTGGACGCGGATCACCGGCGGGCCGGTGCGGCTGGCGCCCACGTTGGCCGGCGGCCGCGTTTACGTCGGCTCCGACGACGGACATGCCTATTGCCTCGACGCCCGCGACGGCTCGATCGTTTGGAAGCTCCGCGCCGCGCCGGAAGACCAGCGGGTTCTCGGCCACGGCAAGATGATCTCGCTCTGGCCGCTCAGGACCGGCGTGCTGGTGGATCAGGGCGTGGCCTACTTCGCGGCGGGCATTTTCCCGGCCGAAGGGGTCTTCCTCTACGCCGTCGACGCCAATAGCGGCCGCGAGATCTGGCGAAACGACACCTGCGGCGAGTCGCCGCAAAGCCGCATTTCGCCCCAAGGCTACCTGCTGGCTTCCGAATCGAGCCTCTACGTGCCGATGGGCCGCGTGTCGCCGGCGGCCTTCGATCGCCACGACGGCCGACTCCAGTACTACGCGTTCTTCGGCAAGGCGGTCGGTGGCACGTACGCGCTGTTGGCCGACAAGCAGATCTACACCGGCACGGGTGAGATGATCGGCTACGACCGGGAGTCCCGCGATCGATTTGCCACCTTCGAGGGCCAGAGAATCGTCGTCGCCGGCGCGACGGCCTACGTGGCCACCGAGACCGTGCTGTCCGCGCTCGATCGCGAGGCGTTTCCCGCGGCCAGCCGGCGATTGTACGACCTGCGGGCGAGGCACGTGGAGTCGAAGCAGGCGCTTGCCAAGGCCCGCGCAGGGAGGGACGCATCGGAGACTGCCCGCAAAGAGTACGAACGCCTTGCCGAGCGCGACGCCCAGATCGAGGCCGAGCTGGAGGAAGCCGAGCGGCAGTTCGCCGCTGCGGTTCGCTGGAAGCTGCCTTCGACGTGCCACGAATCGCTGATCCTGGCCGGCGGCGTGCTGGCGGCAGGCGGAGACGGCCAAGTGATCGCCGTGGCCGCTGACTCCGGCGAGGAGCTTTGGTCGGCCCGGCTCAACGGGGTGGCCAAAGGCCTGGCCGCGGCCGAGGGTCGGCTGTTGGTCAGCACCGACAGCGGCAAGATCTACTGCTTCGGTCCGAAAGGGGCGCCCCAGCACGGCGCCGTTGCCGAGCCGATCGATCCGGCTCCTTTTGCCGATTCACCCCGGACCGCGCTGTTCGAGCAGGCGGCCGAGACGATCCTCGCCGAAACGGGCGTGCGGCGGGGCTTCTGCCTCGTGCTCGGCTGTGAGACCGGCCAGTTGGCCCTGGAATTGGCCAGACGCTCGGAGTTGACGATCTATGCCGTGGGCGAAGATGCCGAAAAGGTGGCGGCCGCCCGGCGGGTGATCGATTCCGCCGGGTTGCAGGGGGCTCGTGTCTCGGTGGAACACTGGCCGCTCGGAAGAATCCCCTACGCCGATTACTTCGCCAACCTCGTCGTCTCGGAAACCGCGATGCTCGGCGGCGAGCTTCCCGAGGCGAGCGAGGTCGCCCGACTGCTGAAGCCATGCGGCGGCAGCGTATTACTGGGGCAGCCGCAAGGCGCCGCGGGAGGCGGAAAGGCCCTCGACTCCGCCAGGCTTCGAAGCTGGTTCGTCAAACTGGCACTGGCACTCGGCGACGCCGAGATGATTCAGACCAGCGGCAACTGGACGAAGTTCGTCCGCGGGCCGCTTCCCGGCGCCGGAGACTGGACGCATCAGTACGCCAACCCCGGCAACACCGCCTGCGGCGACGACCAACGGGTGCAGTGCCCGTTGGGTGTCCTCTGGTTCGGCGATCCCGGGCCGGGCACGATGGTCAATCGCCACCGCCGGGCGGCCGCGCCGCTGGCCTCTGGCGGCCGGCTCTTCATCCAGGGCGAGAACGTCCTGATGGCCTACGACGTCTACAACGGCGTGAAGCTCTGGGAGCGGGGGATCCCCGGGGCGAAGCGGGAAAACGCCTCGCACGACGGCAGCAATCTCGCCGTCAGCCCTGAGGGCCTTTTCGTGGTGCTCGGCGCGGAGTGCCTGCGGCTCGATCCGGCTACCGGGCGGACCGAGCAGACCTATCGTGTCCCGCCCGGGCCCGAGGGCCGGCCGAGCCGATGGGGATACGTGGCCACCGCCGACGGCGTGCTTTTCGGCTCCCGCGGCACGGCGCCCGTGGCGAGCCAAACCCTCTTCGCGCTCGACGTCGCAAGCGGCCGCATCCTCTGGCAGTACGAGGGCAAACGGATTTCCCACAACTCGATTGCCATCGGCGACGGCCGAATGTTTCTGATCGATACCGACGAGCAGGCGGCGATCGCACTGGACTCTCGAAGCGGCCAGACGCGCTGGAAGGAGCCGCTCGACCTGGCCAACTCCGGCGGCAGCTCCGTGGCGGCGATGTACTCCGACGGCGTGCTGGTCGTGTTCGGCGTCTACCTCGACGGCCACTACTGGCAGCAGTTTTTTGCCGGCGAGTTCGACTCCCGCCGCGTGGTTGCGCTCTCCGCGGACGACGGCCGCGTGCTCTGGTCCAAGGCGGTCGGCTACCGCGTGCGCCCGTTGATCATCGGCGACACCTTGCACACCGAGCCCTGGGCGTTCGACCTGCACACGGGCGAGCCACGGACCCGCCTGCACCCCGTGACCGGCCAGACCGGGCCCTGGCAGTTCGCCCGCTCCGGGCACCATTGCGGCTGCCCGTCCGCGTCGCCCAACTGTCTCTTCTTCCGCTCCTATTGCCTCGGCTACTACGACCTGGTGAACGACTCGGGCACGATGCACTTCGGCGCGCAGCGGCCGGGCTGCTGGATCAACTTCATTCCGGCCGGCGGCTTGTTGCTCATGCCCGAGGCGAGCGTCGGCTGCATGTGCCCGTTCCCCAACATGTGCACGGTCGTTTTCCGGCCGACCGACAAGACCAAGGGCTTCACCGAGTACAGCGCCGTCGGGGAAGTGACGCCCGTCAGGCGGCTGGCGATCAACCTGGGGGCGGCGGGCGATCGCGCCGACGCGGCCGGCAACCTCTGGTTCGGCTACCCGCGGCCTTTTCAAGGCAGGCTGGTCCTCGATTTCAAGATCGACGCCGGCTTTTATCCGGGTGGCGGGTTTGTCGAGCGGAACTCGACCTACACGCCGGTGGCCGGAACGGAGGAGCCGTGGCTGTTTGCCTCGGCGGCCCGAGGGCTGGGCAAGTGCGTGGTTCCGCTTCGCGGCGCCGTCGACGGCTCCGCCCTTTACACGGTCCGCCTGGCGCTGGCCGACCCCGACAACGATGCGGCGGGCCGCCGCGTGTTCGACGTCAAGCTCCAGGGCCGGACCGTGCTCGAAGGCCTCGACGTGGCGGCAGATACGGGCGGCCGAGACCGCGCCCTGGTCAAACAGTTCGCCGGCGTCGCCGTCGACCAGCAACTGGTGATCGAGCTGGTCGCCAAAAGTCCGAAGCCGGCGGTGGAAGAAGCGCCGATTCTGCAGGCGATCGAGGTCGTTCAAGAGAAGGTCGTCAGTCTCGGCTGCAAAGTGCCCGACTTCCTCCTCAGCGAGCTGAGCCCGAAACAGGCCGGGGCCCTGGAGCTTTACAATCCGCACGACCGGCCATTCGAGGGCGCCGTTCGCGTCGCCGCCCCCGACGGATTTCAGGTCGGCGTCGGCGAATCGGCGTTGAACCTCGCCGGCGGCGAGCGGAAGTCGATCCCCATGGAAGTGGCCGTTTCGCGGGGAGTGGCGGCGGGGGAATATCCCTTGACCGTGTCGCTCTTGCGGAGCGACGGAACGATCGAAATGGAGCGGGCGGCCGTGATCGAGCACCTCGGCCCGCGCGCGCGGATCATCGCCGCGGCGATCGAGGACGCCACCGTCAGCCGCCGCTATCCCGACATGAACAAGGGCTCGCTGGCCACGATCCTCGTCGACGGCGGGAGCCAGACGATGGGCGACGAAGACCACGCGATTGCATACTTCAAGTTCGCCCTGGACGTGCCGGGCAAGGTGCGGAGCGTCCGCTTCCAGATCCAGAACGCGGGCAATCCGAGCGGCGACGCGGGCCGCCTCTGCCTGGTCGAGGGGCCTTGGAGTGAGAGCAAAGTGACCTACAACGCCCGCCCCGAGCTGGGCCGGGAACTCGCCAGGCTCGGCCGCGTCCGCGAGAACCAGTTGGTCGACTGCCCGCTGGAGATCGACCTGGAGGGCAAGGGCGAGCTGACGCTGGCCATCGACCCGACCAGTTGCGACGGCATCGATTTCCTTTCTCGGGAAAGCGCCGATCCACCGCAGTTGACCATCGAGTATGAGCCGTCGCGGGAGTGAGGTCGAGAGGCGGAGTCTTTCTGTAATAGCCGGCGGCTAACCGCCGCCGGTAGGGTGCCGAGTCCGCCCGGCGGCCGTTGGCCGCCGGCTATTATCCTACTCTTCATCGCCGCAGGGTGCCTATCGCGCGAACGAGCGAAGCTGAAGTTGACGGTTGACGCTGTTGTTTTGACTTCTAATCCGGCGACTGCGACAATGGCAGGGCCGGCCGGACAGGGCGATTGTCCGGCCGTTTTTCGGGGCGGCTCTCGAACCATTGCCTGGGAGGGTCCGAACGTGGCCGAAGTCAAAGGATCGCGGGTTTCGCGAAGGTCGTTTGTCCGCCAGACCGGCATTCTGGCCGGCGGCATGTTCCTGGGGGCCGGCGGCGCGAAGCCCGGCCGGGCTGCCGAGAGCGCGGCCGGCGGGATTCAAGAGCTGCCGACGATCGTGCTCGGGCGGACGGGCGTGACCGTCACCCGGTTCACCCTCGGCACGGCCCCCTGCGGCAACGCCCTCGAGCCCCCCGAGATCGCCGAGATCGTCAACCTCGCCCGCGAGCTGGGCGTCAGCTCCATCGACACGGCCCCGGCCTACAAGCGGGCCGAGGAAGGCGTCGGCCTGGCACTCCAGCGGCGGCCCAAAGACTTCTTCCTCGCCACCAAGGTGATGGCCGACACGGTCGAAGACGCCGAGAAATCGCTCGACAAGTCGCTCGCTTTGCTCAAGACCGACGACGTCGACCTGGTCTACTACCACAGCGTCGGCAGCCACGACGTGCCCAAGGCGATGGAGCCCGACGGCGTGTTCCGTTGGCTCGTGAAGCAGAAGCGGGCCGGCAGATTCCGCTTCCTGGGGATCTCGGGCCACCACAAGCCGGGCGAGTTCGCGCAGCTTCTGGAGACCGGCGAGGTGGACGTGCTCTTGACCGTGGTCAATTTCGTCGACCGCCACACCTACAACTTCGAGGAGAAAGTGCTGCCGTTGGCCAGGAAGCTCAACGTCGGCATCGTCGCCATGAAAGTCTTCGGCGGCGCCCGCCGCAAGGGCGGCAGCTACGGCAACCCCGACTCCCCGCCGGAGCTGGACGTGAAACATCTCGACCTGGCCGTCTGCTACTCGCTCGGCACGCCGGGCGTGGCCACGCTGAACCTCGGCGTGCACAAGAAGGAGCAGGTCTGCAACAACATCGAGATGGTCAGCCGCTTCCAGCCGCTCTCGGGCGAAGAGAAAAAGTCCGTCCGCAAGCTGGGCAAAGAGCTGGCCGAGCAGTGGGGGCCGCATTTCGGACCGGTCGTTTGAGACGGCGGCTCGCTCGGGCCGCTTCCGCGACGTGCCGTCGTGAAGGGGGAGGTTTTCCGATGCGATCTCTCACGGTCGGTGGAGCGATGCTGGCCGCCGCGCTGGCCGCCTTGCCGGCGCGTGGCAACGTGATCTGGATCGAGGCCGAGCGCTTCGACCGCCTCGGCGGCTGGACCGTCGACGGCCAGTTCATCGACCAGATGGGTTCGCCCTATCTGCTTGCGATCGGGCTGGGGGAACCGGTCGACGACGCAGCGGTGCGGGTTGTCGTGCCGCGGCCGGGCCGCTATCGGCTCTGGGTCCGCACCATGGACTGGCTCCCCGAGCATCACCCCGGCCGGTTCCAAGTGCTCATCGACGGCCGCGCCGCCTCCGCGGTGTTCGGCCAAAGCGGCGAGCCCGGCTGGCGGTGGGAGGACGGCGGCCTCCACGAGCTTGGCGGCGAAGCAGAAGTCTGCCTCCACGATCTCACCGGCTACTACGCCCGCTGCGATTGCCTGCTAATGACGGATGTGCCGGACTTCCGCCCGCCCGACGAGGTCGGCGAGATGGAAGAGCTTCGCCGCGCTCACGGCGGAGTGAGCCCCGCGATCGAGACGATTGCCGAGCACGACGTGGTCGTGATCGGCGGCGGGCTGGCCGGCTGCACGGCCGCCGTGGCGGCGGCACGCAACGGCGCCGGCACGGTGCTCATCCAGAACCGCCTCGTGCTCGGCGGCAACGCCAGCAGCGAGATCCTCGTCCCGCCCGTCGGCGCCTGGCCGGGCGTCTATCGAACCGAGTACCCGCTGGATCCCCGCGAGACCGGGCTCATCGAAGAGTATCGCACCGCCGGCAACCAGCGGGTCGCCGAGGGACGGCTCTATTCGAATCGCCTTTTGCGATTCGTCCAGCTCGAGCCGAACCTCGACGTGTATCTGAACACGCATGCCACGCGCGTGGAGATGTGCCCTGCGCTCGACCGCGAGAAGGGCGAGGCCGGCCAGCGGATCGCCGCCGTGCTGGCCCTCGACGTCCGCAGCGGGCAGCGGATGCGGTTTCCGGGCAAGATGTTCATCGACTGCACGGGCGACGCGGTGGTCGGCGTAGCGGGGGGCGCCGAATACCGCCACGGCAAGGAGCCGAAATCGATGTACGGCGAGCCCTGGGCCCCGGACGAACCCAGCCCGCATACGATGGGCAATGGCTTGAAGTTCTTCGCCAAGGACGCCGGCAGCCCGCAGCCTTTCACCGCGCCGCCCTGGGCATATCGCTTTCCTTCCTGCGACGACATCGGCCCGGGGCGCCATCCGGCGCTGACCACGGACATCGAGATCGGCAGCCAGTGGACGATCGAGCTCGGCGGCACTCGCGACACCTACGCCGACGCCGAAGAGATCCGCGACGACCTCCTGCGGCTCGTCTATGGATTGTGGGACCATGTCAAGAACCATTGCGAAAGGCAGAAAGAGCGGGCGGAGAACTACAAGCTTGTCTGGGTGGGCCACGTGGCCGGCAAGCGCGAGAACCGCCGCCTCCTCGGCGACTACGTGCTTACCCAGAACGACGTCGCACGGCAGACGCTTTTCGCCGACCGCGTCGCCTTCGGGGCGTGGAGCATCGACGACCACTATTCGGCGGGCTTCTTCCACGAAGGCCCGCCGGTGCGGCACATGGACGGAGCGGAGCACCACTACAAGGGGCAGCCCTTCTCGATCCCTTTCCGCTCGCTCTACTCGAAGAACGTCGACAACCTGCTGATGGCCGGGCGGAACATCTCGGCCAGCCACCTGGCGCTGGCCGACACGCGGGTGATGCTCACCTGTGCGATTCTGGGGCACGCGGCGGGCACCGGCAGCGCCCTCTGCGTGGAGTTGGGGGTATCGCCCCGCCAGCTTGCCGGCGACCACATCGGGCGGCTCCAGCAGCAGCTTCTCAAGGAGGGCGCCACGATCTTTGATCTCGCGGCCGACGACCCTCGCGACCTTGCTCGGCGAGCCGTCGCCACGGCCTCCAGCGAGCGAACCCACACGAGCGGCGAGCCGATGGGACCAGAAAATGTGATCAACGGCTACGCGCGGGCGGTGGGCGAGCGGTTCCAGGAAACGACCAACGCCTGGGGCCCCCGCTTCGACGCGGCCGGACCGCATTGGATCGAGCTGGCATGGCCGCAGCCGGTCTCGTTCAACATCGTGCACGTGACGTTCCAGACGGCCGATCTTGCCCCGCAGCGGTTCGCGGTGGAAGTCCGCCGACAGGAAGCTTGGCGCCAAGTGGCCGAAGTCGTTGAGAACCGGCATCGCAGGCACGTGCTCGGATTGGATCGCACGAGCGCGTCGGCGATGCGCGTCGTGCTCGACGAGCCGGCGGCGATTTGCGAGATTCGCGTCTACGACGAGCCCGAGCGCGAGGTGGAGATCGCCCGACGCGCCCATCACAACATGCAGCTTCCCGACGAGGGCCCCTGGCTGCCGTGGGGGGATGAGCCCAGCGACGTCCCGTCGGGCGAGCCCTCGGCCCCGGCTGGCCTGAGCCCCGCGAAACTGGCGGGCGTGGTTCTCGACGACGCCGAGGTCGAATTGACGGGCAACTGGACGCACTCGACACACAGCCCTCCGTTCGTGCTGGCCGGCTACCTGCACGACGGCAACGAAGCCAAGGGCGCGAAATCGATCCGCTTCCGGCCCCGGCTGAAAGAGCCCGGCCGGTACGATGTGCGGATCGCCTATTCGGCCTTCAGCAACCGCGCCACGAACACGCCCGTGACGGTCCACACGCCCGAGGGCGCCGAGACCACGCGGATCAACCAGCGCATCGAGCCTCCGATCGGCGGTCTTTTCTTCCCGCTGGGCACGTTCCGGCTCGACGCCGAAGGCACGGTGATCGAAATCACCAACGCCGGCACGGACGGCTACGTCGTGGTTGACGCCGTGCAGTTGATTCCGGTACCGTAGGGTTCAAGGCATATAGCGCAATGGACAGCTCTAAGCCCTAAGCTCTAAGCCCTTAACGCTCAAGCCTCAACTCTTCCCCCATGCAGCTCGGTCTCCACGTCATTGCCAAGCCGATCGGGCCAGTGTGCAATCTTCGCTGCGCCTATTGCTTTTATTTGGAGAAGGAGTCGCTCTATCCTGCCGGCGAGCAGTGGCGGATGTCGGACGAGACGCTCGATGCCTTCGTACGGCAGTACATCGAGGCCCAGCCCGAGGGCGTCGACCGGATCGACTTCGCCTTCCAGGGCGGCGAGCCGACGCTGATGGGAATCGACTTCTTCCGCCGCCTGGTCGAGCTGCAGGTGAAATACGCCCGCAGCGGCCTGCGGATACAAAACTCGCTCCAGACCAACGGCGTGCTTCTGGACGATCGCTGGTGCGAGTTTCTTCGGCGGCACAACTTCCTGGTCGGCCTCTCGCTCGACGGCCCCGCCGAGCTGCACGACAAGTACCGCGTCGACCGGCAGGGCCGGGGCACCTTCGAGCCGGTGATGGCGGCGCTGGAGCGGCTCAAGAGGCACGGCGTCGAGTTCAACGTCCTCTGCTGCGTGACCCGCCACAACGGCGGCCGGCCGCAACGCGTCTATCGTTTCTTCCGCGATTGCGGCGCCCAGTTCGTGCAGTTCATCCCGATCGTCCAGCGAGCGACGACGGCCGGCGAGACGGGGGATCAGAGGAGCCGGCAAGAGGGTTCAGGGTTTGGGGATGAGGGTTCAGGGTTCGGGGTTCAGGGCTCGGCGCTTGATGATCAACCCTCAACCCTCAACCCTCAACCCTCCTCGCTCGTGAGCCCGCGGAGCGTGCTGCCCGAGCAGTTCGGCCGCTTCCTTGTCGGCGTCTTTGACGAGTGGGTCCGTCGCGACGTGGGGCGGGTGTTTGTGCGCGATTTCGACCAGGCCCTGGCCGCCTGGGTGGGAGCGGGCGCCAGCCTCTGCGTCTACGCCGAGCAGTGCGGCCGGGCCGTCGCGCTGGAGCACAACGGCGACCTCTACCGCTGCGACCATTTCGTTACGCCCCAAGACAAGCTCGGCAACATCCACCAGACGCCGATCGCCGAGCTGGCCGACTCGCGCGGGCAGCTTCAGTTCGGCCGCGACAAGTCCGAGCGGCTCGCAGATTGCTGCCGCCGCTGTGAGTTCCGCTTCGCCTGCAACGGGGCCTGCCCCAAGGACCGTTTCCTGCCGACGCCCGACGGACAGCCGGGGCTGAATTTCCTCTGCCGCGGCTACAAGGCGTTCTTTCGCCACGTCGACCCGTACATGCAGGCGATGGCGGCGGAGCTT
>Ga0180438_10011018_pt1 | contig 10999 bp, 9 predicted proteins | sample SS_ome_12_FD_132455 | JGI IMG/M metagenome (GOLD analysis project Ga0180438, IMG submission 132455) | Hypersaline lake sediment archaeal communities from the Salton Sea, California, USA - SS_3_D_2 metaG | ecosystem: Environmental > Aquatic > Non-marine Saline and Alkaline > Hypersaline >... | reverse complement strand
GAACCGTCCCCTTTTTTCGTCCCCTTTTTTCTTAATTGAAAATTGACCGGGAAAAAAAGTTGAGATATTCTTTTAGCGATGAATCTCCAATCCCTGGATCTGCTGCTCATTGCCGGATATCTTTTGTTTGTCGCCATAATCGGATTCTGGGTCAAAAAAAGGGCGACGGAGAAGCTGGATTCCTATTACCTGGCTGGACGCAGGGTTCCCTGGTGGATGCTCGGTCTTTCCGGATGCTCCAGCTACATCGACATCGGAGGCACCATGGCCATGGTAGGGGCCCTCTATTACCTAGGCCTAAAAGCCGTCTGGGCCACGCACATCTACTGGGGATGGTTCATTATCTGTTTCTACATGGCTTTTCAAGCCAAATGGATACGCAGGTCCGGCGTCATGACCTTCGCAGAATGGAACCAGACCCGCTTTGGAGATACGCGGGATGCCGAAACGGCCAGAATCGCGGCTGCCGTCTTCCTGTTGCTTTTGATGATCTTCAATTTGATGTACATCGCTGTGGGTATCGGGAAATTCACAGAGGAATTTTTCCCATTGCCCCGATGGGGAGCCACCCTCATCGTTTTTGCCGCCGTGGGCGTGTACGTGACTCTGGCCGGATTCTTCGGGGTAATCCTTACGGACATGCTTCAAACGCTCTTGATCGCCATGGGGACGGTCATCCTGACGATCATGGTTTTCGCCAAAACTTCACCGGCCGATTTTCTCGCCAGGCAGGATGCCGGTTGGAAATCCCTGGGCCTGTCATGGAAGCTCTGGTCTGGGTATTTGCAGACGACTCCTGAAAGCTATCACCATTTTTATCTTTTTGGGCCGATCATCCTGGCGGGATTCTCCTGGGTGGTTTTTCGCATCCTTGCCGGACCGAATGTATGGGACTTTCAATTTTTTCTCACGGCAAGAAGTTCCCGGGATGCGGCAATGGCAGGCGGATTGTGGACTGTCGGGTACACGCTCCGCTGGATCCTCGGGTGCGCTTTTCTGATGCTCGGCATTTATTTCCTGGGGAACCAAGCGGGATTCGATGCCGAAAAAATCATGCCGCTCGTCCTGACCAATCTTCCAGCCGGTATCCGGGGCCTGTTCCTGGCCGTTCTGCTGGCTGCTTTGATGTCCACCCTGGATGCCATGATCAATGTGACGAGTTCGGTCGTCGTCAATGATATCCTGAAGCGCTACCTGCTGAAAAACTGGGAAGAAAAGCGATTGGTCCGCCTCGGACAACTGGCCTCGGTCTTGGCCCTTGCGATCGGCTTTATCTGCAGCTTGCTTTTTCAGGACATCATTTCCGCATGGGAAACCATGATCTTTGTCATCGTCACGATGATTCTGGTTCCAGCCACGTTTCGCTGGCATTGGTGGCGTTTCAGCGCCAAGGCCTTTGTCGCAAGCATGATCGCTTCTGCCGGCATAATCCTTTTTCAAAAGATCGTTTTCGGGCATTGGACACCCTCCACATCTCTTGCTGTCGTGACGATAGCTTGCCTCTCCGTAACGATCACCATCGGATTCATCACGAAGCCGACGGATAAAGAAATTCTCGTCCGCTTCTATTCCCGTATCCGGCCGTTCGGCGTGTGGGGGCCTGTGCGCAGACTGGCTGAGGAAAGGGGCCTTGTACCAAAGAAAGATCGGATGCCAAGGATAGACGCTTTGAACGGATTGCTGACAGCTATTTTCCAATTCTCGCTGGCTTTGGTGCCCTTTTACTGTTTTTTGCGGATCTGGAACCAGGCCATTTATTGGGCCATCGCAGCGGCCATACTAGGCATAGCCCTCTACTTCACCTGGTACAAAAATCTCCCGGCACAAAACGAGAGCTAACCCTAAACATTTCCGGTTCAATCCGGTTCGATATCCGGGATTCTCCGGACTCGAGGATCGGTGAAGATGTCTTTTTCATCGATGCTGGCTGACGAGAATTCCGACACCACACACCCCTTATCGCCCGCCTGAAACCAGTGTTTGGTATTCGGCGGGAGGGTATACTGGTCTCCCGGCCGCAACACGATCTCTTTCCAGACAGTGAGGTACTTTCCATAAGCTTCAGGAACCACGGCTTGCGGTTCAGAGATCGGATTCCCTTCCACATAGAGGAAGACCTCCCCCCAGCGGCACCGGAACGTTTCCTGTTTGCCGGCGTTTTTATCATCGATCGGGGGATGGCGGTGTTCGGGGCAAACCTGGCGGGGAAAAAGAACCAGCTCTTTGGCGCAATACCTGTCGTTGTTCTCATAGACCACGATCTGGAGACCGCAGTTTTCGATGTCATCGAAACCACAATCGGCAATCTCGATGGATTTTTTCTCTTCGGGAGTTATCACGACCCCCGCTTTGCGGAGCAGCGCGTATGCCCTCTCTTGATATTTTTTCATGTCACTCCGTTTCATCCTCCCCCCCTGCTATTTTCCCAGTTTTCGCAATGGCTATGATGTGAGAGCTAGTGCCCAAAAGAGAAGGCTCCTCCTCTATGGCCCTGATGAACTTGAGCAGCACATTCCGGCGTTTTGTATCCTGCCATAAATCTTCGAAATCGGATAACAGTCCTCCTATGCTTTCTACAGCAAGAAGTTTCTCCAGTGTCAAACCGACCTCCTGGATTTCCGCAACGATGTCGTCAGGGTGGTGAAAAAAGGCAGAAGTGAAATAAGCAGGATTTTCCGTGGGATTTCTGTGCTGTCCATCGACGAGGTCCCGCTCCACTATCGGGACGAATGCGGGATCCTCCAAAAAACGGCGAAAGATCCCGTCTATCAAGGAGGCAAACCGGGAGATAGCGGCCGTAAAGATGCGTCCCTCCAGCCTCGTTACGCGGGATGCTTCTCTTAAGGCTTTCAACCGGTCCTCTCTCTCAGGCAAATGATAGAGAGGACCTAAAAAAAGCAGCGCATCCATACTGCTATCCTCCCAATCGAGAGCGCGCGCATCGCCGATTTTTGCACTGGCGAGAGGATGATCGGGCTGCTCCAAGGAAGCGCATTTGGCCTGTTTGATATGTTTGGGTACAGGATCCAGGAGATGGACTGCATAGCCTTTCCGGGCAAGCAGCAAGGCATAGGCCCCTGCACCGCCTCCCACGTCGCCGATCGACCCAGGTGGAGGAGGGAGATATCTCTCCAGAATATCCAGGGTGCGGGCAAATTCCAGCGGACCGGTCCCGATCGCAAGACGCCCCGCCTCGTCGACCCGGTCATAATACCCGGTGAGATCCTCGGTCACAGGATCTCTTGCTTTTTTTGATCCAGTCATGGAAACGCCCTTCGTATCTTATGATGCCCTTTATTTTACCAAGATCGACCCAGCGATGACATTCGCGACTCTGCTGCGCATCGAAACGATGTCTCCTTTGTCATCGGGATGGATGCGGTTGGTCAAAAAAATGACGATCGTTTCCGTATCGGGGTCGACGATCAGAGATGTGCCTGTGTATCCTGTGTGCCCGAATGTGTTGGGCCCGAAGAGATCCCCTTGATTGGTTGCGTAATCAGACTCCAAATCCCACCCCAGTCCCCTGCCGGAAAAATCTGCGATCCGGAAAACCTCTGTCATCCGGTCCACGGCCAGAGGGCTCAGTATCCGCTTGCCATCGAGGCTGCCGTGATTCAGCAGCATCCTGGCAAAGATCGCCAAATCGGCGGCCGTGGAAAACAATCCCGCATTCCCGGATACTCCTCCCTGCAATCTTGCCAGGGGATCATGGACCACACCGACAAGCGGGATCCCATCGTAGACCTCGGTCGGCACACACAAAGGAAGGAATTCCTCCTCAGGAGTGTAAAATGTATGATTCATGCCCAGCGGCTCGAAAATATTTTCCCTGGCGAATTCGGCAAGGTTCATCCCCGTAACTTTTTTCACGATGTAGGATAAGGTTATGAATCCCAGGCAGCTGTAATGGAATTCTTCACCCGGGAGATTGAGTTTTTTCAGGCGGGCGATGTGATCGACCAGGGATTCCAGCGTTATGGGATAACCGTACGTATCCCTCAGATCGTCTGCATCCGTATACGGAGGAAGGCCTGATGTGTGGGTGAGGAGATGCCACAGGCGGGCGTCTTCTCCTGCATGCCCTTCTTCATCGATATAGACGACAAATTCCGGGATAAAGTCAGTGACCTTATCCCATAAACGGAACCGCCCCTGCTCGACCAGCATCATGACGGACGTGGCTGTGGCAACGGGTTTCGTGATCGATGCCATGTCGAATATCTTCGAAACCTCCATCGGAGCTTCCTCGGGAATCCACTGGCTTTGGCCGTAGGCCTTGCGCCACACGGTCATTCCCTTCCGGACCACCAGCAACACCGCGCCGGGAAAGTCTTGCCTGAGGATGGCTTCGTTTATGAGATCGTCCACGAGGGCGAGGCGTGCTGAGGACATCCCAACAGTCTCGGGTGTTCCAGCCGGCTCGAGCGTGGGTTTGTTTTGGCATCCTGAGAGAAAAATAACGGCCGAAAGGATAGAACAAATACAGATTTTGTGAAGCGGTTTCACAGGCGTATCCTTAAATGATCCCAAAACCGCATTCCACAAATGTTCCTATGGCATCCATAATAACCCGTTATCCGGCAAATAACCCACGATGTGAAACTCATAACCCATGGGTCTTTCTCCTCTCCGCTTATTGTATTTTCGGGATCAGACCGAGTCAAGCCATTATCCAAAAATAGCTGGTTCTCTTCCATTTTGTGAGGGGATAAAGATTAAAAGACGGGTGGAGCGGCTGGTGGGGCCCCCCGCCCGCCCACAGCGGAAGGGTGCCCACTGGGGGATGGGTGGAGCGAGGATGGCCGGGGGAGGAAGCCGTGACAGGACCCGTCATTTTCCTTTGGTATAAAACCCAACAAAATGGAAGAGGCCCAAATACCTGAACTCATCGGACCTGGTAGATGAACCATTACGCGAATATCTCAAATCGAGAAAGGCAAGATCCGAGCAAATCATAACATCACAGGAGTTGACTTCAAGCGATCGATGTTTTATAAATCCCTGGAAATGAGCCTGGGAATTCTTTCCTCTCTCGCCATTCTTCCGATTCTCTCCGTATTTGTCTTGATCGTCCTGTTCCGGAAGCCCGCCACCCATGCCATGCCAGTGGCCTATTTCATCACGTTGCTTTTGGTCCTGGTCGTATGGAAAGTCCCCATTACCCAAGTCGCTGCGGCCACCTGCGACGGGCTCGTTACGGCGGCCTCGATCCTTTATATCGTCCTGGGAGCTGTTCTCCTGCTCAACCTGCTCCAGGAAAGCGGCGCCATAAACGCCATCCGCAGGAGCATGTTTCTGATCTCCCCCGACCGCCGCGTTCAGGCCATCGTCGTGGCGTTTTTTTTCGGCGCTTTTATCGAAGGCTCGGCGGGATTCGGCACGCCGGCGGCTGTCGCCGCTCCTATTCTTGTCGCAGTGGGATTTCCGGCAATGGCGGCGGTCATGGTCACACTGATCATCCAGAGCACCCCGGTATCCTTCGGGGCTGTCGGAACACCGATCCTCATCGGTATCGGCGGCGGCTTGAGCGGCCAGGTTGAAGTCGTGGACTATATCAGCGCCCACTCCATCCATTTTGCCGATTATCTCGATGCCATCGGAGGCAAGGTCGCCATCATCCACGGCATTACGGGAACCCTTATCCCTCTCATCCTGGTGCTGATGATGGGGCGGTTTTTCGGCCCCAGACGAAAATGGTCGGATGGCATTTCTATCCTCCCGTTCGCCCTTTTCGCCGGCCTGTGCTTCACGATCCCCTACACATTCACTGGCGTGTTCTTAGGACCGGAATTTCCCACGCTTATAGGATCTCTTCTTGGTTTGGTCATAATCATCCCAACGGCAAAATGCGGCTTTCTCAGGCCCAAAGACACCTGGGATTTTCCTCCGCAAAACACGTGGCCCGCCGAATGGGAAGGCTTTAAACTCCAAACAAAAGAGAGCGAATCGACAGATATGGGAATTTTCATGGCATGGCTGCCCTATGTTTTCGTGGCGGTTTTCCTCCTGGCCAGCCGGCTCTGGCCGTGGCTCAAGAACACCCTGTCTTCCTTTACATGGAACTGGAAGCAGATCTTCGGTTCACCTATCGACACCAGTTTTCAACCGCTGTTTTTACCCGGATTTCTCTTTTTGATCGTGTCCGGCCTCACCGTTTTTTTTCATAAAATAGACAAATCCCGGATAAAAAAAGCAATCCTCCGGTCCTTTCGCATGCTGGTCGGACCCACCATAGCCCTGGCATTTGCCGTTCCGATGGTCAAAGTATTTATTAACAGCGGAATCCCCGGAGGCATGGAGAAGATGCCCGTCGTCCTCGCCTCGGGAGCAGCCGCCCTTGTGGGCAAATCCTGGACAGCCTTTGCCGCCGTGATCGGCGCGATGGGTGCGTTCATTGCCGGCAGCAACACATTTTCCAACATGATGTTCAGTCTTTTCCAATTTGCCACGGCCATCAAAATCGGCGTCGTTCCCGCCGTTGTCGTCGCCCTTCAGGCTGTAGGAGGAGCCGCAGGAAATATGATCTGCGTGCATAATGTGGTCGCGGCTTCCGCTGTCGTTGGATTGATCGGAAAGGAGGGACACATTATCCGGAAAACTCTTCTTCCGATGACATATTATTTGATCGTGGCCGCCATCGTCGGCATCATCATGCTTCAAATATTCAAGATTTGAGGAATTCTCTCGAAGGTTCTATTTCACGACGATCAGCGAAAAGGAATCCGCAATGAGCACATATTCTCCCCACATGCTTACAGAGGCAGACTCCCCGGGCGTTTCAAACATCGCGACCACTTCAGGAGCTTCCGGATCTCTGGCATCGATTTTCAACAGGCCGTAGGACTCGTCCGAAACATAAACATAAGTTCCGTCCACTGCGACAGAGTTGGCGAATCCATCCACAGGACAAGTCCCCAAGATGCGAGGTGCCGCCGGGTTGCTCACATCCACAACGTGCAGACCCGCGTCCCCATCAGCCAGATAAGCCAAGCCACCCTGCACCGAAACGCCGGTAGCCAGTCCGGGCGTTTCCAGAAAACCGACCTGGGAGATAGAAGCAGGATCACTGGTATCCAGAATATGGAGACCGGTATCGCTGTTGGCGACATAGGCGAGGCCATCTTTCACATCCAATCCGTAAGCAAAGCCCGTCATCTCGAAACTCCCCAAAAGTACTGGAGATGAGGGATCCTTCAAGGAGACCACATGAAATCCCGAGAGGTCGGCGGTCAAGTAAGCCATATCTCCCCGCAAAACCACAGCCCGGGCAACGCCAGGAATTTCCAGACGGCCCACCGGCTTTATGGATTTCTGTTCGCTGAAGTCGAAAATCCTCAGCCCCCATCGGTCCGTGGCCAAGCCCAGATTCCCCGCTGCCGCCATGCCGTGCACTCCCCGGAAGGGAGGGGTCGAACCCGTCTCCTTCAAAGTCCCGGGCACTGTCCCGTCGAAGATATGGAATCCCGAGAGGTCGCCAAGAGCACAGATCCTGTCATCGATAGCTTCCGCTGCGATGATCGAACCTGGTGTATAATAATAGCCGGCAGTCCGGGGTTTGGCCGGATCCTGGACCGCGATCGCATACACGCCGGCAAAATAATCCACCACATAGGCGAATCCATCCTTTACAAACACCTCCCAGCCTTCATTGTACATGGTGTATTTGAGCCACCCGACCTGAAAAGGCGCTTTGGGATCGGAAATATCCACGACCTGGAATCCGCCATCGTAAAGATTCCCGATATAGGCGAAATTCCCTTGCGTCTTGATGCTGTGGGCATAACCGGCTGTTGTAAAGGATGTCACCAACTCGGGAGTTTCCGGGTGTCCGATGTTCAGAATCTGAAGGCCAGAGGAACCATCGGCCACATAAGCATATGCTCCTGAGACCGCCACCTGCTCGGCCTTATCCGGGGTATCGTATGCCCCGACAATCTCCGGAGCGGCAGGGTTCCGGAATTCTATGATTTGCAGGCCTGCATCTCCGTCCGCCACATAGGCATATTTTCCGTCCAGGACAATGCCTTCTGCGCTTCCGGGAGTATCTATCGCCGCGATAAAGGCAAGTGTCCCGGGCGAAGCAATATCCAGGACCTGGATCCCTTCGGTAGCATCGGCCACGAATGCGAATCCATCTGAAACCGTCACGGCTCGCGCTTCACCCGGGGTATCGAAAGAAGCGATCATCCGGGGCGCTTTCACATCGCTGATGTCCGCCACGCACAGCCCGTATTTGCCCGCGGCCACATAGGCATACGATCCTTCTACGGCAATCCCGTTCCCCCCGCCCAAATATAACTTGGAAACCACGGCGGATTTCCGCTTATCGGAAAAATCCAGGATCATCAACCCATTGAGAAATGCACAATAAGCACGCTCTCCGACAACCTCGATATCATAAGCCTTGGTCCAAAGATGGGAGTCCACGTACTGGATCTCCTCTCTTTGTGATAAAGCCTTGCAGGCCGGAGATAAACCGCTCAATAGCAGCATTACCAAAAAACAGATTGCGAATTTTTTTCTCATCGATTCATCCCCTTTTATCGCTTGTATCATCCGATAGGCCGGGTTAAATCAGGGTGTCCTGCTGCCATCCCAGCTTGATCAGTTCGATCCGATCGAGGTCCCCCACCCCGATTCCATGTTTGGTATCTGCCAGTTTGATGTGCTTGGGAACAGGGGGCAGTTCCTTAGCCTTGCCCAGCACTTGACTCCGTTTGGCTTTGATCAATTCCAGCCCGATGGTATCCACGGCGACCGGGTCCAGGCTCATCAGGATGCCGTTGTAGTCCCAGACATATCGCCGGCTGAAATGATGGGGCCCCCGGCCATGGAACTGCGGTGTCAGGCAGCAGAGAATGTTCAGCCGGGTCTTGCCCTTTACCTGAGGAAGATTGAAAGTGGAACCGAGATCGGCACAGGAGTTGGGATGGAGGGCTGGTTGCGAGGGGGCGAACATGATGTAGTTCTTGATGCAGCCGCTCATCCCCGCCAGATAGTGAGTTCGGATCGGCCTGACATTGATGAGGGATGTCGCTTTCTGAAAAATCGGGTTCGTTTTAACTGTGTGGTCATCGATCCCGATCTGGTTTTCTGCGACACCGGCCTCTATCACCCGGCGCTTGAGATGCTGCTCCACTTCGGCAGGCGTGGGGAGGTAAGACCAAACATTGGTCTTGATCCCGACCGTCTCTCCCGGCTTGATTAACCTGCTGAAAGCCTCTGCCGGATCCCCGGCATTCAGCAAGGCCCCGATCCCCTCGTCCAGCATCTGCTGGATAACCGGCGCGTTAAATCGGGACCCGGCTTCGACCGCCTCGGGATGACGGATCAGGACCACGCGGGCCTTTTTTTCTCCCTGGGCAGATAGACCGGCAGCAGCGGAGCCGATAACGATACCCACGCTTCCCTTGATAAAGTTGCGACGAGTTATGGGTTTGGCCATGGACATATCCTCTTATGTTAGTCTATTTTTATCCCAGACAGAATTTGCCTGGCAAAATCCTCGGTCGGCGCATCGAACACAACGGCAACCGTATCTCCGGCTATCCTGATCTGTGTCCACTTGAGGCTCTCCATCCGGATGATCCCGGTATCGGCCGCCTCGGGCATGAAACCCGCGACAAAAGACCGGTAAGCCTCAAGCGCCTTTTGCTGGTTTGTGTAGCGGACGATCAAAAGGCTGGCAGGATCCCCACGGGGACCATATTCGGCAAAAACACACTCGGTCTCCCGGTCGAGTTTCAGGATATTCTCGGGCGCGATAAAAAATCGATTGTTCAAATGGATGTCACTGTGAAAATAGCTGATGCGTTTTTTTCTCAGCCCGTCCTGCGGAAGCATCCCCAGGATCGCCGGTTCCGGCCCTTCCGGTCCCAGAAGCTTTGCGACCTCCCTTCCAAGCTCCAGGACAGCCCGGTCGACATCTTCGCCTTCTGCCGCGGTCATGACAGTCACGAAATACGAGCCTTTCCAGAACCTCAATAGACCGAAGCCGTACTCGGAGCCCTGACCGATCCCGGCCTCTTCATCTTCGCGATCACAGGAAAAAATACCGAAGGCTTCAGCGGAAGACCCCATTTCATAGATGTCCAGAGTCATCTCTTCTCCGCCTGGCCGATGGAACTTGCGCACAAGAACCCTGCGGAAATCGAAGGCGAGATAGACCTCTGCACCACCATCCATATAATCGAACAGATTCCCACGGTCGTAAAAAACATCCCCTTCCCCAGCCTTCCATTCCAGGATCCGATCGGGCAGAGATCGATAAACATCCGTCATGGGATTCCCCTCACAAAAGAAAATGAAAACGAGGCAAAAAAGCAGGATGTGCTTTTTCATGCATTCATCCTAATCAAATTCCGGATTCAGTGCAATGCTTTCAAAAAATTTGGCAGTGGTGAAGGGAAACGAACTCAACCTGTCAAAGGATGTTCATCAGCTCGAGATCGAAAACGAGAACCTTCCCGGCAAGGGGGTGATTGGCATCCAGCCGGATGGATCCGTCGCCGATTTCGGTCACGGTCACCATCACCGACTGCCCTTTATTGTCCGCAAGTCTGAGCTTCATGCCAGGCTCCGGATTGATCCCCTCCGGAATATTCGCATTCGGGATCTCTATCAAAAGGGCAGGATCAGGCTGGCCATATCCCGCTTCGGGTGAGATCTCTACGCTTTTTTTCTCCCCTTCCTGCATTCCCACCAAAGCATCCTCGAAGCCTTTTATGACCTGAGCTGCTCCTATCTCGACATCCAGGGGCTCCCGCTCGATAGAAGAATCGAATATTTTCCCATCCTTGAATCGTCCCGTATAATGGACCTTGACCTTGTCTCCATTTTTCGCTTTTGTTGTCATGGAATTCTCCTCTCAAATTTCCTGATTCGCCCCCCCCTCTCGTGGGATAAGCAAGAGAAGCAAAACGGTTAGAAATATAAATTTTGTCTATTATTGTTCATCATGAAAGGCAAGGCAAGTGACTTTTTGGATAATTGTTTT
>Ga0180438_10011015_pt1 | contig 11000 bp, 3 predicted proteins | sample SS_ome_12_FD_132455 | JGI IMG/M metagenome (GOLD analysis project Ga0180438, IMG submission 132455) | Hypersaline lake sediment archaeal communities from the Salton Sea, California, USA - SS_3_D_2 metaG | ecosystem: Environmental > Aquatic > Non-marine Saline and Alkaline > Hypersaline >... | reverse complement strand
GTTATAGGCGGCTGCGTTGGGAACAACTGTCGCATTGGGTCCGGCCACGTCATCTACCCGGCGCGCACAATTGAGTCGGATGTAGTGTTAATAACACAGGCCGGGCGGAGAGTGATTACCAAGAATGTCTCGTTCGACGAAAGCGATCACCACGGCTGGCCAGGTGAGTTACACAAACCGTTGTATCGCCCAGATCAAGTCAAGGCGGTCAAGCAAGCCATAACAACTCAAGGTGGTCCACTGGAAATCGAGGAGGCACAAGATCCTGAGCGTACAGTGATTGAGCGGATGATCAATCGCATCGGGCGCATGTAGAAGTGATAGAAGGTTATGGTATCCGGCTGAGAGATATGCACAGTCATACACCAGAGCAGAAAACCGCATAGTACCAATGGACAATTTCGCATTTGTCATCCATCCTGTAGACCCCAAGAAGGATGTCTCTCGCAAGTTTCCTTTACTGGGAGCGTTTCTGCCGGTGAATGCGATCAACTTCTTCTCGCGCTACTATCCGCCGGTGTATGTCTCACATATCACCGGCATATGCTCAAAAGCAACTGGCAAAGAGATTGAAGGTTGGTTCGTAGCCTGCCCACTCACGCCGCAACGATCGCTGGAATTGCCACCATCGGTGGTCTACAAGAAAGTGATAGAGACGGGCCACTTGGCTGAGCAACTGGGAGCTCGTCTGCTTGGACTGGGTGGCTTCACCTCGGTGGTAGGGGATGGCGGAGTAACCATCGCCGAAGGGCTGAATATCCCCGTAACGACGGGCGACAGTTACACCATCGCTACAGCCGTCCAGGCAATTCATTTGGCCGCAGAGCGCATGGCCATCAATTTGAGGGAGTCGACGGCAGCCGTGGTGGGAGCCGGGGGCACCATTGGACGAGTGTGTGCACAGCTCATTGGACGAGATGTACCGCATGTCCTGCTCATCGGACGGCGACCACAACCGCTAGCCAAAGTGGCTGATCTCATCCACAAGCAAAACGGCACCGAGGTCAGCCTGAGTACCGATATTCGTGACCTTAGCCAGGCTGACGTCGTGCTCACCGTGACCAGCGCTATCGACACCGTCATCAAACCGGAACATCTAAAACGGGGAGCCGTAGTGTGCGATGTTGCTCGTCCACGCGACGTGTCGCGCAAGGTGGTAGAAGAACGAGACGATGTATTGGTCATTGATGGTGGCATGGTCCACGTGCCAGGATCAGTGGATTTCGGATTCGACTTTGGCTTCCCACCTGGTATGGCTTACGCATGTATGGCTGAAACGATTATGTTGGCCTTGGAGGGTCGCTATGAAAGCTACGCTGGGCAAAAACATCACGCTGAATCAGGTGGAAGGCATAGAAAAGCTGGCCACCCAACACGGATTTGAGGTAGGTGGTTTTCGCTGTTTCGAGCAACCAGTTACCAACGAACAACTTGAAAGAATCAAAAAAAATGCCGGTAAGTAATGACTTTAAAGTTGACGGTATGCCACCATTAAGGAAAATCCTGATCGAATTGCAGCTCTTCTCGGTCAAACATCTATTTGATGTGTCCCGTTCCTCGAAGAGGATGCTTGGGCAGGCACTCACCTAGGAGGTAAAAACGATGAGCAAAGGTCGAATTTTGGTGGTAGAAGACGACCCAGACATCTCGCAAATGCTGCGCCTTTACTTTGACTCACAAGGCTACGAAGTCTTGGCGGTGATCCGGGGCAACGATGCGCTGGACGTATGCCGCAAAAAGCAGCCAAATGTGGTGGTGCTGGACATCATGTTGCCCGACATGGACGGATATGATGTGTGTCGAGAGTTACGAGGGAATCTGCGTACCAGTCATATTCCGATCATCTTCCTCACCCAAAAAGATGAACGCAGCGATAAGATAGCTGGCCTGGAATTGGGCGCTGATGACTACATCACCAAACCTTTCGATATCGAGGAACTCAAACTACGTATCCAGGGTGCCATGCGCCGGGCAGAAGCGACCAGCTTGACCGATCCCACCACCGCCTTGCCCAGCGCGAAACTCATCGAAGAGCAGCTAAAGACTCTGATAAGCCGCGACGATTGGGCGATGCTCTACATTGTCATCAACCACATAGATGCCTTCACCGAAACTCAGGACATCGTCGCCCGAGACGATTTCTTGCGCTTTGTGGCGATGAATCTTAATGAGACAGTGGAAGTCAGCGGCACTGCCAACGACTTCATTGGCCACACAAGCGGCAACGATTTCATGATCGTCACGACGCCAGATGCGGTAGATACAATCAAGAAAGAATTCTCTCATCGTTTTGACCAGGGGGTGCTGACCTTCTACGATTTTGTGACGCGGGAACGCGGCCACGTAATCTACACCGACCGGGATGGCAACGAGCAAAAATCACCATTGATGAACCTTTGTATGGGAGTCTTGACCGGCGCTGATGGTCCGTTCCCGGACATTCGCATGTTGGCCGCAGAAGCGCGCCGCCGGGCCACTCATGTTAACGAAGAGTAAGCAAAGAGTTGAAGATGTCACAGAACGATGCGCGCCGGTTAGCAGCGATAGGTCTCCTTAGTCTGGTAATCGCGCTGCTGCCTACGCTGGCAGGATGTTCCTTACAAAAGAAACGCACTATCAGAATTGTCACCAGCTTCCCTATGCAGGGAGTAGCGTTAGGCAAGTCAGCCGTCAACGCCGTACAACTGGCGGTCGAGGAAAGAGGAGGAGAGGTGGCAGGTCTTTCCATTGAGCTGGTGGTTCTGGATGACGGCACCAAAACCGGACAATGGGACGCAGACCTGGAAGCTGCTAACGCCAGAAAAGCCATCGCTGATCCTCAGGTAGTTGCTTACATAGGACCGCTCAACTCGGGCGCGGCCAAAGTGAGTATTCCGATTACCAACCAGGCCGGCTTGGTGCATATTAGCCCTGCTAACACCTGGCCAGGACTCACCAAAGTTGGCTTTGCGCCGGGCGAGCCGGGTATATTCTATCCGACGGGGCGGCGTACCTATTTTCGTACGTGCCCTACCGACGAGTACCAGGCACCGGCGGCCGCCCGCTGGGCGGAATCTTTGGGCTTTCGCAGCGTGTTTATCCTGGACGACGGCGAGGCTTACGGTAAAGGACTGGCTGATTTATTCGAAGAGACAGCCTACGAATTAGGATTGGAAGTATTGGGACACGTTACGATTGACAAAATGGCCGATGATTACAGAAAGGTTTTGCAGGAGGTAGACGCTACTAACCCCGACTTGGTTTACTTTGGTGGCTATACACCCAATGGCGCCCCCATCTTGGTACATCAGATGCACGAGATGGGGATGCACGCTGGCTTCATGGGCCCGGATGCTATCGTTGACAGTGCGTTCATTGCAGGGGCAGGAAAGGCCGCCGAGGGAGTTTACGCCACCATGGTTGGCGTGCCGCCCAGTGGTTGGACTGAGGGAGCAGTTGCCGATTTCGCCATTCGTTACCGGGAGCGATTCGGTGCCGAACCTGAGGCATTCTCACTCTTTGCTTACGATGCGGCCAACGCGGTTTTGACCGCCACAGAGAGGGCCGCAACTCCTGATCGCAAAATGATTCTGAATGCAATGGCTACGTTGGGTGAAATACAAGGCTTAGATGGTAATTACACATTTGACGTCAACGGTGATACCACAACCATGACCATCAGCGGCAGTGTGGTTCGCGATGGGACGTTTGAATATCTGGAGACACTGACTCCTTGATGAGTTCGCTGGGGTTTAATAAATGATCAGCCCGTTGGTTCGCAGATTGGGTCGCCTGGGGGTGAGGCTGTGGGTGCCCTTCCTACTGCTGGCACTGGGATCACTAGTAGTAGGATTGGGGGTACTGTATGTCATCCATAACAGCCAGCGTACTTATGTGACAAATCTCCAGGAAGAGATTGCCACGCGAGCCAGCCTGCGCGTATCGGACTACTTGCAGGACGTTGAAAACAGCTTGGTCGCTGGCGCGCAAACCCTGCGTTTTGTAGATGATGACCCCACTGTGCGGAGGCGTTATCTCAAGTCGTTGCTGAGCGCGAATCCCGCTTTTTTCGAACTGGCTCTTATCGATCAAACTGGCCAAGAAACGGCCAAAGTTATTCGAAATGGCCGGGTGGACGATCAAGATCTTCTGGATCAGTCCGACTCGGACAAATTCCTCACCGCTAGCCAGGCGCGTCCCTACTCCGGCCCCGTCTACATCTCTGAGTTCGCTGTACCGTTTTATACGTTGGCCGTTCCCATCTACAACGACGACGGTGGTGGTGGTGGTGACATCGCAGGGGTTCTGGCTGCTGAAGTGAACTTCGATGAGATGTGGAACGTCCTCAATCGCATCCCGGTGGGTCAGGCTGGCTATCTTTACCTGGTAGACGGCAATGGCAACCTTATCGTCTACCACAACCTGGAACTGGTGATGCAGCAGCCCGACGTATCACAGCAAGTCGTCGGCGTGCAGAATTTCCTGGCAGGCGACTTCCAGGTGACGGATTATCAAGGACTGGATGGTCAACCCGTGATCGGCGCGCGCCAACGCATCCCCGGCTCTGATTGGGGCATCATCACCGAACTACCAGCCCCTGAGGCATATCGTGCCGCCAATCTCTTTGCTCTTACTGCAGCTATGGCTTTCCTGGTGGTCGTGGCTGTCGTATTGGCAATGGGTGGGTTCATAACCCGCCGCGTCGTCAGGCCGCTGTTTGCATTGTGTGAAGGAGCGGCTATCCTGGGCCGGGGCAACTTGGATCACCGCATCGAGGTCGATGCCCACGACGAAATCGAAGAACTGGCCGCGGAATTTAACGCGATGGCCGCCAGTCTTCAGCAGGCACAAGCCGAAACTCAAGCCCGACTACGAGAAGTCTCGTCCTTGGTTGAAGCCGGTCGAGCTATTACATCTTTAGACCTTCAGCGCGTGCTCGATACTCTGGCCAAAGAGGCAGCACGAGCGGTGGCTGCAAAGGCCTGTGTTATATATACCTTGGACGAAACCTCGCAGAAAGTTAACCCAGAATGCGTCTGGAGCCAATCAGACGTCGAATGTAACCCCAAGTCGCTGTCAGTGGGAGAAGGAATAGCTGGCTGGGTTGCAGAGCACGCGCGTGCCCTGCGCATCGAAGACATACAAACCAGCCCCCATTTCGCCGCATCAGACACTGATTGTGCACAACACAGTGTGCTCAGCCTGCCGCTGTCCATCAGCGGAAAATTGGTCGGCGTGCTGTTAGCTGCCGACAAGATCGAAAGCACAGATGGCTTCACTGCCGATGAGGAACATCTGCTGCTGGCCTTCGCTGACCAAGCTGCGGTTGCCATCGAAAACGCCGAATTGTACGGGCAGGAACGCCGCCGCTCACGCGAACTTGCACTGATCAATCAGATCAGCCATACCATCACGTCCAGTCTTGACCTGGAAACTACGCTGGATGCCATCCTCGCCTCGGTGCGTGACCTGCTTCCCTACGTGGCAGCGGAAATCTGTTTATGGGACCCGGACAAGAAATTGGTCTTCAGCCAGGGATGGGGGGGCGACCCCAGGTATCGCCATCTGGCTGCTGGTGAGTACGCACCTGGCGAAGGCTATACTGGCTGGATTGCCAACCACCACAAATCGCTCCTGGTCTCCGATATCTCAGCTTTCGATGAAGTCAAAGCCAAACTGGCCTCAGACCAATTGACGGAAGGTAGCTACGTTGGTGTGCCACTGATGGCAGGAGATACCTTTGTCGGCACACTTGAACTAATGAACGATGAGCCAAACACGTACCGCGCCCAGGACCTAAATATGCTACAGACAGTGGCAAACCAAGCTGCTATAGCCATTGAGAACGCCCGGCTGTTTTCTGCCACTGAGCGCAAGATGCGTGAAGTCTCGATCCTCTACGAGACTACCTCGGCACTTTCGTCCAGGCTGTCGGTGGATGAACTGCTACACGATCTGGCCCAGCGTCTGACAACGGCCCTGGATGCCAACGAAAGTACTATCTCACAGTGGGACAAAGCGAGCGACACGTTGTGGGCAGCAGCATGGTACGAGCCAACGGACATATCTACGACCAGCCCTTCTAAAGCAAACAGCGATCAACCATCGTTCAGTCGAGAAAGACCTTACCTCGTCGCCAATTTTCCTACCACTGCCGAGGTGCTGCACAGTCAACGGCCGGCCGTTGTGCTGGTCTCCGATCCGCACGCTGATCCGGCTGAAGTTGCACTGCTCCATGAACTAGGCTGGCGCTCACTGCTGATCTTGCCTCTGGTGACACACGACGCGGTGGTGGGGTTGGTTGAGATATTTGATGCTGAAGAGCGTCTATTCAGTAACGAAGAGATCCTACTTGCCCAGGCCCTCACCAACCAGGCAGCCATTGCGTTGCACAATGCGCAACTCTTCAGCCTCACCGATGAGCAGTTGCACAAACGGATCGAAGAGCTGTCCGGGTTGCAGCGAGTCAGCCAGGAGCTAAACAGCACACTTGATCAAGACCGCATCCTACAATTGGTTCTGGAAGAGGCTATACGAGCCACGGGTGCTGATTTTGGCAACGTGAACTTGCACGATCACGAGACGGGCCAACTCCTGGCTACAGCAAGCTTTGGTCTTAACGAGATAGAGACGATACGGCTGCAGGAGAGTGAGTTCTACGCCGGCACTGGTGTGATCGGACGGGTACTACAAACGGCGGAACCAGTTCTAGTACCTGATGTCACCACTGATCCCGATTATGTAATGATATCCAGTGAATCCCGTTCCGAAGTGGCGGTGCCCATCCTGGTCGCCGGAGATGTGGCCGGTGTGTTCAACCTGGAAAGCCGCCAAGTGAACGCCTTTAGCGAGGAGCAGTTGCAATATTTGCAGGCGCTAGCCAACCAGGCAGCCGTCGCCATCCGCAATGCCTGGGCTTACGAAGAGCAACGAAACCAGCGGGACTTGGTGCGCCAGCGAGCCGAGCAACTGGCGCGCCTATCGGAAATCAGTCGGGCATTCCGCACAGATCAACAGCTTTCCGAAGTATTAGAAGATATCGCCTACGCCATAAATGAAACGCTGGGCTTCAATGTCGTTCTCATCAGCATTATGCAGGGTGATCCACCTATGCTGTGCCGGGTGGCAGGAGCCGGCATCCCTATCGTTGAGATGGAAGAACTCAAAGCTAGGCCCCAGTCGCCAGACGTGGTATTGGATCTGATGCAAGAACGCTTCCAGTTGGGTGCCCAGTCGTACTACATTCCGCATACGCACAAAGAAATTTGGGAGGATCGCCTCGACACATATCATAGCCAGCCCGAAACTATGCCGCGATCAGGTGAAGACTGTTGGAATATCGACGACTTATGTTTTTCGCCACTCTACAATTCTGAACAGCGGCTCATCGGTGTGATCTCCGTGGACAATCCTCGAGATGGGCGGATACCAACTCGGCAAACGATGGAAACAATGGAGTTGTTTGCCAATCAAGCAGCAGCTACCATCGAAAACGCCCAATTGTTCCAATCTGAGCAGGAGCGCCGTAAGTTGGCCGATACGTTACGAGAAGTGGCCGCCGTGGTTAGCTCTACACTGAGCGTGGATCAGGTGATCAAGGGCATCCTAGATCAGCTAAGGCACGTTGTTCCCTATGACAGTGCTACGGTGCAGGTATTGAGGAACGAGCAGTTGATTATCACCGGCGTACACGGCTGGGCTAATGAAGAGGATGTGCTTGGTTTGGCTTTCCCCGTGGGAGGAGATAATCCGAATTCCATTGTCGTTCGCACCCGAGAACCTCATATCGTCCCCGACAGCCAGGCCGTCTACGCTGAGTTCCGTGAACCACCCCACAATCACATTCGCTCCTGGCTGGGTATTCCGCTTCTTTACGGCGACGATTTATTAGGCATGATCGCCCTGGACAGCGTCGAACTCGATCATTACACCCAAGAGCACGCCCAACTGGCCCTCACATTTGCCAACCAAGTGGCTGTGGCATTGCAGAACGCCCAACTCTTTGAACAGGCACGCCAATACGCGGATCGCCTGCGCGTCATAAACGAGGTCGGAGTAGAATTCACCTCAATTTTGAACGTAGACGAACTGATCGCCCAAGTCAGCCGATTAGTAGAAGAGAGCTTCGGCTACCAGGTGACTATCGCCTTGATCGAAGAAGAACACCTGGTATGGCGTTCCCCAGAAGACCAAAAAACCGGACAGGATCAAGAGAGTTGGGAAGAGGAGACATATTCGGCCAGGTTAGGTGATCGCGGCATCACGGGTTGGGCCATCGAATCAGGACGGACCGTCGTCGCGCCTGATGTGAACCAAGATCGGCGTCTTGGCAAGGAACTGCACCAAGATGAAGGCCCCAATGGCAAGACGACACACTCAGAAGTTGCCATTCCTTTGAAGGTCCAAGATCAAATCACCGGTGTATTTGCCGTTCGCAGTGCAGAGCCAAATAGCTTTGGCGAAAATGACGTGTTGGTGCTACAGGCATTGGCCAGCCAGGTCGCTGTGGCTATTTCCAATGCACAACTATTCGAACACGTCAGTCAATTGGGTCAGGAGCTTGAACAGCGAGTTCAAGAACGAACTGAAGCATTGGCGAAGACGCTTGAAGACCTAACCTACGAACGAGACCGAGTAGAGACCCTGTATCGCATCACCCGAGAGCTGTCGGCCAGCCTCGACCTGGACCGGGTATTGGCCGAGGCACTGAGCCTGATCAACAGAGCTGTAGGGGTATCCCACGGTTCCATAATGCTGGTAGCTTCTGGCACGGGCGACTTGATCTATCGGGCTGCATTGGGACGCTCTAAGGGGCTGCCGCGAGGCGGAATACCGACTCGTTATCGCCGGGGGGTGGGATTGGCAGGCTGGGTTGTCGAAACCCGCGAGCCAGTCATCGTGCCAGACGTGACTAAGGATCCACGTTGGATCCCAAGTGAGAGTACGTCGACCCCAGAGCGCAAATCAGCGATGGCAGTTCCCCTTACTGCTGCGGACGATGTACTTGGAGTGTTGCTTCTGTTCCATCCAGAGGTCGATTACTTTACGGCTGACCACCTCAAACTGGTTAGTGCCGCAGCCACTCAGGTAGCAACTGCGATCAACAACGCTGAACTGTACCAACTCATCACCGACCAAGCCGAACGACTTGGAGTCATGTTGCGCACTCAGCGGGCTGAAGGCGCCAAACTCGAGGCCATCGTGGAAGGCATCGCCGACGGTGTGCTTGTGCTCGATGCTAATCGTCAGGTAATCTTGATGAACCCAGCAGCAGCTCGTACCCTGGGATTAGACGCCAGTACCGTCGAAGGCCGGCACCTGCGTGAGATCCTGGAGCGGGCCGAGTCGACCGAAGACCAGGTCTTGGCGCGACAGCTCTATGACAAACTGGTAACTGGCATGGAAATCTTCAGCCCTCAGGAGTCCTCCCAAGAAGGTGAGCCTCGAAGCCTTGACTTCCGACTGGAAGCAGAGCAGAAAGTTGTTGTGGTTAATCTATCACCAGTCTCGCTGACCAGCGGCGAATTGCCCAGCCTGGTCGCCGTTTTAAGAGATATCAGCCGCGAGGCTGAGGTGGAGAGACTGAAGAACGAGTTTATCTCTACCGTTTCTCACGAGTTGCGCACGCCAATGACATCCATTAAAGGTTACACCGACCTGTTAGTCAACGAAAGAGTCGGTAGCCTGAGCGAGCAACAACGCCACTTCGCCCAGATCATCAAAAACAATGCTGATCGGCTGACAGCTTTGGTCAACGACATTCTTGACATTTCGCGCATTGAGACTGGTCGCCTCAAGCTCCAAATTGAACCTCTGGACCTGAGCCAGTTGATCAACAATGTGATCGATAGTATCCAGGGTCAGATGGTCGAGAAATCGCTGGAGGTGACGCTCGACTTGCCGCCAACGTTGCCGTCAGCAAGCGGCGACGAAAGCCGAGTCATACAAATTCTGGAGAATCTCATCAGCAATGCGTGGAAATACACACCAGAAGGGGGACAGGTAACGATAAGAGCCCAGGTCGTGAACAACTTCGTGCAGGTGGATGTCACGGACACCGGCATTGGCATCGAACAGAAAGACCTCTCTCATATCTTTGACCGCTTCTACCGCACCGAACAGGCAGAAGTTCAAGCTGTAGACGGCAGTGGGTTGGGGCTTTCCATCGTGAAGATGTTTGTTGAATTGCTGGGGGGCAAAATATGGGTTGAAAGTGAAATCAACCGAGGTAGCACTTTCAGTTTCAGTCTACCTTTGGCTGTCGAAAAACCTCCAACCCCATCCGACGGCGACGCGACGGGCCCGAAGGTTTTGGTTGTTGACGATGACGAGCATATCGTCAAACTGCTGGGCCACCATCTGGAGACGGAAGGATATCAGATCCTGACAGCACAACGCGGCGAGGACGTGTTCCAGATAGCAAAGAGTGAAAAACCAATTTTGATCACGCTTGACATCCTGCTCGCTGATATGAATGGATTCGAGGTTTTGGAGCAACTGAAGGGAGACTTAACTACTTCCGAGATTCCGGTCATTATCGTCTCGGTCGTCCCCGACGCTGAGACGCGAGGCTTGGCTTTGGGGGCAGCTGGCTACATCGGAAAGCCTTTCGAAGAGCGCCAGGTGTTAAGCCTGGTTCAGGAAGTGCTGTCCTCAGTTAGCAATGGCTATGATGCGCAACTCAATCACGTGCTGGTGGTAGACGACGACCGCCACATCGTCAATTGGCTCAAGGAAGCATTGTCAAGCAGCGGCTTTGTGGTACAAGGAGCTTATAACGGGCACGAGGCGTTGGCCCTGGCGCGCGAAGACTCCCCGGACTTGATCCTACTGGACCTGAAGATGCCCGACATGGATGGTTATGAAGTTATTCGCAATCTGCGTGGTGAGCGTGCAACGCGTAATATCCCCGTTATCGTCATCACCGGCAGCTCGTTTGACGACGACTACGACCATGTCAAAGTTTTTGGGATGGGCGTCGAACATATGCTCACCAAGCCGTTCACGGTGGAAACTCTGGT